>Ga0207663_10000004_pt1 | contig 294638 bp, 291 predicted proteins | sample LARL53metaG_FD_184346 | JGI IMG/M metagenome (GOLD analysis project Ga0207663, IMG submission 184346) | Corn, switchgrass and miscanthus rhizosphere microbial communities from Kellogg Biological Station, Michigan, USA - LAR L5-3 metaG... | ecosystem: Host-associated > Plants > Roots >...
GAAGGCCTTCGACGAACACTTCGCACCGGACCACTTACGCGAACATCATCGGGCGCTCCAAAAAAATGCAGGACATTTACGAAATGATAGAAGCGGTCGCGAAAAGCGACGCCAATATTTTGATTGTTGGTGAATCCGGAACGGGCAAGGAGCTGATTGCGAATGCGATTCACTACAACTCGCATCGATCCAAAGCGAAGTTTGTCAAAGTCAATTGCGCGGCGCTGCCAAAGGAGTTGATCGAATCGGAATTGTTTGGCCATACCAAAGGCGCGTTCACCGGAGCGGCGCGCGATAAGGAAGGTCTCATCGCAAGCGCAAACGGCGGCTCGCTTCTGCTCGACGAAATTGCGGAGATGCCGCTCGAGCTTCAACCGAAACTTCTGCGTGCCCTTCAGGAGCGCGTCTATTACCGGCTCGGAAGCGAACAGCCCATTGAAGTCGATTTCCGATTGATTTGCTCCACCAATCACACGCCGCTCGAAGCAGTGCGAGCGGGACAACTTCGCGAAGACTTGTACTACCGCGTGTCAACGATCACGATCGAAGTCCCACCTTTGCGAGAGCGCGCTGAAGACATCCAGTTGTTGGCAGACCACTTCTTGAAGGCCTTCTCTGAAAAATACGGCAAACAAGTCCAGGGCTTCTCGCAAGCCGCCCGCGCGGCGATGTACAACCATCAGTGGCCCGGAAATGTTCGCGAGCTTGAATCGGCTATTGAGCGAGCAGTCCTGCTCTCGAAGTCTGATTCGGTTGACACCAGCGACTTTCAATTCAGCGCAATCGAACCGCCGGCTCACTCCGACAACGGGTTTGTTGTGCCTGCCAACATGACTCTAGAGGAAATCGAGCGGGAAGTAATCGATCAGACTCTTAAGCGGACAAAAGGCAATAAACAGGCGGCGGCAAAGGCGCTGGGAATCTATCGGCCTCGTCTGTACAGCAAGATCCAGAAATACAACTTGAACGTCTGATCCGCATTGCTCGGAGTCTAGACGCCCTCGCGGCACCTCGTGTGATCCCTGCACGGAAGGCCTGTCTTGTTGGGGATCACTCGCGAGTGATAGCATTCAGCGAACGATTCGATAATATTGCAACTTAAAGAATCCCTGTTCACTAATCTCCCATAGCAAGAATGGTAGACGCATTCGTCCACAACATCCGATTCGATGAGCGAGGATCGATCGCCGCCGTAGTTCAGGATTCTGTCACAAGTGAAGTCATCGCCGTGCGCTTCATCGACAGAGAAACGCTTGCGAGTAGCTTGCAAACAGGCGAGGTGGACTTGTTCGTTGAAGGCGATCCTTCACGTAGCGGTAGATATTCATTGCTTGATGTGCGGGTCAATCGCGACGGCGAGTCGCTCACTTTCCTGGTTGAACGCGTGGGCGAGTTTGACCGGAAAAAAGCCACAGATACGGCCGAGCGGACTCCAGCCGCGAAAATAGTTCCATCCGAAGTGTCGCTGGTAAACGTCAGCTCGATGGAGTTCGGGCTGACCGTCAACGATTTGTATGCGTTGATCGCGGACCGGAACGAAAAGCGTCCCGAGGGTTCCTACACGACTTACTTGTTCGAAAGCGGGCTCGACAAGATTCTCAAAAAAGTTGCCGAGGAATCCGGTGAAGTGATCATTGCCGCAAAGAACAAAGCATCCCGTGAAATGATTTCAGAACTTGCCGATCTTTTTTATCACTTGCTTGTATTGATGGTCGAACGCGATGTGAAGCTGAGCGACGTCGGCGATGAACTGACGCAGCGGGCCGGTAAGCGGCAGACAGGGAACACTGACTCCTGAACCAGCGTTCCCTAATCGTTTTTTATTCGGCCAGTTGTTATTCTGTGATGTTGCTTTCAATGAATAGTCTTTACCCGCAAACCTACGAAGAGTTTCTTGAACTGGCATCACACGGCACGGTTGTGCCCGTCGTGAAGCGCGTGATGGCTGATCTTTTGACGCCGGTCGCTGCTTATTTGAAGATCGAAAGGCTGAGCTCGTATTCGTTCTTGCTCGAATCGATTGAAGGCGGAGAGAAAGTAGCACGTTATTCGTTTCTCGGCCTCGACCCGGACATCATCGTTCGGAGCCGCGCAAACAAAGTCACGATTCAAACCGGCTCGGGCAAGCAGGAAACCGACGAGCCGATGCTGGCGGTGCTTCGTAGGTTGTCGGGCAAGCACATCCCCGTCAGGTTTCCCGATTTGCCTCCGTTTGTCTGCGGCGCCGTCGGCTACATGAGTTATGACTCGGTGCGATGGTTCGAAAAGATTCCAGATTCGCATTCAGATGAGGCTGGTATTGACGACGCGGTGATGATGTTTTTCTCGCGACTGCTCGCCTTTGATCACGCGCGTCACCAGATTCATGTCATCGTGAATGTGTTTACTGAAGGACGCACCGAGGGACTCGAGTCCGAATACAAGAAAGCGCTCGACGAAATCGAAGCGATGGAGGCCCGGCTCGAAGATCCGATCGAACCGTTGCCTCGGCAATCATCTCCGCCGGACATGCGTGTCCGGTCAAACGTGAGCAGGGAGCGGTTCGAGCAGGCGGTGCGCACGGCAAAGGAATACATCGCGGCAGGCGACATTTTTCAGGTCGTGTTATCGCAGCGGCTCGAAGCCAGGCTCGGCGCACATCCGTTTGAGGTCTACCGCGCACTGCGAATGGTGAACCCCTCGCCTTATATGTTCTTTCTCAAGATTGACGATCAGTCGATCATCGGGGCTTCGCCTGAGATGTTGGTGCGCGCGACAGGCCGTCGAATCGAGTATCGTCCGATCGCCGGCACCAGGCCTCGCGGCGCCACCGAGACCGAAGACTTGTTGCTCGGCGAAGAGATGCGAGCGGACGAAAAGGAAGTCGCCGAGCATGTGATGCTGGTGGACCTGGGGCGAAACGACCTTGGCCGCGTGGCAGATTACGGTTCTGTTGAAGTCACAGATTTGATGATCGTCGAACGTTACTCTCACGTGATGCACCTCGTCTCTTCCATCAAAGCTCGGCTGCGGCCGGGGATGGATCGCTTCGACGCGCTTGCCGCGTGTTTCCCCGCAGGCACGGTGACAGGTGCTCCAAAGATTCGAGCGATGGAAATAATCGACGAGCTCGAACCGACGCGCCGCGGCGTCTACGCAGGCGCGGTGATGTATCTGGACTATTCGGGAAATCTTGACTCGTGTATCGCGATCAGAATGATCGTTGTAAAGGATGGCCGCGCGTACTTCCAAGCCGGCGCGGGAATCGTCGCCGACTCAGTTCCCGAAACCGAATACGTCGAAACCGTCAACAAAGCTCGAGCGATGCTTCAAGCGATTGAGATGGCCGAGAAAGGCTAGAAGCTTCCCGGGATCCGCTACGTTTCAGAATGGGTTTCGTCGCCTTTTGATTTTGTGACCGGCTTGTAACCTGACTTGCTGGTCCAGGTAGCGACTTTGTCTCCATCCTTTTGAACTTCGACCCCACCGCTGTGATTCGAGTGCCATAGCGTGTACCACTGACCAACCGAACGCTCCTGCATACCTGGAGGTGAATTCACCCAGGCATCGTTGACATTGACGACAAGCGTGTCTCCGCTTGTGTCGAAACTGTCTACTCGAGCGTCGTATTTCAACTGTTGTTCTATGTCTTCGCTGATTCCGGTTGGATACTTTGCGGCAGTAGTGGTGTCGTTTGAGCTGCCGCCGCAACCAAAGACAAAGATCAACGAGCCAAGCGCAATCGCCAGCATTGTGCGGTGCATACTAAGTTCAAAGTTGAAGACATCGTGAGCTCTTGTTTTCATCGTCTCCTCTTGGACCTGCGATTCACGCGGTCGAAATCGCGAGATCGCATTATCAAAGGCTCGTACAGCGGCCGTCAAATGCGACCGCGCCCGTGTTCGAAACTCAATCAACGATCTTGATGTGCAGTTCCTGGAGCTGCTGCTCTGAAACCGGGCTCGGAGAATCAGTCATCAAGTCCATCGCGCTGGCCGTCTTCGGAAACGCAATAACCTCACGAATGGATTTCTCCCGTGCAAGAAGCATGACGATTCGATCGAAGCCAAACGCGATTCCTCCGTGCGGGGGCGTCCCGTACTCGAGAGCATCGAGCAGGAAGCCGAACTTCGAGCGAGCTTCCTCTTCCGTCAATCCGAGGGCCTGGAAGACCCGGCGTTGAAGTTCTCGCGAGTGAATTCTGATCGATCCGCTACCCAGTTCGACGCCGTTGAGCACCAAATCGTAAGCTTTCGCGAGCACGGCGCCCGGGTCCGTTTCAAGCTTGGCGACGTCCTGTTCCCTTGGGCTCGTGAATGGATGATGCATCGCGTAATAGCGATTGTCTTCCTCGTGATATTCGAACATCGGAAAGTCGGTGACCCATAAGTAATTGAACTTTGTCTGATCGATCAACCCTTCGCGCTCGGCAATCTCCAGCCGCAGCGCGCTCAAAGAAGCCGCCACGACCGCGGGCTTCCCTGCGACGATCAGCACGCAGTCGCCCGCCTTGGAGCCGGCTTCCAGAGCCAGTTCTGTGACTTGTGCTTCGCCAAGCGCTTTCAGCAGCGAGGACGTCACTTCGCCCGATTCAGCGGTCTTGATCCACGCGAGCCCGCCCGCTGCGTAACGGCGAGCGATCTCGGTTAACTCGTCAAGGTTCTTGCGTGAGTATTTCGATCCGCCGGTAACGTTGATCGCCTGAACCTGTCCGCCGCTATCCAAAGCAGTGCGATAAGGCGTGAATTCAACGTCTCGAAGCTTGTTGGAGAGATCGATGAGCTCCATCGCGAATCTGGTGTCGGGCTTGTCGGTTCCGTAACGACGCATGGCTTCTGCGTAAGTCAGTCGAGGGAAGGGAAGCTCGATCTTGACGTCGATCAACCGCGAGAGCTCTGCCATCAACGGCTCGATGACTTTGAACACATCGTCGGGTCGAATGAAGCTCATTTCGATATCGATCTGAGTAAACTCCGGCTGGCGATCAGCGCGCAGATCTTCATCGCGAAAGCAGTGCGCGAGCTGAAAGTATTTGTCGAACCCGGAAGCCATCAACAGTTGTTTGAAAATCTGAGGCGACTGCGGCAAAGCGAAGAACCGCCCGTGTTGCAACCGGCTTGGCACTATGTAGTCGCGCGCGCCTTCGGGAGTGGTCTTGATCAGCATCGGCGTTTCGATTTCGTAGAAACCGTGTTCGTCCATGTAGCGTCGAACCGTGATGGACGCGCGATGTCGAAGCCCTATGTTGTACTGCATCTTCTCGCGGCGAAGATCGAGATAACGATACTTGAGGCGCACTTCCTCGCTGGCCTTGTTCGCATCGATCTCAAACGGCGGAGTCTTGGCGTCGTTGAGAATGTAAAGCTCCAGCGCTTTGACCTCGATCCTTCCCGACTTTAAATTTGGGTTGATCTTATCCTTGTCGCGCATCAGGACCTTGCCGACAACGGCAATAACGTTTTCGTTGCGGCAATCCTTGGCGCGGCGATGAGCGTCGGCGTTTTTCTCCTCGTCGAAGACAACCTGCACGAGTCCTTCGCGGTCTCGCAGGTCAATGAACGTGAGCGGACCGAAATCTCTTCGGCGATGAACCCAGCCCATCAGCTTCACAACTTCGCCTGCATGTTCCGGTCTGAGATCGCCGGAATAATGAGTGCGTCTTAAGTCTCCGAGTTTGTCGAGTGTAGTCATAAGAATAAAGTGTGAACGATGAACGATGAACGATGAACGACGAATAGTTACGCGCTTATCATTCATCGTTCATCATTTCTCAGCGTGGCGATCAAGTCTTGCTCGCCCGAATTCCTTTGCTCTCCCGTAGCCATGTTGCGCAGAACGTAGCTGCCTTTTTCGATTTCGTCATCACCAATGATCAAAGAGTAGCGTGCCGACAAACTGTTTGCGACCGCCAGTGACTTCTTCAGCTTACGCCCTTCGAGATCAACGATCGTGCTGATGCCAGCTTCGCGCAACCGCTTTGCAAGGGCGAAGGCGTGTATGCGCGCAAGCGCTCCGATGTACGCGATAAACAATAGCGGAGCCTGTTTCAAGTTCTCAGCGCCGTCTTCGGGCAAGCTCATAATCAAGCGCTCAATGCCAAGGGCGAAGCCGAAGCCTTTAGTCGGCGGTCCGCCGAGCATCTGCGACAGACCGTCGTAACGACCGCCGCCGACAATTGTGTTCTGAGCGCCGAGCTTGTCTCCGATTATCTCGAACGCGGTGCGTGTGTAGTAATCGAGCCCCCGCACAAGTCTCGGCGCAATCGTATAACTGATGCCGCGTTCCTCGAGCAGGCCTTTGAATTGTTCGAAGTGTGTGCGACAAGGCTCGCATAGCGAATCGGCGATCGACGGAAGCTCATTCAAATACGGCTGGCATGATTCGACTTTACAGTCGAGCACCCGCAACGGATTTGTTTCGTACCGCTGATTGCAACTTCCGCACAGGTTCGGGAGCTGTTGACGAATCGTTTCTCTCAATCGCTCGATGTAAGCGGGGCGGCAGTTCTCATCGCCGATCGAGTTAATCTGCAACACTGTGCCGTCGATTCGAAGCGCCTTCAAATACCACTCGAGCATTTCGATTACTTCCGCTTCGATCGAAGCATCATCGCTTTGACCGAGAACTTCGACGCCGATCTGCGAGAACTGGCGATACCGCCCCTTTTGAGGGCGCTCGCGCCGGAACTGCGGTCCGATGTAATAAAGCTTCACAAGTCCCGGTTGATTGAACATGCCGTGCTCGATGTATGCCCGTACGACCGAAGCAGTCTGTTCCGGCCGAAGCGACACTCGTTCGCCGTCGCGGTCTTCGAACGTGTACATCTCCTTGTTTACATCGGTTTCAGTTCCGACGCCGCGTTCGAACAACTCGGTCCGTTCGATTATGGGTGTGCGAATTTCTTCAAAGCCGTAGCGGCGAAACGCATCGCGAGCGGTGCGCTCGACAAGGTTGCGGCGCTCGATCTGCGCATCGACCTTATCGGTGAAGCGAGCCGGAAGAATATCTTGTGTTCCTCGAACTCTCTTAATCACTAGCGGACCATCCGGGAATTGCAAAATGCAAATTGCAAAATGAACATTGAAAAGTTCGGCGAGCAAGAATCATCGGGCATCCCTGTTCTCCCTCGCAGTGCGATGGATCGACCGTTGATGTTGTTGGTGTCTCTAAACATACACGGCCCGAGCTTCTCCTTGAACCGGCTTGCGGGCGCGTCACGTAGGACAAGAGGCGAGCCGTTTTGGGAAAGAATTGACGTTAGCATAGCGCCGAGAAGGCTCGCAAGTTGACACGTAATTGGCGCTGTCCTAGCATCATCGTGATGTTGTCCGTACCATTGATCGAGCGCGTTTCTGTGCGCACAGTATTGATGCAAGCGCTGACTTACACCATCGTGTTCTCGCTTCTGATAGGCTTGATCGGCTGTGGAAAGCCCTTCAACGTTAAGGAGCCAAACCTTCCGCCTGCGAGCTATTCCGAAAAAGCGTCCGCCGCCAACGTCGACGTTCGGGCCCAGGCGATAACGGACGAAGACTTCTTGTACGACAACTTCGATGCGAATCTGATCGCCGCCGGCGTCTTGCCGGTTCGCGTGATGCTGACAAACTCTGCGAGCCAGGATGTGGACCTGCAGAAGGCTCGGTTTGAGATTCGCCCGCCGCAGGGCCGCGCAACTCCCGCAGTCGACGCTCGCCGGGCGTTTAAGCGACTGATTTCTTACTATGAGATCAAAGCGTACAACAAGTCTGGTTACAAAAAATCGCTTGAGGCGTTCAGCTCTTACGCTCTCGATGTGAAGTCGCCGCTTGCGGCAGGACAGTCGCGACAGGGATTCGTGTTTTTTCTCACTCAAGGTGAATCGGCGCGCGCGGTGGGTTTGACGCTGCGGATCACGCGATTGTCGTCAGGCGAATCGCGAGATGCTATCGAACTGAAGTTGAATTGAGGTAGCATGCTCAAAGCATGTTCTCGGGCGGAGATAATCATTTTGAGGAGTTCTTTTGTGAGTGTGATTCGAGCAAGTGTCTTAATCCTGCTTTGCGCCTTTGTTTGTTGGGCGCAAAGCGGCACGGCGGCGCCGGCTCAGGATGCCGGTGCGAAAACGATCGAGCAGCAAAGTGAGTTCGAGAAGGCGTTCGATGAAGCTCGCGTACTCGCGGCCCAGGGACGACTCGAGGATGCGATCAACGTTTATCGCAAAGCCGCAAAGCTCCAGGGTGACAAATGCGCGCCGTGCTTTCAGATGATTGGCCACGCGAATCTGCAACTCGGGAAACTAAAAGAATCTGCTGCGGCTTTTCGGCAAGCGGCTGAATTGAAGCCGGCGAACGAAGCGGACTTATACAACGTGCTTGGAGTCGTGCTTTATCTCGAGAACAAAAAGGAAACATTCGAACAGGCCGCGGTGGCGCTTCAGCGCGCGATCGATTTAAGCGGCGGCAAAATCGTGATGGCTTATTACAACCTGGGTTTCGCCCTGATCAAATCCGGGAGAGAACAACAGGGAATTGAAGCGCTCAAAAAATTTATCGAGCTTGCGCCTGCTGCGGGCGAAGCGGGTCAAGCTCGCGCGGTGATCGGCAACCCAAAAATGGTGGACGCGAGAATCGCGACTTCGTTCGACGTCAAGTCGAGCAGCGGCGAGGATCTTTCGCTCGAGAAGCTCAGAGGCAAAATCGTGCTTCTGGATTTTTGGGCGAGTTGGTGTGGGCCGTGTCGCGTGGACATGCCGGAAGTTAAAAAGATCTGGAAGAAGTACAACAACGATCAGTTCCTTATCATCGGAATCAATCTGGATAAAAACCGGCCGTCATTCGAGGCTTATGCGAAAGAGCAGGGCGTCACCTGGCCGCAATACTTCGATGGGTTGGGATGGGGAAACAAGATATCGCTTCTTTACAGAGTGACCGCGATTCCTCACACGATATTGATTGACCAGGATGGCGTGATTCAAGCGACGGGGCTGCGTGGCAGCGATCTGTCAAATAAAATCGGCGAACTACTCAAGAACCTGCACAAGCACTCGAGCGGAGATGGGACGAAATAACATCACTCTCGGACTGCGTACTCCGGATACTCGTGTTCGATGATTTCGCCAGGCCTTGGAGCTCCCTTAAAAAGCAACAACGCATCGCGCAGCACGCGCTTGTGAAGCTCGGGCATCGATGGACGACCTAAAGAGTTGCCGATCTTGAACCCCTTCGGATACAGAGCTCGAGGCGGACGCATCTGACGCGAAGCTTCCGGGCTGACGGTTATGAGGACCGTCGACATTCCTCTCATCTCAATTTCACGTTGAACCGCGACGACCGTGCGATGACAGACGTTCGGTCAGCCTCCTGTGAGCACCACAATGTCGGCTCGCGACTGCTTGTCTATGTGCTCTGCAATTGCCGGAGCTGTCTCCTCGTACATCCGCTTGAGCTGCATCGTGTAACCCATAAAGCCCACGTGACTGCGGGCCAGCTCTCCGATGAAGCCTTCGTCCGCAAGCGAACGAAGCGCGTCGATCGGAAAGACCACGTTGATGTCGCGGTCGGCGTCCGAGTGGTCGTAGTGATGATGAGTCACCATCAAATCCGTGGCGTTCGCGTTTGAATCGATTATTCTGAAAGTCAAATCGCCCAGCTCATCCCCGATGTTGAAAGCTTGCTGATCTTTTTTGTGAACGCCGGCCGCAGTCACGATTGCAACGCTGGCTCGCGAAAGCTCACGCTCATAGGGTGTGAAGGGCACGCACTTGCGATGCAGCTGAGACATAAATCCGTCTCGGGGCTTGAATTGAGGAATTGGATGCTGGAGGCGGGATCAGATCAAAACCCTGCGCTTGAAGCGCAAGGCAACCAGCCTCCAGCTCGGCTGCGACTCAGTCAAGCTTGCGCAGCACGTCGAAGATTTCTTCGTTGTCGGGCTGCTGACTGATGTCGTGGATATCTTTGTAAACGATCTTACCTTGTTTATCGACGACAAAAAGAGCGCGTTCGGCGAAGCCTTGCGGCCGGTAAGCACCGAACTCGGAAGCGACTCCTCCTTTGGGCTCAAAGTCTGAGAGCAGGTCGTAAGAGATACCGCCGAGGCTCTTGGCCCAGGCGGTGTTGCAGGGAACGGAATCGACTGAAATACCCAGCACCTGGGTGTCATGCCCTTCGAACCGGCTGAGGTCAGCCTGATAGGAAGGCATTTGCATCGTTCAAACCGGCGTCCACGCCAGCGGATAAAACGCGATGAAAACATTCTTCTTCCCGCGAAAATCTGACAGCTTGACCTTCTTGCCCTTCTCTACATGGCTGGGCAGTTCAAAGTCAGGAGCCATGTCGCCTACTTCAACAGACATTGAGTGGATCCTCCGTATTCTGGATTTGATGCGTCTCGACTATGGTTTAGTCGATGGAACGATGGCGTGTCAAGCAACGGGCGGCGAATGCAACATCGTGGATGAACTCACTGTGATCGAAGCCATTGAGGTCAATGCGCGGTCTTCTTTGTTGACGGTTTTGAAGGTTTGATCAGCGGTGCGTAGTTCAACACGAAGTTGTCGACGCGCTGGCATTGAGCAAGGGTGATGATTTTTTTCGAAGCTTCACCTTCAAACCTCAGTCCAACTCTTCCTCCCGCGTCCCATGCAAGAGGCTTGTGATCTGTTTCAGTTTGTTCCTCGTCTGGAAGCTCTCGAGCGACGAGCCAGTACTTGCCGGGCGGGACGTTTGCCATCGAGAAGCCGCCGTCCGCCGAGATCTCGGCTTCAAAGTAACGCAACACTTCGTCAGCCGCTTCAGCTTCAGCGGGAACCAAATGCACTCTCATCTTTGTCGACGGCGGCTTGTCGCCCTCGGTCACGACTTTTCCACGCAAGCCCGATGCGCCTTCGCTGAGTGTGACGACCATCTCCCTCAGCTTCTCGCCCGACTTCAACGCCACTCCGCTTTTTGCGGCATCGAGCGGCTTACCGTTTGGAGTTGCAGCCGGAAGGACTATTGATTTGACGAATAATTGCTCAGTTGGAAGTTGTATTTCGAGACGATGGATTGCGGGACGCAGAAGACTGATCACGAACTCGCCTTTATCGTTTGGAGTGGTGTCTTTAAACATCGAGAGCAGCATCGCCGCTTGGTCTTCCGGATGACGCTTGCCTTCGCTTTGAGTGCTGATGACCAGTTCCTCGATCTGCGATTTTCGGGACGGCTTACAATCCGGTTTCTGCGAAGCGTCCTTCAACGGGTCGAGCTTCACGCGGCCCGATATCGAACCGAGTGTTTCCAGTCGGAGATCGATTCCGGTTACGTCTGAGCCGCTCACCGTGACGCGTCGTGAAGGCGAGACGAGAACGCTCAGAGCCTCGGGTCCTTCGAGCATTGCGCCGGAGCCGACCGTCGCAGTGAGAACATATTCGCCGTCAAGAACGGCGTCGAATGCGAAATTTCTTTCGGCAGTTGAAGGAACAACGAAAGTGGTCGCTTCGATGATCCCGGTACCCGCGCGAGCGAGGACAACCGATGTCCCTTGTTGCGGCCCCGTTAGCTTCGCGCCGGAGACCGTGCCCGCAATCGAGTGACCTCGATTCTCGCGGTACCGTATGTCGATATTTCCGGCCTCTTCCCCTGTGTGCAAGATCACTTCGGCAGCCGTGTACATCGTACTCGAGGGGAAATAGGTAGGTGCGTCGCTGTTATAAGGGCTTACTGAAACTGAAGGCATGCCTTTTCCGCCCGAACCACCGGCGGCAACCTGGTAGTAGCCAGAGGTGAGACCGTAGATGCGATAAATTCCGCGATCGTCTGTCTTGTAAGGACCAAGCATCGAACTTAAGGAATCGACCATTTCAGAAGAAACACTTCGACGATCGCGCAACGGTTTGTTGTCGATCTCTCGCACTTTGATCGCTCGCACTACGATGCCAACGATTGGATCTCCCGTTGAATTGGTGACCTTGCCTGTTATCACAGCGCCTCTAACCAAACCAAGGTTGACCGAGTCGCCGGGGCGGTAGAACGGTTTCGAGTCTGAATCTGAAAGAACGAATCCGGGAGCGCTGGCCGAGATGCTGTAGGCGCCCGGTTGGAGTCCACTCAACTCGAACTTGCCATCCGGATCAGTACTAACAGGGCGGAACAGTGAGGTCACCATCGCTTGCATGTTAGAAACGATATTAACCGGGAATGCCATGATCGAAGCGTCCGCGACACCTCGGCCTCCTTCTCCGATCACGCGCCCTTTGATTGAGCCGCCAGACTTCGAGCCTTTTTCCTGTGCAGGCGTGATCTGCTGAAACCCGCTGCGATCGCTTCCTGCGGACAGATCAGACTGGGCTCGCGACTCCACCTCAGTCGCGCTAACCAAACAGGCCATCAGCATTGTTGTTAGAAAAACTTTGACCATGCTGTTTCTATGATTCATTGATTCAGGTTGAGCACAATATTCACTTCCGCCGGAGCGCCGTTGGTCACCGTGACGAGTTGTTTGGTAGAGACATTGCGTTCCGGTCCTGTGCCCGGCCGCATAACACCCGCTTCTACTTCATAGTCGCCGGGTGCGAGGTTCTCAATGACGAAGTCACCCTTTGCATCGACGCGTGTGCTTCCATTGGAACCGACCATCTCGCCCTTCAACGACCTCGCGGAGACCCAGACGCTAGCGCCTTGAGAGTCCCCTTGAATAGTAACGTGGCCGCGTATCGCGCAATTCGCCGGCGCAATGATGACTCTCACTCCGGAGATTTGCTCGTTTGGCTGAACATCAATTCCGTCGGGTTGGTCGATGCCGTCTCGCTCGACTCGAAGAAGCGAAAATTTCTGAGCTGCATACGGCAGCGGTCCGATTTTCACCAGCCCTGGCTTGAGCCCGCTTATTCGAAAACTTGAATCGGCGGAGATTCTGGCTGCGGTCGCCGACGAATGATCGCTGTTTGAGGCGTAGAGCATAACGGGTACAAGCTGATTGAAGGCCTCTGAAGCGTCTGCGTTCTCGATTACCACCACACCGCTGATGCTGGCGCCTTGATGAACCCTTATTTCCAGTTTATCGACGGTCGAAGATTGAACTTCGAAGTTGATGGGGTCGGCAAAGAACCCGCTTGCGCCCGTCAGTATTCCCAGAGATTCAACTTGTGCTTTGTAACTTCCCGGCGCCAGCGATTCAAACCGGAACTCGCCCCTGGCGTTTGTTGTAGTCATTCCACCTGGTCCAAAAAACGAAAATTCATCTCGATCGACATCGCCGGAGCGCTGCTGAGGAGCAGGCGAATAAGCGACCATCGCATCTGAAATCGGCTTGCCGGTTTCGCCATCGATGACGAGCCCGCTAACGCTGAAACCTTTGTCGGGAGCGATGAGCTTTATATCGACAGCGGTTTCCGAGCCCGCAGTTACGTCAACCGGCCTGGCGCGCGCTTCGTCTGCAACGCCGGGGTAATACGTCTGAACCCTCTTGGGCCGCTGCCCCATTAAAGCGAGCATATCGTTTCCTCCGCTCCCGGAGCTGACGATGTACTTGCCGGGAGGCACGCCGAAGATTCGATAGACGCCGCGATCATCTGTCACGTACATCCTCGGATCGATGTTCGGCGTGGAGACGGATCGCTTTGAATTATCAGTTGCCTTAATTGAGATCGATTCGCCGATGAGCGGACGGCCTTCGCTGTCTGTAACCTTGCCGGTTATGACGCCTCCGCGCGACAAAGAGAAATCAATCCCTTCAACCGTAGCTCCACCGGCGATCGAAACTTTCTGGTAGCCGTCGTTTGAAGTATTAACCATCGTCGGAGCTGAAGGGCCGACTTCATAGCTGCCCGCCGGAAGCCCTTCAATGCGGTAGTGTCCGTCGGAATCGGTCTCCGCTTTGGGCGACTTGGGTGAGTTGAACATCCGCTCGATAATCTTCGACGGATCCGACGAGCCTGACAAAGCAGCGATTACAATCACGCCGCGCGCCGGCTTTCCGTCGACCGTTACCCGGCCAGCGATCGTGCCGTTGTCGTTCTGGTCTTGACCCGGAAACAAGTGAGCCGCGAACGAATGCGCCGCCAGGAACAATGATGTGAGGATTGCTGCGGATACGAGCTTACGCATTGATGCTTCTCCTGCGTATAACCGGGGTCGCGAGTGAGGATATCACTCTTCATCGCCCGATTCTAGCGGTAAAGTGTGTTGAACCTGGTACTCAGTCATGCTCAGGTGACGAACTTTGTATGGGCGGCGTTCCTCCGTGGGCGCCCCTCATTGCAGGGCCACTTTCAATGCCAGAGAGGGGCGCCCACTGGGGGACGCCCATACAGGTGTTCATTCAAAATCAGTGTGACTAACTACCCGCACCGTACCGGCATTACTGTTTACAAATCGTCGCCGGCGATCTTCTCGATTGCGGCTTGCCGCATTGCATCGATCGGCGGCTTGAGTCCGGTCCATAACTCGAACTGAAGCGCGCCTTGAGCGATCAACATTTCAAGGCCGCTGATCGCTTCGCAACCCGCGGCTCGCGCGTCCCTGATGAATTGAGTCTCGATCGGATTGTAGACAAGATCATACACAATAGAGCGACCTGTTAGCGAAATCGCCGGCGCCGGGCTCGAGCCTTCGCTGTGACCGCGCATTCCGATCGGTGTTGTATTGATTACCATCTTTGCATCGCTCGATCCGAACGACTCGAGCGGAGCAACATTGACGACAAGCGGTTCACACCACGCGATTGCTCTTTGAGGATCGCGAGCGAACAATTCGACGCGAGCGCCTCGCTCAAGCAGGCCGAAAACGACCGCTCGCGAGGCGCCTCCGGCTCCAAGCACTGCGCAGCGAACGTTGGAGAGAGGAGCGATCCCGGCTAACGGTTCCATTGCGCCTTGAACGTCGGTGTTGTAGCCGGCCAGGCGATCGTGATTCACGACAACAGTGTTTACGGCGCCAACTCGGCTGGCAATTGGATCGACTTCATCGAGCAGCGGAATGATCGCGCTCTTGTGAGGAATGGTCACGCTGAATCCGCGCAGATTCCAATCAACTTCACGAGTCTTTGGTCGCACAAGGCGGCCGAAGAACTCATTCAAGTCATTAACCTCGAACGGAAGATAAATGAAGTCTAGACCCAGTTCCGCGAACGCTCGGTTGTGCATGGCGGGTGACGCGGAATGAGAGACGGGAGAACCGATGATGCCCGCGATCCTTGTGTTGCGAGAGATTCGCCGCACGCGATAAAGGTTCACAAGTTCATCGCACGTCGGCTGACCGGGCGCGCTTTCTTTTCGTTTATCCAGCGAGCCGTAGGTTAGAAAATTTCCGAATGCCGGGCCGAGCACTCGAGTCATAACCCCGGCCTCCCCCATCGCGATCGCAATGATCTCTTGCCGTCTCGCTCGAACGCGTTCGATGAGTTTCATCACGCCGAGCGAATCGGTCACACTGTTTGCGCGCGTTACTATCTTGTGCACCGCTGCGGGAAGAGATGTAACTCGGTCGCCGATCGAATTCAGATCCGAAGGTGTCTCCGTGAAATTGTGATAAGAGACGATGAGCCGAGACACATCAGGCGACAACGCAGCCGCTCGATCGTAATGAGCCGCTTCGATGTCGCAGTAGTCGCCCAGACGCCTTGCGCCCTCGACAAGCATGCGAAGTCGAACCGAATCCTCGACTGGTTGTCGTCCACCTTCGGCGACATCGCGGCAAGTAATGATTACCGGAAGCGGCTTGTGCTCGAGCAATGCGCGCAACGCGCTTGAATCGTTGAAGTCAAAGTCTCTCAGGTAGTCGAGCCTCAGTTCGGCGAGGTCGGCGATTTGTGACGCTCGTTGGAGCGCAGCCAGCGCAGCTTCGATTGTTTCTTCCGTGATGACTGCACAAATTCGAGCGGGGTTTTCAGACATGCTAATCGGAGAGATCACGCATACGCGGATTCGCAAGCTCAAAAATGCGTTCCAACTTGAATCGAACCGAGCCTAGCACAACGGGCAAACACTGGCCACTGTCCGCCGGCCGCTGTTATCATCGCAATCAAAGACAATCTTGACGGAGAAGCAGTGATGCTGAAAGACAAGAAGATCGCGGTGCTCGGCGCCGGCAAGCTTGGCGAATCTTTGATCAAAGGTTTGCTCGAAGCTCAGGTAATCAACATCGCGAATCTTCGAGTAACGGCCGGCCATCAACAGAGACTCGATCGATTGCGAGAAAGGTTCAACGTGGCGGGCACGCTCTCAAACAAAGTCGCGTCGGCTACCGCCGACATAATCATTCTTGCCGTTAAGCCGCAAACGGTACCGCGTGTCTTGTCTGAAATCGGAGAAGGTTTGAGACCGGCTCAACTTGTGATCTCAGTCGCCGCTTCAGTGAGCACAGCCTTCATCGAAAAGCATCTGAGCGCGCCGGTGCCGGTGATTCGAGCGATGCCCAATACGCCGTGCCTTATCAAGAAAGGGATGACCGGAATCGCAGCGGGAGTGAATGCTTCGCGCGAGCATCTGGATCTCGCGAAGTTCATCTTTGACTCGGTCGGCCGTACGGTAGTCGCCGACGAAAAACACATGGACGCGATCACTGGACTCTCGGCTAGCGGACCGGCTTTCATCTACATCGTGATCGAATCGTTGGCTGAGGCCGGCGTAAAGGTAGGCTTGCCGCGCGATGTCGCCACTGAACTCGCGGCGCAAACGGTAGTCGGCGCCGGATCGATGGTGCTCGAAACCTCGGAGCATCCGGCCAAGCTCAAAGATATGGTGACGACTCCCGCGGGCTGCACCATCGACGGCATTCTGGAATTGGAAGAAGGCGGACTGCGTGTGACGCTGATCAAAGCGGTCGTCAAAGCGACCCAGCGAGCAAAGGAGCTGTTGGAAACGTAGATGGATTATTACAAGCTTGTAAGGGCGGCACTCCGTGGCCGCCCCTCATCGCCAAGGGACTTGCGCCTTCGAACGGAGGGGCGCCCACGGAGGGGCGCCCATACACGACTCGCCACAAGGTTGACCGCCGGTCTTGTTCTCACAATTCTTGCCGTGGCCTCTTCTGCTGCTCCGCTTTTTCAAAAAACTGAATCCAAAACCGAGATGGCTGCTGCAAAATTTCCAAAGCTTGTAGCTGAATACCTGCAGGACTTGCACGCGCGTCATCCTGCGCTTGCGGCGTCGAGCGGCATTCACACCTGGGACGCGCAGCTCGAAGACTACAGCCCGCAAGCGATCGCCGCCGAGATTGCCGCGATAAAAGCCTTTCAATCGCGCATCGAAAAAATTCCGCCGCTCGAGCTCCCTCTGTCCGATACTTTCGATCATCAGATTCTGTCGTCGAACATGAGCGCGCGGCTGCTCGAGCTCGAACAGATCAAGAACTACGAGCGCAATCCTCAAATCTACAATGAGCCGATATCAACCGGTCTGTTGCAGCTCGCTATGTTCGAATCGGCGCCGGCCGAAGCTCGGCTTCGGCGAATAATCGAGAAGGAAAAATTGGTGCCCCGGCTTCTCGATTCCGCGCGAGATAACGTTCACAAACCGCCGGCGGTTTATTTGAAGGTTGGAATCGAAAGCTTCCAGGGCACGTTGAGTTTCGTTCAGAACGATTTGCCTAAAGCGTTTGCTTCGGTGAAGGATCAGAAGCTTCAATCCGAGTTCAAGAAATCAACAAAGAACGCGGGCGGCGCAATCTCGAGCTACATCAAGCACCTTCAACAGACAAAAGCCGATTCAGATTCTACGTTTGCGATTGGCAAACAGAACTACGAAGCCAAGCTCAAGTTCGAAGAGGGCATCGACATCTCCGTCGACAAGCTTCTGAAGATCGCCGATCGTGAGCTTGCGAAAACCCAGGACGATTTCCGTAAGACCGCTGCCCGAATCGATTCGAAGCGCGATCCGCTCTCAGTGTGGGCCGACGTTCAGCGAGATCACCCGAAAGCCGGCACGCTCGTTCAGGAAGCACAGAAGCAGCTCGATGCGCTGGTGAAATTCATCGAAGAGAAAAAGATTGTCACGCTTCCCGCGTCCACAGCGCCGGTGGTCGCTCCGACGCCGGACTTCATGCGCTGGTCTACGGCGAGCATGTGGACGCCCGGCCCTTTTGAAAGAGTCTCGTTGCCGGCTCGCTACCTGATCACAGACGTTGACCCGAAATGGACTGACAAGCAGAAGGAAGAATATCTCGGCTCTATCAACTATCCGCAGCTTTGGACGACGTCCATTCACGAAGTCTACCCCGGCCACTTCGTGCAGGGAGTTTTTCTCAAGCAAGTCTCGTCGGCAGTTCGAAAAGATGCCGCGCTTGCGCCCGGCAGCTTTGTCGAAGGCTGGGCTCACTACACCGAACAGATGATGATCGACGAAGGCTTCGGCAACGGCGATCCGAAAATAAGAATGGGCCAGCTAGCTGACGCGCTTCTGCGCTTGTGCCGTTTCGAGGTGGGCATCCGAGAACACACGATGGGCATGACCGTCGATCAGGGCACTCGCTTTTTCATGGATAACGGTTACATGGGCGAAACGCCGGCTCGCATCGAAGCCGAGCGCGGAACATTCGATCCGACTTACCTTGTGTACACGGTAGGGAAGCTCGCGATATTGAAGCTACGAGACGACTACAAGCGCGAGAGAAAACAAGAGTTCACTCTACAGGAATTCCACGACCGTTTGTTATCGAACGGCAACGCTCCATTGTGGGTTCATCGCCAGGTGCTGCTTCCGGGAGATAAAGGTAAGTTAATTGAATAGACGGCGACTTCTTTAACCTCGATCTCCCGATTGTCAATCGCGGCCCTCTTAGTCGAAGACTTGATGGCCTCGCCCCGTTTTAGACTTGATCATTCGTTTATTCGGTCACTCTTGGCGGAATCTGTTTTGGGCAGGGTTGATGTAGGTAAAGCATGCTACTTGAATATGTGTATCAAGGTCAGTATTATTCAGCCCGCTTTTAGTACTGCGACTTCACAGTAGGCTCTTCGCATTTGTCGTAATTACGTTTTTAGGAGGAAAAATGGGAGTTTTACTTGTGCTTGTGCTAATCGTTTTGGCAGTATGCGTTGTGATCTCGATTTCGAAGAGCAACAAGAAAGACGAATCCCGCCCTAATAACGGAGCCTCATATGATTACTATAGACATGGCGTCAACTGCGACTGCCGTATGTACTTAAAAAACCTTTACAAATAAAAATGGAAGCCCTTGACAGCAAGATGAACGAATTCAAAGTTGCACGCCTGACCTCGATGCGCCATCGACAACCTGGCGGCTTATCCAGGCGCTTAAGGAGAGAAACGTGATTGAACTGAACATTTCCAGCAGCCTTAGGAAAAGAAGTATTGATGAAGAAAAAGTTATCCTGCAAGCGGCAGGAGCCAGCAGGGGCGGAGACAGCTCCTTAGGTGAAACGATCAAGGAACTTGTCGAGCAGAAATTTGAGGAGTGTAAAGATGACCCTAATCAATTTAATTCAACATACGCATTTGCGAAAACTCGCCATATGCTAGACCGATATAATTTTCTGCTAGCACTTGGGGAGTCAGAAGAAAATATGAAGGAAGAAATGCGACGGTTCTATACATTGACCACTGTCCATCCTGTGATTCTGATGTCGCAATATTTCAGCACATCAAATCAAGCGGATAGGTTTTCGTGGGCTGGTCGCCTAGGTTGTGCGGAAGCAACTCTTATGTATGACACCATGCAGATCATATTTCTTCATCCAGGAGCAACGCTTGACCAATTTAAGGAAAAGATAGAAGACCCGAAATTCGTTAAGTTACTTAGGGGGCTTGAGTCAACTTACAATGAGAGTCAACAGGAGACGTCAACAAACAGGGCCCCTAGAAATGATGAACCCAAACCACAGGAATCCAATTCAGCAAAGACTTCGGGCGGCGGCTGTATGCTTGTAGTTATTGCTGCCTTTTTGCTTGGATATATTATGTCCATATATATTCGATAAGAGCTTTTGCTTGAGCCAATTTCATGCTTCATCAAGAAAGGGAGATAACCATGTTAGGCTTCTGTCGTTGAACGGGGGCAGCGATAGAAACCAGCCTATGCGAAGGTTTCCCTCAAACAACGGAGGATTAATTTGAAACAGAGATATCAGTCATTCGTGATCGATGTCGTGGGAAGCCAAGGGGATGAGGTGGTTGCCGGGCGAGTTCGCAATGGCGCTTTCCGCGAAAAGGTGCGTGAAGTGGGTGTCGGCATCGCTACGGTCGACGAACCGATCGATTTGCCGCGCTGTGGCCCCGGTGCTTGTAGAGCATGCGATTGCCGTGGGTTTAAGGCAACGGGCAAGGGCAATGACATCTGTGCTACGTGCAGTCACTACTGGCAGGTCCACAGGTGAATCACCGAATCGTGTGGTCTAAACAAAGGCATCCGGCGGAGTCCGCCCGCCGAGTTCGCTGATAGATCCGAAGATTAACGCATTCGGTTGGTGTATCGAACAAAGACTTCGCTTGCACGAAAAGTCAGCGACCGCGGGGCGGACTTTTGTTGGTCCGCCCCTACGGTCAAGTTAAAGGCTAAGAAGGCCACGCTCGCGTGGCATTGAAGTGAACAGGTGTGAACTACCCGCGGCAGAGATACACCCGGCTGTAGTAATTGGAACGACCGCTCCCGTCTTTGAATCTGTCGTAAGTTTCAACTATCAAGGTGCCGCTATCGAGGTATCCCGTCACGATCGTCTCCTTGAAGCCGAAATCATAGTGGGCAGAAAAGGCAATCGCCTCTGTCGCGACGACGCTGTCGCCGTAAGCAATGCCTTCAACGACACCCCAGTCGCAGGGCGTGGGCACGCAGGCGCCGAATCCCTGAACGGTCAGCGTGGTTCCCTTAGTGCCGAGCACGAGGCGAACAAGCCCGCGAGTGTTCTTATCGCAGTTGTTCCACTTGCCCGTAATGTTTTTCAGCGAGAGCGTCCCTTTGGCGTCCCCGAGTGTCTTGGCAGTTACTTTTTCACTAGCTTTGTTTTGTTGAATTGTTGCCATGTTGCTCCTCCTCTGAGCCTGAGTAGTTAAAGCGCTAAGCCTTGTGGAGATGATCTTGCCGAAGAATTCAATGAATGTAAAGTCGAAGGGTGCGATTGACTACACGTGCCGCGAGGACGTGAGGGCTGGCAGTGCCTGCTGAAAGGCAAATTGGTAGAATAGTCGACAATTGAAACTACAACATTCGACAATACGAACATCGGGTTTATAATCCTCGTATCTCGGCTACGAAAGAACACACACGAGAAGGAGTAGACCAAATGTTCTGTCCGCAATGTGGCACAAGTCAAAGCGACGAGCTGAAGTTTTGCAAGTCATGCGGTGGAAACCTGTTCGCGGTGCGACAAGCGGTGACCACGAGAGAGCCCGCCGAGAAATTCGACTGGAGCAAGACCTGGGTCGCCGACATGCTGCTCTCCGGCGCCGAGCGTGAAAAACGTGACGAAGAACTCAAACGTCAGCGCGGGATCACTCCCGAGTACCAAAGCCATAAGGAAATCAAGGCCGGAGTAATCACCACCAGCGTCGGCATCGCGGTAGCAATATTTCTTTCCATCTTCATGGACGGAATCATCATAGGCGCGCACATTCCGAATGACACGGCGGAGATCCTTAGCCGTCTGTGGATCGTAGGCGTGATCCCCACCTTTGTCGGCCTGGGACTTCTAATCAACGGGCTGCTGGTAAAGAGCCCCAAGAGGGCGGCAGAACGCGCAGCCTTTGAAAAAGAGTTGCAACGTCAGTCGCTGACGCCCGCCGATACATCGGAATTCGCCCCCTCACCTTCCAGCGTGACCGAGCACACCACAAGACAACTGATGGACTCCGATGCTCAGAAGCGTTGATTGATCCGAATCGAACTTCACAACCATTCGCGTGTGAATCGCGAAAGATCCCTACCCATTTCTCGAGGACGAAGTGAGCGGAGAGGTGTTATAGGCAACTTTTTTCCGATGGAAGTAAGAACCTGAGTGGTCACATTCCATTCGTGGCCTTGCAACGTGCGGATTTCTTTCCCGATCATCCACGAATTCACTTCGAGGCGAACACGGCTTACTCAGCCCCGTAGGGGCGACATGTTTATAGCCCAGGGCGTCAGCCCTGGGTGCGGAGCAGAACGAACAACATAGCCCCGTTAGGGGCGACCTAGATTCGCGGTTCGCATTGAGATTTCGCAGATGCAACACGCATTACGATAGCACTGGAAAATTCAGAGGTGCCTTAATTTGATTTTCTGCGGTGGGTACTTCGCTTAGTGGTTTTCTTTGCTGGAGTCTTTGGTGGTCTTCCGCCGAGACTCGGCTTGAACTTCTCAACCTCATCCTTAAATACAAGCCGCCTTCCGCCTACCTCAATTGACTTGAGACTCCCGCGCTGAACGAGTTGGTTAATCGCTTGCGGCGTGCATCCTCGAATCTCTGCCGCCTCTTTCTGTGTGATCAGCTTGCTAAGGTCAACTCGCATTATATCACAGAACGGCTTGCGTGTTTGAAAGGCGTTTTGTAAAAATGACCATGCCCGGAACGTAACAACGGCAACCGGGCCGAACTTCGACAGAAATGCCGAAGTAGCTGCGGGCCGGGTTGCGTTTGACCTTGCCGGGACTGCGCAACCCGTCTCGTTTATGAATTCGAAAGATTAACCGAAGACATAGTAAGTACGCCAGTGGCGAACGCGATTCGTAAGGCAAGAGTTCAAGCAGCGATTGACTTCATGAGCGCCAATCTTCATCGGAGCATTAACGTCAACGAGGTAGCGAGATCCGTCCATCTTTCGGCATCGCATTTTGCCCGCCTGTTCAAAACTGAAATGGGAATCGCGCCGGGGCAATATCTCACCGACTTGAGAATTGAAAAAGCGGCCCAGCTCTTAGCGACCACGTTTCTAAGTATTAAGGAGATTATGGGAGCGGTGGGTTATAGGAGTAAGGGCAACTTCATACGTTTTTTCAGGAAACGCTTCCGAGTCACGCCATCCGAATATAGACAGCGAGCCTTCAGGCATCGTTGACTCTACACCGTCACCGGTCATTGCTGCTCGGCCACCGGTGTTCGGTGATCTGCCATCGATCAAGTATGGCGCGTCACGCATACGCGCTGTTCCCCGGCGCGGACATAATCACGATCGGGCCCGGTTCGCTGTACACCTCGATAATTCCGAATCTTCTTGTCGATGGAGTCACCGAAGGCACGCGCGATTCGAACGCGTTAGTCTTTTGCTTCTGCAACATCATCACGCAGCCCGGAGAAACCGACGGCTTTGACGTGCAAGACCATTGTTTTGTTCGAGTACAGCCCGGGTCTAAGAATCGACTACGCGATAGCAAACACCGCGCCGCTCGGTCGGAGCTTCCAGGGAAGTATTTGGCCAACGGAGCTCTCAAGTGGAACTCTCGGGATCGTACGATGCGATTGAGGAGAAGAATCTGAGTCCGCAGTAGTCGAAGGCGGCAATCGCTTACATCGTTTAAAATTTCATGCGGCGACACTTCTTCACGAAGACGGGCTGGTCCGTCACGAACCTACAAACTCGCTTGCTTGCTGCTGGAAACTCATCAAACCGAATGGCTCGCGATACGATGACGGCTGAGTTCCTGTTACCTTAACTTGAGTGATCTCCGATACTTTCTTGCGTTGCGGCTTACGAGGGTGCTTCATATGATTTACGGGGTTAACCTGTGGGCACCGGCAATAGCGCCAATTAGAATAAGGTTGATCACTACGAGTATTAGACTGCAGAACCTAGCGGGCGAAATGTTTATCCGAGCCATTTTTCTGGCGGCGATTTCATCAGGCTCCTGCCCCATTATCCACCAGAACGTCGGAATGAAAACTAACAGCAACACCAGAAACGTTCCTACCGCCCATTCGTAGCTCTTGCTTTCGGAATAGATCGAGAATACTGAAACCATTGCGGTAAACATTGCATTGAAGAAGCCCAGTCTTGACGACCAGTCTAGCGCAACGGAGCGGATGAGAGTTTCCCTTTGTTTGAGGAACTCGTCGGCAGCTAGGAAAGCTGTGAGCCTGTTTCTGAAATATCCTTTGGCCGAGCCCGACACTAGGATCAGATATATCGAAAGCAATGGTGGGAGATACTTCATGTACATCGTGTCTACTCCTCACACTTCCACTTCTATTCGCAGCCGTACTTCCCGGTATAGCGGGCCTCTCTCTGGCCAGGCCACAGCAACCTTAGCAAAGACACTCTGCTTCCCTTGGGACCGCGGAATCAACAGAGCAGAGTCGAACTGACAGCTCTCACCTTCGCCTAAGGGTTCCAGGCTTTCCGCCCAGTTAGTCTCAGTAACCGAAGACTGGACTTTGGGCAAATATATAAGAGAGGGGAGTGGGGACGCTCCTGAAGCACGGGCCGAAAAACAGATTCTCGATCTGTCTGGAACCCACCCGTCAGCCCTTACGGATGCATCGTAAACCATTAAGTTTCTTACCCTCACAGTGTGGCGAACATCGGTACGTGTACCTAACTGCGAAACGGCTTTAGTGCCGTCATGCGCCTCCGCTTCGACAAAAACACCACTTAAGCGTTTTCCAATCCTACTGGCATCCGACATAGTGGGTCCGGGCTCCTCATGAATAATTGAACTTCAACGAATGTTAGATTCCCCAAGGTTCGTGAGTAGGTTTTTCGGGCCGGATCTTCCAGAGGGAGAGCTCCAGTCACGATCAAACCCTATCAGAGTGCGAAGCGTGTTCACAAAGCCGTTCAGCTCAATTTCGCTTATCGGCCGCAGGGAGAGCGGATGACGGAGCAATACCCAGCGCAAGATACCCTTGTCCAAGATGTATGACTTCGGAAGCCTAATACCCAACTCTGCGAAATCTCCCGTTCCAAAGAGCTTAGCATGGAGAGCTAATGCCTTGACCATTTCGGCCTCTCCAACGCCCACCAAGGTCGCGCCCTTGATTACAGCGGGCGTTTTCTCGGCGGTGAAAGAATAGATAACGCTGCTAAAACCCACCTTCACAGTAACATCGAACCTCGCGAATGCTATTCTCTTCGGCGATCTGAGGGGCTGCCAAGTTCTCTCTGATTCAGCTGGGGGCCCTAGATGTGTATAGTCGCAGTAGCGGAACTCATGCTCCACTAACTCGTCCTCGTCCGTTTCGCCCGAAACTATCAAGGAGACTGCGGCCTTTTCAATCGTGCTTGGCGGTCCTGTATGGGCTGAATCAAATTCAGGTCTCACCAATTGACGCGTTATAGGAAGAACTCCTAAGCCATGTCTGACACAGTTTCCTACCTCGGTCACCGCTACGTTTGCAAGACGTGCAAAATCAATGGTGCCGTCCCAGACGATTGCATACGAGTCGCCGCTTACATAAAGACGCCCGAATCGTGTAGTGCCTAGCACATTCTTTGACAGAAGGGACTCGCTGCCATACAGCGAACCGGAGATTGACCTCACGCTCAATTGATATGCGATCTTCTTGACTGCATGTTGGCTCGCATAGCCGGCTATCTCCGGCTTAAACATATCGCCCGCGGTCCTTATCTTACTGTGTTCGAGAAACAACATTTCGGGATAAATGCGCTCCTATGAAGAAATGACAGCTTATGCTTTGTGATCCTCGGCCATGATCTTGTCAAACAGTTGCTTGGTCGACATGCGACTTTCATCCTGCAGTTTCCTTGTCACGCGATTACTTATTTCTAGGGCTCCGCCTCTCCCACCGAGTCCAACAAAGTCTCCCTTTCGGCTCCAATCCCAATCCTTACCGGATTTCAAGATCGCAAGCATGTGTTTAGCGTCGAAATAATCCTGCATCAGTGCACGGTCAACGACCTGTGCGCCGATGAAGCATATTGCCCATAGTCCCGAGCCTCGCAGTAAAATGTAATCTTTGGGTGACGACCAAGCCTTTGGCTGCCACTTCTTGACGGCGTCAAAGTAGTTTCTAATAACGCGGTATTGCGCCTCGGCGTCTTCTAATCGAGGGAGTTGCGTTGATCTAGTCAGCATATACTCGATACCAGTCTTTAGACCGCGAAGTGGAATATCGACCCCGACAGGCTTCCTTCCACCTTCATACACCCGACCATGTAGAGAGCTTTTTGGGTCGCGGTGGAGGCGTTGCGCAATATAGAGTTCGGGATTCCTGCGCTTTAGTTCCTCCTCAGTGGTCAACCGCACCTCGATTCCGTCTAGGTGGCTGGTATTCATGGGCTTTTGATTCTTGTTTATGTCCTTGAACAGCTGTATTTCTTCTTCGCGACTGAGGTCGTAGGCCAGGCAGAATGACACGACCTTCTCAATTCGCGAGTATCCGGTCTCTGCCCCATCACCATAGTGCAGCCGGTGGTTGCCATCAACCCGCGATATTGCAATGGCTGGTCCACTCTTCACTGCCGTGAGATCTATCTCTAATATTCCGAGGTCTGGCAACTCCGGCGACACAGGTCGAAAGGTCACCACATCATTTCTGCGCGCGCAGAGAAAGATCTCAGGCCAGAAACCTAGGTCTTTGTTCTTAACGTATCCATACGCATCTCGCGCGTGTGCCGGGCTTAAATCGCGTTGTGTACCCGTTGGATTTGTCTCCTGATCGTAGATATCGGCGCTGGAAACATCCGCCAGGTCACCAAGACTAGCGAAGCCTCGGTATACGTTGACACCCAGTACCTTTGCCCTTACGGCTGGACATATCAATGTTTTGGTTGGTTTCTTTGTCATTGACTCTACCAGTCACCGGTTAGCGATGCTCAACGCAATCTTGCTTCCCACTGTGGTCGAGGTCTTCTCTCGAATAGCCTCCAGTAGGACACATAGCGTTAACAGGACGCACTGCAAATCCTCAATCTTGCTGAGAGGCTCGCTATCAAAGTAGCGCTCTTTTGTCAGTCGAAACGAATTGCGTTTGGCAACGCCCCTCTGCAGTTCGGCTAAGTGTTCACGGGTCGGGGAACTCGTAATGTCAAACCCAATCGAGTGTGCACTTGGATTCCGAAGCGCTCTGAGCCGCTCAAGCGCAAGATAGAGTGTCTCATCAATCAAGCCCAAACGGTAGCATATCTTAATGCGAGCGCTGAAGGTTGCGAGGGGTCTATCACCCTCAAGTAACTCGTCATGGTCCTTCGGCTTAGCCCGTTTTGGTAAGAGGTACCCATTCAGAATCTGAAACAATAGATTGTCGACCTTCGATGCTCCGATAATTATTAAGGGCCTAGCATTGCGCTCCCCGAGGAGGTCTTCGGCGAACGTATCGAACAAATCGCTACTTGCGTTGCTCATGATCAATGCGGAGTAGATGTATTTCGATTCAACGTGACTCTTGCTCGCCTCATTTGACTTTGAGCTCGAGATAACCGCTGGCCAAAGCGCACGGAGCCCATACTACGCCGTTACGACTTGGTGAGCAAGTTAACAATGCCGAACCGCCAGTCTGACAATGCCGACTTGGGCAACTTCTTCACAACTATGAGCTTGTAAGCTCTACCGAATACTCCTTCGTGTGGTGGACGCCGTTGTGCGCGATGACTCCGCCGCGCCTTGCCGCTTCTGTGCGTCGCCAGCATTGAAAGGCCGGGCTAAACTCAGGCTGACACTATTGTGCCGAAACTGAAGAACAGGGTCTTCGCTAAACCAAATCACTAAACATATCAATAAGACAACACCTCTCGCGCCAAACCGGAGCGTCAGAGTAGAATCAATTGCGTTGAGCGAGGCGAAAGATGATTACAAAAGAGAGACTTGAACAGACGATCCGCCGAGTCATTCGCAAATTCAAACAGGCGAAGCGAATCCCGATTCCACGGCCGATGAGTTGATCGCAGCCTTAGATTCTTACTCTCTTTAAGGATTCAACACGGGATCGTGATGAGATTGATATACATACCTCGCCGTCCCGTATCCGATTGCGCTACCGATCAATACATCAGAAAGGAAGTGATTGCTGCCGGTGAAGCGCGACACACTCACCAGGGTCGCAATGCCGTATGCCGTGAACTGCACCCATCGGTGCCTCCTGTACTCTAATGCGACCACCGTCGCTACCGACCATATTGCCATCGAGTGCCCGGAAGGGAATGAGTTGCCTCCTTCGAGGAAATCTCCATGACCTGAGGTGCTGATGCTCTGCGACCTCGCGTGCTCTGCGGTTGAATTGCAAAATTGATTAAGAAAAACCGCTGAGGGCGCTGAGGACACAGAGGACTCCCTTGCCGGTAACATTCCATCACCTGAAAAAGTAATTGTATCCCACCACCATATTCTTCAGGAGCGAGGACGGAATTGAGTTAGCCAGAAACGCGCTGGCTATACCGTGCGTCAAGGCATTTGCAAACAGATTAGGCTCGCGCTCGTATTGCCCCGCCCAGATGTAGCCGCCCAGGGCGCACACCAGTGTAAGCACCGGATTGGGTAGATGGAGGAGCGAAAAAAGTACGGCCGTGGCAAACGCGCTGTGAGCGCCAACGATAATCCTCTGTCGACGGTTTGCAAAAGCGAGCAGCATATACTGCTGAAGAAATGCCCAGAAAGGCACGGAGATCAGCATCGAATGGAACTTCGTCCCGAACCTGAGAGTTCCGGCTGCAAGTCCTACAGCGATTGTCAGCACTACGAAAACAAGTAGAGGAATCGAGATTCGCGCTAAAACCGTCAATATGTTATCCAGTCTGATGCCAAGCTCGCGCGCATTCACTCCGTCACGCACAAAGCAGACCATCAACAACACCAGGATAAAGAGCGCCAATACTTCGTAGACTCCGCGAGGGTGGTCAGTCGTAGGCGCGATCCACTCGATCGCCTCAATCAGCAGTATTAGGCCTGCGAGTTCGACGAATGCTGCGCCAACGCTTTGGCCCGCGTCACTTTTCTGATCGAGCATCTTGTCTTTGCTTGTCAGCGAAGTTGCGTCCATTGCTGTACAAGGGATCGGAGATCAGGCTTTGTCTTGCAGTCTTTGGAATGCTAGATCGGCGATCCGCTATCAAGCAAACTCAAACACTTGAATCGACGAATTCAATTTCGAGACTGACGGCATTATAGTCCGGTTCTCGCTGCGGGACGCGCTCCTAATAAACAAAATCTCTCGCGCCAACCCGAGCGGTGAGGGTAGAATCAAAGCCGGTCGGAGAGATGTGAACCATGAGAGAGGGTAAGACTGACGTACTGATCCTTGCGGCCGGGTTGGGCACGCGGATGAAGTCGCGGCGCGCTAAAGTGCTGCACGAGCTGGCAGGCTCGCCACTAATCGCTTACGTATTGCGTGCGGCCCTGGAACTGGCTCCAGAAGCCGCTTTCACGGTAGTGGGCTATCAAGCGGATGAGGTCGAACGTGCCGTGCGCGATGAAGTAAAACGCGGGGAGCAGGCAGGGATCGCTGCGCTCACGAGCGGGGAGCAGGCAAGGATGCCTGCGCTCCCAAGCGCGGAGTCTTCAACCAAGCTACATTTCGTTCGGCAGCTCGAACAGAGAGGAACCGGCCACGCGGTGATGGCGGCGCGGGATCAACTGGAGAAACGGCACGGCGAGCTCTTGGTACTTGCCGGAGACGCGCCGCTGATCAAGAGTGAAACGTTGAAAGTCCTGGCTGAGACTCATCGAGCCGAGAAGAATGACGCCACGATGCTCACCGTTCTGATGGACGATCCTACGGGCTACGGACGAATAATCAGAAACAAAGACGGAAGCCTGCTTCGGTGCGTCGAGCAAAAAGACGGATCGCCCGAAGAGTTGGCGATTCGCGAGGTCGGCGTGAGCATTTACTGTTTCAACGTGGACGCGCTGCTCGCCGCGCTCGATCATCTGACAACCGACAACGCGCAGGGCGAATATTACTTAACCGATGTTCCTCGAATCATGCAGGCTCACGGTAAGAAAGTGGGATTGCTTCTACACTCGAACGCCGAAGAAGTGCTCGGCGTAAACACGCGAATCGAGCTCGCGGACCTCGAACGAAAGCTCCGCGAAAGCAAGCTGCGCGAGCTGATGCTCTCGGGCGTGACCATCATCGATCCGGCGACGACTTACATTCACCGAGACGTTCAGATTGGTCAGGACTCGATCATTCATCCTCAAGTCATCATCGAAGGCGCCAGTCGCATCGGTTCGGGCTGCGTGATCCAATCGTGGACCCGGATGAAGAACGTTCAGATCGAAGACAACGTCACAGTTCGCAACTCGAGCGTCATCGAAGACAGCGTGATCAGGAAAGGCGCTACGGTAGGGCCGTTCGCGAGGCTGCGCGCGGGCGCGGACATCGGAGAAAAGGCGGGTATTGGTAATTTCGTCGAGGTGAAGAAGTCTAAGATTGGCCGCGGCACGAAGGCTTCGCATCTTACCTATCTCGGGAATGCGACGCTTGGCGAGCGAGTCAATATCGGAGCGGGAACGGTTACATGCAATTACGATGGAGTGCGGAAGAACGAAACGATCATCGAGGACGATGTGAAGATCGGCAGCGATACAATGCTTGTGGCTCCCGTGCGAGTAGGCCGTGGATCGAAGACCGCGGCGGGCTCAGTGGTCACCAAAGACGTGCCTGCTGATTCGCTGGTCGCAGGAGTTCCGGCGGTTGTAAAGAAGAAGTTGAAATAGGAACCATCTCAGCGTTGGGCCTGCGTCCTCCGCGGTTGGAGCACCGAAGGAATTTAACCCCAGAGGACGCAGGGTCGCGCGGAGAATCGTTCAGATCGGAATGGCTGATTTCAACAGCAGGGAATAAGGAAGAAAGAAAAATGTGCGGAATAGTTGGATATGTCGGGGACAAGCAAGTCGTCGGAGTGATTCTGGACGGACTCAAGAAGCTTGAATATCGCGGATATGATTCGGCTGGAATCGCCGTAGTCGACGACGACGGAGCGCTCACGATACGACGCGCGGAAGGCAAGCTTCGCAATCTTGAAGAAGCGATTCGCTTGAGGCCGCTCGATGGAACGTACGGAATCGGGCACACGCGATGGGCAACGCACGGTAGACCTACGGAAGACAACGCGCATCCACATCGTGACTGTTCCGGTCGAGTCGTCGTCGTTCACAACGGTATCATCGAGAACTTTCTACCGCTCAAACGAAAGCTTCAGGCTGAAAATCACACGCTGGTCACCGAGACCGACACCGAAGTCATCGCTCATCTGATCGAGAAGTACATCGACGAGGGCGAGCCCACGCTCGAAGCGGCGGTTCGCAGAGCGGTTGGCGACCTTCGAGGAATCTACGCGCTTGCGATTATGTCTTCAGATGAACCGGAAAAAATAGTCGCGGTGCGGCAAGGCCCGCCTATCGTCATCGGGCTTGGCAACAATGAATATTTTGTCGCTTCAGACATTCCGCCGGTCTTGTATCACACTCGAGATATGTTCTTTCTCGGCGACGGCGAGATCGCCGTTCTCACGCGAGACGGCGTGACGGTCACGGATTTCGAGGGCAATTCCGTTTCTCCCGATGTTCAGCGAATCACCTGGGACCCGATCGCGGCGGAGAAGGGCGGCTTCAAGCATTACATGCTCAAGGAAATTTATGAGCAGCCTCGAGCCGTACGCGACACGATTATCGGCCGCGTTTCGCAAACAACCGGACGAGTGTATCTGGATGAAATGGAAATCAGCGAAGCGGAGTTTCGCGAGTTCACTTCGGTGAAAGCGATTGCCTGCGGCACGAGCTTGCACGCGGCGATGGCGGGAAAGTATTGGCTCGAAGACCTCGCGCGAATTCCAGTCGAGATCGATTACGCGTCAGAGTTTCGCTATCGCGATCCGATAATCGACGACAAAACCCTGATCATAGCAATTTCGCAATCGGGAGAGACCGCCGACACGCTTGCGGCGGTTCGCGAGTCGAAAGAAAAGGGGGCGAAGATTCTATCGATCTGTAACGTGCAGGGTTCGATGCTCACTCGCGAGTCTCACGGCACGGTGCTGACGCACGCCGGACCAGAGATCGGGGTGGCTTCGACGAAGGCTTTTACGAGTCAGATGACGGTGCTTTATCTGCTCGCGCTTTATCTCGGTCAACAACGGGGCGTTTTGAGCGAGGAACAATCACTTGAACACGTGGCCGCGCTCAACGGGCTTCCGGTGAAGATGGAGACGCTGCTTGGCTGCGACGATCACGTCGAGAAACTCGCTCGAGAGTTTCATCGCGCGCAGGATTTTCTTTATCTCGGAAGAGGCATCAATTATCCGATAGCGCTTGAAGGTGCGTTGAAGCTCAAAGAAATTTCCTACATTCACGCGGAAGGCTACCCGGCGGGCGAAATGAAGCACGGGCCAAACGCTTTGATCGACGAAGAGCTTCCGGTCGTGGTCATCTGCACACGCGATGACGCAAGCGAGACTTCAAAACTCCGCTACGAGAAGACGCTTTCAAACATCGTCGAAGTGAAAGCGCGTGACGGCGTTGTGATTGCCGTGGTAACAGAAGGCGACACTGAAGCTCGCGATGTTGCTGATCACGTGATCGAGATTCCGCGCGCGAGCGACTTGATCGCGCCGATTCTCTCGATAGTCCCGCTGCAATTGCTGGCTTATCATATCGGCGTTCGAAGGGGCTGCGATGTCGATCAGCCTCGCAATCTGGCGAAGTCCGTCACAGTCGAGTGATCGGTGCGTTGCTGCGACCCTTGCCTTGCTCAAAACCAGCGAGCTTCCACTATAATCCATCGTGAAGCGATACTCTCCCGGTAAGCGCACGATGCGATCAAAGCTTTTCTTCAAGCTGCCACCTTTGAAGCTGCACACAAGGACGACGCTTGTCGCGTCCGCCGTAATAGTCGGCGTCTTTGCAGTCACCGCTATCTTTTCCGACCTTGCGATAACTAAATTGAGCGACCGTCAGGAACAGGACCAGGCTCAGTTGCTGGCCACTCGTGTTGCGGACACGGTAGAGCATCACATCAAGCGCCAGAAGACTCGAATCGAACGACGCAAGAAGCGCGGCGAGATTCAGGAAGAAACCGAGTCCACAACGATCCCGGACTGGTCCGACGTGCAGGAACAGATCGAAGACATCATAGCCAAAGACAATCCTCAGCTAACAGAAGTGAGAGTCTTTCAACGAGAAGGTCCCGGGCGTTGGGCCGAAAAACTGAGAATGCCGGTTGATGCCGGGCCGCTGCCACCCGACGAGGAGCGAGCAGCTTCACAGCAGATCGACTCGCCGAAGATAACCTCGATCCGACGACAAGGCGCCAACAAACTGATCACGGCCACTGCGGGTATAAACGTACTCGAGGCGGGCGGACCAACACACTTTGGAACGGTTGATGTTTTGTTGACCTTCGATGAGAGCCATAGCTCGGCCGCCGAGCTTCGTCGATTGATGTGGCCGCTGATGCTGCTCGCGATCATTTCGATCACGCTGATGACTTACTTTCTCTTCCGGCAGATGGTTTATAAGCCAATCGACAGCCTGCTGCTGGCAATGTCGAAAGCGGAGGAAGGCGATCTTGCTGCCGAGGTTGAGCCGGCAATGCCTTATGAGATCGGGCTCCTCACTTCGCGATTCAATCGAATGTTGGGACGCATTCGCGAGATGACCCAGCAACTGAATGTCGAGCAGCGCCGGCTTGAAGATCGCGTGCATGAAGCGACCGCCGAAATAGCGGATCGCAAAGAGCAGCTTGAAGAAGCGAACTTGCGACTATTCGAAATGCAACGGCAGTTGACGCAGCTCGAGAGGCTTGCCGGAGCCGGTCAGCTCGCTGCGCAATTCGCTCACGAGGTCGGCACTCCGCTCAATCTGATCTCCGGACACGTTCAGTTGCTTCGGGCGCGGGCTCAAGACGAGCGAATGATCCAGAGGCTGGACGTCATCGCGGGGCAGATCGACAGGATCACCGAGATCGTGCGCTCGATGCTTGATTCGACTCGAAGACCGGTTCCGCATTTCGAGCCGATCGACATCAACTCGCTGCTGGCACATATTCTAGACGCGACCCAGCCGACTCTTGTCGCGCGCAATGTGGAGCTTCGTACGGAATTATCCGATGGGCTTCCGCTGGTCAAGGCCGATGCCGATCAGTTGCAGCAGGTCTTCATAAATCTGATTAACAACAGCCTGGATGCGATGCCGCTTGGAGGTGAGTTGACTGTGTTCACAAAGCTCGAGCAGGACGCTGTTGTTATCGAGCTGACCGACAGCGGTGAAGGCATCGCTGAAGATCAACTCGACCTGATATTTGATCCGTTGTTCTCAACCAAGCATGGTCGCGGCACAGGCCTCGGCTTGACTATCGTGAAGCAAATTATTTCCGAGCACGGCGGTGAAGTCGAAGTAGCAAGCGAGCCGGGCAAGCAAACTACTTTTCGGATAACTCTGTTGAGCTCTCACGGTGCGACCGAAGTTGGCGGCAATGGCTCGAAGAGATCGGAAGCTATTGCCGATGCCGAAGAGTTGTTGGTATCGAATGATCAGGTGCTGGCGAACAAATGAAACGCATTCTGGTAATCGACGACGACCTCGAGACGTGCAACTTCCTCACCGAGATTTTCGCGGAGGAGGGTTGGGAGGTGATCTCCAGTCAGAGCGCTGAGGCCGCCCGCGAGACAGTCGAGAAGACTCATTGCGACTTGATCGTAAGCGACATCAACCTCGGCGGACGAACGACCGGCGTCGCTCTGCTCAAGGAATTCAAAACTGTTACACCGGACTCTGAAGTCATATTGATCAGCGGATTCGGCACGCTGGAAACCGCCGTCGAAGCAGTTCGCGAAGGCGCTTTTGACTATATCAGCAAGCCATTCAACGTGAACGAGGTGATATCGACCGCACGCCGGGCGCTGAAGGGTCGAGATGCCGGCGCTCCAGCGGCGGTGTTGCTGAAGGAGTACAGCGAAGCATCGGGACTGGTCGGGCACAGCCATAAGATGATCGAGTTGTACAAAGAGATCGCGCTGGTCGCGGCCTCGCGCTCAACCGTTTTAATCACGGGAGAATCGGGAACCGGAAAAGAATTGGTTGCGCGAGCGCTTCACCGAAACAGTCCTCGCGCGTCCGGCGCATTCGTCGCGGTGAATTGCGGCGCGATAACTGAAACGCTGCTCGAGTCCGAGTTGTTCGGACACGTCAAAGGAAGTTTCACCGGTGCGAGCGCCGATAAGCGCGGCCTTTTTGAAGAGGCCAACGAAGGCACGATTCTCCTGGATGAAATCGGCGAGACCAGCCTGGCGCTGCAAGTGAAATTGCTGCGGGTGCTTCAAGAAGGCGAGATTCGCAGAGTAGGAAGCGCCAAATCGGTTCGCGTTGATGTGCGCGTACTGGCCGCGACGAATCGCGATCTGGAACGTGAGGTGAAGGAAGGGCGCTTCAGAGAAGATCTCTACTATCGTTTGAGCGTGGTGACGTTGCGAGTGCCTCCTCTGCGCGAACGAGGCGAAGACTTGCCGCTGCTGGCCGCGCACTCGCTGAGACAGGCTCGAGAGGCCGGCGCTAGAGCCGAGACAATTTCAGAAGAAGCGCTCGCTACCTTGAACAGCTACGATTGGCCCGGAAACGTTCGAGAGCTGGAAAACACGATCGCCCACGCCGCGCTCTACGCGCGTGGCAAGGTAATAACTCCTGAAGATCTACCCTCCAGGATTCGCAATCATTCCCGCTCGCTTGAATCCGAGAGCAAAATGCAGGCGATATTCAAAGAGCTTCCATCGCTTGACGAGCTCGAACGCCGTTACTTGATCCACGTGTTGCAAGCCGTGAACGGGAGTCGCACGCGGGCGGCCGAGGTCCTGGAGATTGATCGCCGCACTCTTTACAGAATGGCTGAGCGGTTCGGCATCAATCTGAAAGAAAGCGCCGAATAGACTTTGGCCAAACGAGAACGCAGCTTTGATTGTGGCCATTTTGTTTCGCGAGGCAAAACGGCCACATCAGAATTGTTCTTGATCAGCCGAGCGTAGGCGGCTACGCAAGAAACTGGCTTGAAACCGAGTTCATTTCCGACGTGATACGAGCTTCCCGAATGGGCACGCGTCTTGCAGTTCGCTGGATGACTTGCCTTGACGAGAATAGCGCCAGCTATAGTTGTCGAGTTCACGGCAAGAAAAAATCTACGGAGGACAATGATGAAGAGGATACTTATTAGTGCTGTTTTGGCATTGGCGCTCGCCGGCACAACCGCGTTCGCGTCGCAGAACAAGAATACGGGGAAGACGAAGCCGGCTGCGTCGAAGCCCGCTCCAACCAGTAACATGGCGCCGAAGAGCAAGGGCAAGGGCAAACATCACAAGCGTCGCCACCACAAGACCACTTCAAAGACCAAGAACAAAAACATGTAGTAATAGTGACGCGAGTCGTCACCTGGTGAGCGGGTTGGCCGGTCTTCTTGCTGACCCGCTCAAGTTTTGATTTGGATGAAACTTTTTTTGATGATCTCGCATCTCTTGTAATAGGCGTTGATGTCAATGACGTATTTTGACTAGGTTGAGTTCTTTATAGATTCATCGTGCGTGGACCATCGAGCAGACTCGAGTGAGGAATGTAGAGTCGTGACTAAGCTGTTTCGAATTCTAAGCATTATCCTGTTGGCTTTTCTGTTGTCCAGCCTTTTCATATACAGGCTGCGGCTCGGGAGCACGCTGCGCCGGAACCCTCAGAGCCAAACGACTCCAATTCTCATCGAAGAAACCAAGATCGTAGAAGGACAGATTCAGACTTTTGATCCGAGAGCTCAAACTCTTACGCTGGTAAACGACAGCGAAGAAGTCATGTTGGCATTCGACGAGCGGACTGCAATTCTTGAATCGGGTAAGCCGGTTAAGCCTGCCTCGATAACCTCCGGCACGCCCGCGATGGTTAAGTACACACAACGCGGCGGAAGAAAATGGGCACGTAAGATTGAGCTGACCCCAGCCGAACCGCCTTCAACATCCGACTCCTATTGAGTCAGTTCGCTTCGCTTGAACTATCCAGCAGTTATCCTCAGATTGCTTCCTCTCTAGTCGAGCCCTCGCTCATCTTCAAGTTGTCCGCGTCATGAAGCTGCTGATATATTCAAGAGGGTAATTCGCAACAGCTATCTAAGTGAATTCATGAGTAGAGTCATCAAGCTCTCCCGCGAGTCGGCAGCTCTGGCAGTCATCGACATGCAAGAAGCTTTTCGATCTGCGATCTCTGACTTCGGCGAAGTCGCGTCCCGAATTGCGCTGGCTGTTGAAGGAGCCCGACTGCTGGAAGTGCCCGTCATTGTAACCGAGCAATATCCCAAAGGACTCAGGCACACGGCTGAAGAAATAGTCGCGCGTCTGCCCCGGGAGTTGAACGCTATTGAGAAGTCGTGTTTCAGCTCGTGCGGCGCCGAAGATTTCATGTCACAACTGATCGGCAGGAACATAAAACAAGTACTCGTCTGCGGCATCGAAGCGCACATTTGCGTGCTTCAAACTTGTATTGACTTGCTCGAACGAGACTTCGACGTTTTTATGCTTCGTGATTGTATTACCTCACGCGATGTCCGCAACAAAGAAGCCGCGTTTGCGCGGCTATCGCAAGCGGGGGCCGTCGAGGCAACTTTGGAGATGGCGCTTTTTGAAATGATGCGAACCGCGGACTCGCCTCAGTTCAAGGCGATTCAGAAACTGATTAAGTAGGGGCTGGGTGTTGGGGGTCAGGGGTTGGTCGGAATCCTCCCCAATCCCTGGCCCCCGAGCCCCGACCCCTTTCAATGAACCTCAATCCCCAACAAATCGAAGCAGTGCATGCCGTAGAAGGGCCGCTCCTCGTGCTTGCCGGAGCCGGCTCGGGTAAGACGCGTGTGATAACGAGTCGCGTCGTGCACTTGATCGAAGAAGTTTCCGTTCCGCCGTGGCAGATTCTTGCAGTGACTTTCACAAACAAGGCTGCGGGCGAAATGAAGTCGCGGGTTGAAGCCGCAGTCGAGCCCGGAGCACGAACCTCGTCGCCGCTCATATCGACATTCCACTCGTTCTGTGTTCGAGTCCTTCGCCGCAATTTCGAAGCTTTGAATGAAGGATACACCCGCAACTTCACAATCTACGATCAGGACGATCAGACTCGAGTCGTTCGCACGATCATGAAAGAGCTCGACATAGACGACAAGTCTCTTACGGCTAGACAGGCTCTCAGCTCGATCAGCGCCGCAAAGAATCGTGGAACGTCGCCGGCCGCATTGCTCAATCAGGGTGAATACGTCAGCGACCGTACCGAAAAGGTAGCGCGAATCTTCAAGCTCTTCGAAGAGCGGCTCAGGAAGTCGAACGCCGTGGACTTCGATGATTTATTAATCAAAGCCGTCGAGCTTTTGAGACGCGTGCCCGACGTGCGCGAGTACTACCACAATCGTTTTCGTCACGTGATGATTGACGAGTTCCAGGATACAAATGGAATTCAGTACGAGTTGGTGCGTCTGATTGCGGTCGGCTCGACAAAGATCGACGCAAGCATCGACCGTGACCAACTGTGGCGCGAGCGGAGCTTGTGCGTTGTAGGCGATATCGATCAGAGCATCTACTCTTTCAGGGGCTCTGACTTCAACATAATTCTGGGATTTCAAAACGATTTCGCGGGCACAAGGACCATCAAACTCGAACAGAACTATCGCTCGACCCAAACAATCCTCGAGGCGGCAAACAAGATAATCGAAAACAACCGGCAACGATTGCCGAAGACGCTGCACGCGTCTCCGGAACTCGGTCAGGGCGAGAAGATTCGCTACTATCAGGCTTATGACGCGGAGAGCGAAGCAGCGTTTGTCGCCGATCATATCGCAGAGCATCGGCGATACGAGCCTGATTCACGACTCGTTGTGTTGTACAGGACGAACGCGCAGTCGCGGTTGTTTGAAGAATCTCTCAGGCGCCGCTCGATCGCCTACAATATCGTCGGCGGTTTTTCGTTTTACGAACGCGCGGAAGTCAAAGACATCATCGCCTACTTGAAGCTTGCGATGAATCCCCGCGACGACGTCGCGATGGCGCGTGTGATCAACTCTCCGCCGCGCGGCATCGGAAAGACGACAATTGACGCGCTTCAAAACGTGCAACGCGAACGCGGGACCTCGGCCTGGGAAGCCATCGATTCGCTCATCTCGAATCATTCGGTTGGACCTCGAGCGGCTTCCTCACTCGTCGCTTTCAAGCGAATCGTCGAAGGATTGGCGGAACGCGTGATGCACGCGCAGCCGCTTTCCGAAGTAGTGAAGGCCGCAACGCTTGAGACCGGCTATGTGCGGGCGCTTGAAGAAGAGAAAAGCGTCGAAGCCGAAGGGCGGCTCCTGAACATCGAAGAGCTCGTGACCGCCGGAGTTGAGGCCGAAGAACAAGGCGAGACTTTGCAGGACTTCATCGATCACGCCGCGCTTGTATCTGACACCGATCAATATCGGGCGGACGCTCGTGTGACATTGATGACGATGCATTCCGCAAAGGGCCTCGAGTTTCCGTCGGTGTTTATCGTCGGAATGGAAGAAGGGCTCTTCCCTCATTCGCGAGCCGCGACCAGCGAGGAGGATCTCGAAGAAGAACGCAGGCTCTGTTATGTTGCCATCACCCGCGCCCAGAGACACCTTTACATTACGCACGCGATGCAGCGCCGGATATTCGGAGAAGAATCGATAACCGAGCCGTCGCGATTCTTGAATGAGCTGCCGCTCGAGCTGTTGGAGAATCTGTCCTCTGGCCCTTCGTGGCTTGGATTCGCCGAACGGCCGGAAACCCGGCACAATCGCGAAGCCGCGGCTGCGCTTCGCGGCGAAGAGCGGCCTCCGGTGAAGAACACGTCGAACTATTCAGGCAAGACTTATAACTCGGTCGAAAGCGTGCGCGAGTTTTTCAACCGGCGAGAGCGCTCGCACGAAAACCGTGAGCCTCGAGCGAGAGGGAAGTCTGAGCGCGTTAGCGGCAAGCGAAATGAAACCGGCGAGACGCTGGTTTCAAGCTCCGGCGTTCAATTCCGAATTGGGGCTCGCGTTCGTCACCAGCGATATGGAACAGGAGTGGTGCTGCGTTCGGAGGGAGCTGGAGATGACGCAAAGCTCACGGTGAGTTTTCCTGGCTACGGGCAAAAGAAATTTGTCGCTAAATTCGCGGCCCTCGAAAAAGCTTAGCGTGGCTTTCGAAGGAAGTTCGTGACCGTTAAAGCTGCTGCAATTCAAGCTGCCCCGATATATCTTGATCTCACGCGCTCGCTGGAAAAAGCTCGCGAGCTGATCGCGAAAGCTTCGTCGCTTGGCGCCAGGCTCGTGGTCTTTCCCGAAACCTGGCTGCCGGGTTATCCCGCGTGGCTCGATTGCTGTCGCGATGTCGGGTTGTGGGATCATCCGCCGGTTAAGAGGGTCTTCGCGCGTTTGATGGAGAACAGCGTTGTGGTGCCAGGGCCCGCTATAGATGTGTTAGCCGGAGCCGCTCGCGAGAACAACGTTGTTCTCAACATCGGAGTTCACGAGCGAGTGACCACCGGTCCGGGACGCGGGACTCTGTACAACACGATGCTGACCTTCGGAGCCGACGGGTCTCTACTCAACAGTCACCGCAAGATAATGCCGACTTATACCGAGCGAATGATTTGGGGACAGGGCGACGGTTCAAGCTTGCGCGCGGTCCAAACCGATGTTGGAAGAATCGGCGGATTGATTTGTTGGGAACACTGGATGCCGCTCGCACGTCAAGTGCTTCACCAATCGAGTGAAGACATTCACGTAGCAGCCTGGCCGCAGGTGAAAGAAATGAATCTTGTCGCGAGCCGGCACTATGCGTTTGAAGGGCGATGCTTTGTGATTGCGTGCGGTGCAATCATGAGAGCGAGCGAACTGCCCGATGAGCTGGAGATGATCGACTCGCTGAAGCAGCGATCGGAATCGTTTGTGCTCAACGGCGGAAGCGCGATCATAGCGCCTGATGGTTCGCTGCTCGCGGGACCTGTATTCGATCAAGAAGTGATTCTGACCGCGGACCTCGATCTGTCTCGAATTGCCGAGGAGAGTCTCGCGCTTGATGTTACCGGCCATTATTCTCGTCCCGATATCTTTGATGTGAAGCTCAAGCCCCGTACTATCGAGTAAAGCTGGACGGCAACCACATCACCGGCAGATTTAGCCTGGACTGCTGCCGGCTTGAAATAAATGAACGCGATCTTGTTGACGGTCCCGCAACCTACTCTCCCTTCAAAGTCGGGGTCCTGGCTGTAGAACTGCAGCTTCGCTTTTGTCGCTTAACGCGAATCGCGACATCGTGAGTGTTTGACCAGCAACGTCCATTTCGCCGACTTGCATTCGATGGAAACCAAAAACATGCGAATCGTCTGGGTCCCTTCGAGCTGTAAAGTTGGCCGGCCCATTATGCGGGTGACCTTATTGTGTTGAGGCGGAGGTATACTTGAAGCACCGTTCTATTCTTCTGGTGAAGACTTCTTAGCCTTTGCCAAAAGTTCTCTCACTTCATCAACCAGCGAATCAAGATGTACGGGCTTGTTCATCGCGCGATCGGCGCCGGCTCTGATGCCTTGATCCATTTCTTCGCGGCCAAGAGCAGTCAGGACGAGTACGGGAGTGTCGTGAAGCTCTGGTTCTTCCCTCAATTGTCTTATCATATCGAGCCCGCTCACTTCGGGCATATTGATATCGCTGATAATCACGTCGGGTCGTTCGGCCGTTGCCATGTACAAACCTTCGCGACCGTTCGCGGCTATGACGACGGTGAATCCTTCCATTGATAGGTGCAGATGAATCAACTCTCGTGTATCGAGATTGTCCTCAACCACCAGGATTTTCTTTGGCATAGACCTGCCGAGTTTCCACCGACTTAATAGTCACCTGCGTCCAAAACGAGCATATCGAACAGTTCACACAGAGCGCAACGCTTCAAACGTTGCAGCACTCATCGACGTTCAACAAATCTCGGCGCGCGGCGGGATCACTTCTAACACAAGAGTCTCAATCAAGCGTCAGTTGTTCGAAATGTTCGATTTTGATTTGACTACCGCCGTCTCGCAGATGCCGGTTATAGGATTGTGGCCGTCGGATTCAATGATGATCTTATCTCCACCGGTGCTCTTGCCCGTAGACGTCGAATTGAGGTCGACCGGCTTCTTGTTCCTGGGATCCCAGCCCCTCACCGTCCGGCCGCCGGTCGCGCCGTCTATCGTGATCCGAGCTAATTTAACATTCACTGCTGAAGGACTTTTTTCCTTGGTAGAGATAGTGCCCGAACCCTGATTCAGGCCGGAGTCTTCAGCAAAGCCCAATGTCAATATGTAAGACCCCGCGGGCACGACACCAAGGTTGAACTTGCCCTTGTCGTCGGTGGTCACGCGAGCTGCGGGACTGCCGCCGGGATTTTTCCCAAGCTTGACGTCGACGCCTTTGAGAGGCGCACCCGTCGTGCTTTCAGGCCCCTTCTGCAACATTGGGGCGGCTTCTGCGTTGCTCTTCGCGTTAGTGAATGGCGAGACCAGGTATAATGACACAAGCACCAACGCGGAAAAAATGAAGCCAGGTAATGCTTTTCTTAACATGGAAATTCTCCTAATAGCGGCGAACTGTCAAAACTCATTCTCGCGAACGTGCGAGTGCTCGTGTGATGATGCTCAGATCAATTCAGGTTGCAGCAAATCATAACACACGCCTTGGATGAGTAGGCAACGCAGCGGGCTCGGATTGACCAGTATTCCATCGCGAGATACTTTAACTGTGTGAGCGGTTCATCTTCTAAGGGCGCAGTAGACAACTCAGAAGTTGCGCGCGTCTTGCAACAGATCGCCGACATGCTCGAGTTCAAAAACGAGAATCCGTTCAAGTTTCGCTCATATCAGATGGCCGCGGAAACCATTGGATCGATGGGCACGCCGATCGCTGACATCATTGCGCGCGGCGGCGCTGCTGAGCTTCAAACCATTCCGGGCATAGGGAAGACTATCAGCGCGCAGATCCTCGAGATCATTGAGAGCGGAAGGTCTTCATACTTCGAAGAGTTGACTAAGGACATACCGGCTTCGGTTCTGGAACTTCGAAAAGTGTCGGGAATCGGCCTGAAGACGGCACAGCTTCTTTATCGCGATTACGGAATAAAGAGCCTTGCTGATTTGAAGACGTTCGTTGACGCCGGCGAGCTCTCTTCAGTTCCGGGGCTTGGTGAGAAGACTACCGCGAGAGTCAAGGCATCGCTTGAACGGCTCGGTTGAGCCCGACTCCATCAGACATCCGTTCCCGGCGGGTAGACAAAACCACATGCGGTGATATGCCAGCCTTCACCGCTGCGGGTAAGTTCAAGGTTTATGATGTAGTCCTCGACAAGAAGTTCGACGACCTCAGCGGGAAAGAGAATCGGCCATACTCGCGCTTCGGAAATGAGGTCTTCAGCTTCAACTCGACCCTCGCGTATTTTGATAATGCGAAAAAAACCTTCGATGGCGCCGACCTCTCCTGGTGTGTCGATATCGTATTGACTGTGTCCGCCTTCCTCAAACGTAGTTAGAAATTCTGGAAAGCTGAACGCTCCGTGACGATTTCCAAGCCAGCTCCACAGCGAACCGGCGATCGCAAGTGCATGCGGGATAGACTCGCGCAGCACGGCAAGCATCGATGAGGTTTGTTGAACCAAATCGATTCCCTCTTGTTGCCGAATCCACTCAAATAATCTGGCGAGCGAATCAACCACAGCTTCGGGCTCCGGTAGAGCGGCTTGCTTCAATTTGTCGAAGCCGTCATTTCCGGAACCGAACTTCGCGACGCAGGCTTTCTCCACGTACGAACGCGCAAGAAAGTCTCGAAGAGCACTGGCCGACACTACGTCAAGCGACGCCTTGCCGGAGAAGTGACCGGTGAGCAAGCTCATCACTCGCTCGTCAGTTTCATGCTCGGAATCTGATTCGACGGCAGAAACGCTTTGCCTTTGTTCTGCCAGAAAGCGCGCAGTGATCTCAGCGAGGGTCATCGCTTCGACGACTTTTTGCGGGAGGACGACTTCGTTGATTTGCTGGCTCGCTTGGTTGCTCGCGAAAGCTCGGCGCTCTCGAGCTTTGCAGCGCTGGTTTGCTTTGCCGCTGTTTTTAAGTTGGCTCGTCGCCCTGGCTTCGTCTTCTTTGCTGCTGAATCCTTTGCAGCGGCTCTTCCTCGAGTTCGCTTCTGCGAGGTGGAATCGGCAGCGGCCTTCCGTTTCCCCGCGGTCGATTTAACGCTGCCGTTACCATCGAACAAATCCCAGAGTATCTGATCGTCTTTAAGATCTTCGAGCCCATCCACCGGCTGCTTGTAATGGAGAAGCACCGCATACAAATGTTCGAGCGAAAAATCCTTGTCGCCAATAAGCGTGCGAATGACCTTCTCGACCCGACGCGGGTACTGCTCAGCCACCCGCTCGAATGCGACAATTGGAATGTCAGGATTCTTGATGTAAGTCCAAACCAGGTCCTTCCAATCGGGCATCGCTCTGCTGGGTTCATCGGCTCTAAAAATGCGCTTAAAGCGGTCGAAGTCCGGCAGAAGAACGATACCGTCGAAATCGTCGCATAGAATCGTGACTTCGCCGGCGCCGGCTACCGGCGGCGGAAGCGGCGGCAGTTCAGGAACGATCAGCTCCTGACCCAGTTCCTTTCGGAATCTTTCGGCGGCTGTCAGACCTGTCTCGGGATCGCGACGTTCGGTAAGCAGGTATCTTTGAAATCTCGCGAGTGTGGAATTGAGTTTGTTCGACGCGACCGTCAGCTCATCACAACCGAACAAGTCACAAAACGCGGTGCACTGTTCGATGCGAGCCTTCTCGATAGCCTCGGGCGAGTCGAACGCATCAAAAGCGCGGCGCATCTCGAGCCACGCAAGCGCGGAGTTGCGATCGGGCATAACGAATTGAAGTCCGGAGAAAATCAGATCGTCGCCAAGAGGCAGCAGGCGGGCGATGAGGAACTGTCCTCGTTTGAACGGAGCGCGATCGGAATGAGTCTTGACCGTATATTCCTCACCGCTGTCGAGTTCCGCCAACTTGAACGAGCGCTTGCCGGCGGAGCGTACTTCAAAAACGCTGTTGATGGAATCCAACCAGTCGAGAAGGATTTCCCGGTCGGCTTCCTCGAGTTCGGTCTTGGCATCGAGAAAGTGATCTATTACACCGTGGCCCTGATCGTCAAACCAATCGAATAAGAACCAGTCGAGAACGCTTTCGGCCTCGTGCTCATCTCCGGGTTGCGCGGCCTGAACGAATAGCGCGCGCTGAAGCTCGTATTCCTGTCTCAGCGGTCCGGCCGTAGCGAATGCCACCAAATCCTTTTTGAACTGCTCGACTCGTTGGAAGTCGATAGTGGCGCCGCTTGATACTGATGCTGACATCGGGTTCTCCTGCTTCAATCGAATCGAACGCGAAATACGATTGAGGTGAAATTCTATTCCTCGGTCGCGAATCACGTCAACGAGAGTCACGACCAACTTGTTAAACTCGATACGTTTTCCGCGATGCTTTCAGGAGATTCCACTCAATAAGAACTGAACGACGCAAAGTTGAAAGCTTTTTGAGTGCGGTGATAGACTGCCGCGTATGAACACGCCACGAGGCGCAGGGCACGCTGAGCCGGGCAGCATCGTTTGGACTATTTCGCGCCGGTTAGGCATGGTGATTGTGCTTGCGCTTGCATTTTTTCTGAGCGCAATCGTGACTATCTACACTCTCTTTCGAAGCGGAGACACGCAAGTGCCAAATGTTGTGGGACGCTCGCAGACCGAGGCCCAGAAACTCGCGGAGCAAGCCGGGTTGAGAGTCAAGATTCAACTCCGCAACGACGCAAGCGTTCCCGCCAATGCTGTAATCGAAACGCGCCCGGGTCCCAATTCTTCGGTGAAGAAAGATTCGGTGTTGACAATAGTAGTGAGCAGTGGCCCCCAGGCGAAGGGGCAATTGAAGCCTGCTTACCCAACGTCGCCTGGTACAAGAGTAATCGTACGGAGATTTGTTGCTGATCAAGCTAACAACCTGATCGGCTCGCTGAAGAGGATTACGGAATGATCGAGATAGCTCCGTCAATACTGTCAGCAGACTTTGGCCGGCTCGGAGAAGAGATAAAGGCAGCGGAGCGAGGCGGCGCCGGGTTGATACACTGCGACGTAATGGACGGCCACTTCGTTCCAAACATAACGATCGGGCCGTTGGTTGTGAAAGCCGCTCGACGTGCGACCGAGTTGCCACTCGACTGCCATCTCATGATTACCGATCCGGATTTGTACATTGACGAGTTCGCCCGCGCGGGAGCTTCGATGATTTCCGTGCACGTGGAAGCGGTCGCACACCTTCATCGCACTTTGACCGCGATCCGGGAATTGGGCTGCCGTCCGGGAGTAGTCCTGAATCCGGCGACGCCCCTTGGTTCAATTGAAGAAGCGTTGTCCTTCGTCGATTACGTGCTGGTTATGTCGGTAAATCCTGGTTTCGGCGGACAATCGTTCATAGGCGCCTCGCTTGACAAGATAAGTCGGCTGCGGGGTATGATTGATTCTCGCGGCTTGAATGTTCACATCGAAGTTGATGGCGGAATCGGCACAGAAAATGTTGGAGAGGTTGTAAGACGCGGCGCCGAATGGATAGTTGCAGGTTCCGCGGTTTTTGGCGGCGGAGATCCGGAAAAGGCGACACGCGAATTGCGAAGGAAGGCACTTGAGCCGCTCACAGTTTGATCCGTGCATTACCAGCCCATCAGGTTAACAAAAGGAGACAGGCCGTTGGTCTGCGCCTGCGGTCACCAAAGTAGTATGAAAGCAGCAAAAATAATCATTCTAGTTTTGGCCTTTGCGCTTCCGTTTGCGGCGTGCGGAGGCAAGCCGAAAAACAGAATCACCATTGAAGAGGCAAAGGGACCCGGACGCGATCGCGAGCTCTTTCGTCAGGGCGTGGAAGCGATTCGCAAAGGTAATTACGACGAAGGCCGGATATTGTTGAACACGATGATCAACACATATTCGGATAGCCCGATGATCAAAATGGCTAAGCTTGCCATGGCCGATTCCTTCTACCTTCAAGGTGGTTCGAAGGGTCTCGCTCAAGCGGAAGTCGAATACCGCGACTGGATTCAATTCTTCCCGGATGACCAACTTGCTGATGATGCGATGCTGAAGATTGCTGAGATTCACCTGAAGCAGGTGGTGGCGCCCGATCGAGACACGACTCATGCGAGACTCGCAGAGCGGCAGTTGAAAGACCTGATGCGCCGCTACCCGAACACCGATGCGAAAAAACAAGCCGAGCAATTGATGACTTCAGTGCAGGAGATCCTGGCGATGCACGAGCTGAAGGTCGCCCGGTTTTACATGGTGATCCGAGGCTCGGCTCAAGCGACGCAGTTGCGCACTGAGGAGATTCTGAACAAGTATCCGAACTTCTCTCGATTCGACGAAGCTCTCTTTCTGCATTCCAAAGCGATGGAGATTCAGGAGGACACAGAAACGGCAAGTCAGGATCTGGCTCGCATCGCCACGAGCTATCCTCACTCCGAGTATCTCGACCGTGCGAAAGAGACATTGAAGAAGTGGGGCAAGCCGGTGCCGGAACCGGATCCCGCCAAGGTTGCCGAAGCTCCCCCGGAAGGAAAGGCTCTGCCGTCACGGCTGGTCGGATTTATGATGGGTCCCCACATAGACACTTCATCAAAGGGCGTGCTCATCGATCGCGAACAAAAAACGGATGACATCGTAGCGCGTGCGCAAGAGTTGAGCGGGGCCAAGGCTGCCGGTCCAATCACGCCCGGCGCGACGACGACAAGCAACTCACCCGACGCTCGACCGCGACGCGCGACTGAGGCAGGGCAGGACGTCGAAGTCAAACCCGGCGCGCCTGCTGATCCAAAAGCTCAGACGACTTCGAAAGACAAGAAGAGCAAAGACAAAGACAAGAAGAAAAAAGACGACAGCTCAAGCATCTTGCGCAATCCATAAAATATCAGGTGTTGGGTGCCGGGCGTCGGTTCCCGGCACTCAATGCCTAACAACTGCGGTATCACACGCCGCGCGACATCTAAGTTTTTCCAGTATCGTACCCGAGTGTGATTTCCCAGTTCTTTATTGTCAAATAACTTACTTCAATCGAGCCGCTGATTGTCACGCAGCAGCAATATGTTGAGCTTGATGCTAATGAATGAAAGATGAGAAGCGCTCAACAAGATCATGGTCCGATCTTCTCTATTGGCCATTCAGTCCATGCAATGCAGCAATTCCTATCCCTACTTGAAGGCGCTTGCATTGATGTAGTTGTCGATATCCGTTCTCAGCCCTATTCAAAGCGTGCGTCTCATTTCAGCCTGATTAACCTAAAGCAGGAGTTGCGCAAGCAAGGGATGAGATATCTCTATTTAGGTAATGAGTTGGGTGGAAGACCAAAGGAGGAGCAGTATTATGACGAGAATGGATATGTCCTATACAGCGAATGGTCTCGATCAGCTCTTTTCTTGGAAGGAATTGAAAGGTTAGAACAGGGAGCTATGAATCATCAAATTGCGTTGATGTGCAGCGAGGAGAACCCGGTGCATTGCCATCGTCGATTACTGGTTACACCTGTTCTAATACGACGCGGCTTTGACGTCATCCATATTCGTGGCGATGGAACTCAACAATCGGAGACGGATCTTTTGAAACTTGAAGCACAGCCCTCTCTTTTTACGAATCCAGAAGGAATCGCATGGAAATCTACACACTCGGTTTTACAAAGAAGACCGCAGAGGAATTCTTCGACATCCTGAAGAGGAATCATATAAGACGGTTAATCGACGTACGCTTAAACAACGTATCTCAGCTTGCAGGATTTACTAAGAGAGATGATCTAGCCTTTTTCTTGCGGGAAATTTGTGCTGCTGATTACTCACACGAGCCACTCTTGGCGCCGACGCAAGAGCTCTTAGACTCATACAAGAAGAATAAGGGCAGATGGGAGGACTATGAAAGTCAGTTCACATCGTTGATCCAAGAGCGTTCTATTGAGCAACGAATCAGTCCAAGCTTGTTCGCGGTTCCAGCTGTTCTACTCTGCAGTGAACCGACTGCGGAGCATTGCCATCGACGTATTGTTGCTGAGTATCTGAGAAGCCATTGGAGCGGTGTATCGATTCTACATTTATGAGAATAGCTATCAATCACCTGACGCGGATGAAGCCTGGTTATATTTGTGTGGCGGGTATTGATTTAGATACGGGGAGACATGTACGCCCGGTACTTGCGGGAAGACTACCAAGGAGTTTGCTTCGACAGGAAGGAGGCGTATTTGAGATCGGTATGGTAGTTGATCTTGGTGAAGTAAGACCCGTTGGCAAGGCTCCTGAAACAGAAGACGTTTCTTTTGAAATCAAGAACACACGAATAGTAGATACACTGGATGATAAGCAGTTCTGGGCTGTCATAGGCAGATCGGCGAGAGATTCATTCAACGAGATATTCGGCGACGACTTACAACCACACGGTAGAGGACTTGCCGTTAGTGTAAATCACGGTTCGGCATCTCTCGGTTGCCTGCGGACAAATACTACCCCTGTCCTAATTACTGCCGAGTACTTTGGAAAAGAAAGTCTACGAGTCCGCATTAGCGATGCGGGGAAAGAGTTTGGGCTTTCAGTCACTGATATTCGCTTGTACGAGAAAGATCAAGTGACCCTGAACCATGCCGAGATTCAGCGTGTGACTCAGCTGCTTCGAAAGGGAAAAGAGTCACTCTTATCCGTTGGTCTTTCACGGCCCTGGCTAAAGCCGGGAGATAACGAGCCTCGCCATTGGCTGCAATTGAATAACATCCATCTTAAGACAAATCTCTCGTAGACTGCGTCGCGCCTGGCACGAGATGGACCCAAATCCCTCAAAGCGACAATCTCCCGATAATTACGAATCGTCGGCTTTATCGATAATGATCGTCGCCGGCGAGGCCAGCGGCGACAAACACGGCGCATCTTTAGCGAGAGCGCTCAAGCGACTGTATCCGGAAATCAGCTTTGACTTATTCGGTTCGGGCGGAGAAGAGATGCGTGCGGCGGGAGTTGAAACGCTCGTCGATGCGCGTGAGGTCGCAGTGATCGGCGTACCTGAAATAGCTCGCGCCATTGGCAGACTTTACCGTGCGTATCGAACACTGCTTGAAGCTGCGCGATTGCGGCGACCGTCGGCCGTAATCTTGATCGACTGGCCCGATTTCAACATGAGGCTAGCTCGCAAGCTTCATCGTGAAGGCTTCAAGGTCATCTATTATGTCGGACCTCAGGTTTGGGCGTGGCGAAAGTATCGCATTCATGCGCTGCGACGCGACGTCGACCGAATGCTCGTGATCCTCCCATTTGAAGTGGAGTTCTACAAGAACGCGGGAGTCAAAGTTGAATATGTCGGGCATCCTCTCTCAGCAGCCGTTCACGCTACTAAGTCCCGCGATGAGTTCTGTCGCTCTCACGATCTGGACCCGGCGCGTCCCATCTTTGCGCTTCTGCCAGGAAGCAGGCTAAAAGAGATTCACTATCACCTGCCGGTTATGCTCGATGCAGCAAGGCGGCTGACTGCAAATCGGCAATCGGCGATCGGCAATCGGAAATCGGGAGATCCTCAATTCATCATTCCTCTTGCATCGACTGTTCGCCGCGACGATATTGAGGCCGTCGCCAGGATGGCGAAGCCCGTCGAGTTTAAGATCGTGGAGCGCGATACATACAACAGCTTGAGCCATTCGGAAATCGCGGTCGTCGCAAGCGGGACTGCAACGGTTGAAGCCGCGCTCGCGGGAACGCCAATGGTAATCATCTATCGAGCTTCGGAATTCAACTGGCGGTTAATTCGACCGCTTATACACCTCGACACCTTTGGCATGGTGAACTTGATCGCGGGGCGCCGAATAGTTCCCGAGTTGATGCAGCATGCCGCAACTGGAGATAATATCGCTCGCGAAGTGACTGCAATTCTGTCCGATCCATCGAGAATTTCTCGAATGCGAAATGAGTTGAAACTCGTGCGCGATGCGCTTACCGCTGACGCGCTTTCGGGCGCAGACCACGCAGCGCATGGGGTCATTGAAGAAATACGTGGATCATAAAGCGGGTGCGCCGGCTACTTGGCAATCGTCGAGAGGAGCCTATAATCAAACACTGATGAACCTTACGTTAGCGAGCGTGCAAGCTTGATCGATCAACAGCAAAACTCAGGCAATTCGCGAATGAGCGAGCGCGGGCGACGGCGACTCACGAAGGTTGTCATTCTTTCGATAGTAGTGCTGCTGCTGATGCTCTCGCTCATTGCGCAGGGCGGATTTAATCTCGCGCCCTTTGTCACTCCGGGAACCGCCGGCGAGACGCTGCTGTTGTACGCGCTCTCCACCCTCAACTTCCTGGCCTTTGTAACGCTGCTCTTTGTTTTGTTGCGCAATGTGCTGAAGCTTGTTCGTGAGCGCCGGTCAGCAAGGCTAGGCTCGAAGTTCAAGTCACGACTCGTAAGTTATGCGATAGGCTTGTCGCTGTTGCCGGTCCTGCTTCTTTTTTTCTTTTCTTTCGGCCTGTTGAATCGAAGCATCGATCGATGGTTTGGCGATCCTGCGCGTCAAGCCGTCGATGGCGCGAGGGCGATAGAGGAAAGCTATCTTCAGAAAGAACAATCTGACCTCATCGGCATTTCGCGAGCGATCTCGCGACATCTTGCAATGAGTGACCGCGGCGACTTCGATTCAAAACAATTCAGGGCGAGTCTCGATCAGGAGATGTCCGAATACAATCTGTCGCTCGTGCGATTGGTGCTTGCGAATGGACGAGAAACAATCGAGCGGGGCGATAAGCGGGTCGAGCCGGACATTGTAGAAACTCTGGACGCCGCCGAACAGCAGATTCACTCAGGAGCAGATTCATTCAGCGGCAGCGACGAGGGCGACAGTCCGAGCGCCGTGTTCATCATCGCCGCGGTCCGAATTCCGATTGCTGCCGGACCACCGCGCGGGCTGATTGTCGCCCGCGAGTTTCCCCCTGAGCTGACTGAACGCGCGGCTACCATAAGCGAGCAACACGAAAACTTTCACAGTCTTCTCGGAAAGATAAAGCGAATCAAGGCGATTTACATATTGCTGCTTGCGGCTGTGACTTTGCTTTTGATTTTTTCGGCGAGTTGGCTCGCTCTTTACGTGGCCCGCGGAATAACAGTTCCGATTCAAGCTCTTGCCGAAGCTACGGATCGAGTTGCGCGCGGCGATTTTGCGAGACCGGTCGAGGTTGTCGCGGAAGATGAGCTGGCGGTGCTCGTAAAATCGTTCAATCAAATGGCCGCGATGCTTGCAGAGAATCGCGAGCGGCTCGAACGAGCGGCTGAAGATCTCAGCCGGATCAATCTCGCGCTTGACGATCGCCGCCGCTACATCGAAACGGTCCTGGAATCTCTCTCGACCGGGGTCATATCGACTGATGAGAACGCCGCGATCGCGACCATCAATCGATCCGCGCTATGGATGCTGAGTCTTAAGGAGAAGCCGGAGATCGGCACGCCTATCGATCGAATTGCCGAAGGGCCTCAAGGCGAAGAACTGGCTGCGTTGTGTCGCCGTGCGCGACGCAGCGAGATAGCTCAAAGCGAGATAGAATTCAAACGCGCAGACGGCACGCTTTTATCAACGGCCACAACTGCAATCGCTCTTCGAAGCTCTGAAGGAGCGATCGAGGGGCTTGTGGTCGTAATCGAAGATCTCACCGACCTGATTCAAGCTGAACGCGCGGCTGCGTGGAGTGAAGTGGCGCGACGAATGGCGCACGAGATTAAGAATCCGTTGACTCCGATTCAGCTTTCAGCCGAGCGAATAATGAGAAACTACGATCGTGGCGTAGGGGTTCGCGGCGAACCGAAATTCACCGAAGTCGTCCGCGAGGGCACGACCACAATCGTGCGCGAAGTGGCCGCGCTTCAGCGGATGGTAGAAGAATTCTCGCGATTCGCGCGGCTGCCCGAAGCGCGGCCAACCGCAGCCTCGCTGAATGATGTCGTGCGCGATGCGGTGAGCTTGTATGCCGAGCGGCTCGATGGAATACGAATCGATTGCAGCCTGTCGGATGATCTTCCGACGCTGTGGCTCGACACCGAACAGATCAAGAGAGTGCTTGTCAATTTGATCGACAACGCGGTTGAGGCTCTGGCACCGGACGCCGATGGCAATGGTTCGAAAGAGGAACCAACCTCTGCGCCCGAAAGATCAATTGCCCTGGAAACGGCTCACATAAGGGCAACTGACAGCGTGCGGTTGATAATCGCTGATTCTGGTCACGGCATAAGTCCTCGTGATCGCGACAAACTATTCCTGCCGAAGTTTTCGACTCGAAGTCGAGGTACCGGCTTGGGCCTTGCGATTGTGAGTCACATCATCGCGGATCACAAAGGCCGGGTGTCGGTGGAAGACAACCAACCTAGAGGCGCGCGCTTCATTATTGAGTTGCCAGCGGGCCGGGCGGAGTGAATCGAGTACACCTGGGTGTTAACGATGGGGCGGGTGTGCGCAACCCGTCCGGATTGTCTGTGAGCGCATTTGGCAAGATAATGCGGAGCGCGATTTGACGTAAGTAGCTTACAAATGACTGATCAAAATAAAAGGTGGGACGTTTTCATCTCCCATGCCTCGGAGGACAAGGATACATTCGTTCGCCCCCTTGCGATGTTACTACGGAGTATGGGCGTATCTGTCTGGTATGACGAGTTTGCGCTACGAATTGGAGACAGCCTCTCAAGGTCAATTGATCAGGGACTTGCGAATTCGAGGTTTGGCGTGGTTGTGATCAGCCCGCACTTCATCAAAAAAAGATGGCCGGAATACGAATTACGCGGACTTGTTGCCAGAGACATTGACGAAGGCCGAGTCATCCTTCCAATCTGGCATGGCGTCACCCGAAAAGAAGTCGTAGCCTTCAGTCCCCCTCTGGCTGACACGGTTGCGATCAACACCGAAGGGCTGAAGGCGGACGACGTCGCCATTCAGATCCTTAGAGAAGTACGGCCTGATCTTTATGCGAAGCACTCGCGCACAGAGCTAGAGCAGTTGGCTTCTGGGGAAGCGCTTCGAGACTTTGGCATTGCCCTTAGAGAATATGAGCGAGAGATAATTAAGGGTAAGAAGAGACGAACATTACTGGAGGCCTGCAATAGGCTTCGCCGAGACCTGATAGTGTTTCGAGAAATACTTGGAAATTTCTACCATGCCTACAACGAATACACTAGTGCTATAAGTAACCAAGGCTATGATGAGCCCTTCGGACTGTCAGATAGTGAAGGCCATTACAAGTATTTGCCACCCACTACCTACGGTGCGGCTTATCGAATCGATGAGGCGTCCAAGGGCGCGATGTGGATCTTGAAGCGTCTTAAAGTAGACGCATCCGACGTTCAAGCGTCGATAGAACTCGTACGGCAAACCTGGAAAGAAGCGGACGAGTCACATAACGTATCTCAGCTAAATCTGCTTTATGACGCTCTCGATCTTGCTTCATATATCTCCAAAACCGTTTCGAATGCATCTGATGCAGGGCTGGGGTACAATTGGTGGATAAGAGAAAAGCTAAAAGGGTGGGTTACGGACATGCCAAGGGTAGAAGCCTCGGTCGAAGGTGCGATTGCTCTTCTCCAGTCCTGGGCCAAGTTCGATCCTAGCCAGGAGGACCGGAGTAATAGCGGGAATTGAGGCCGACTTATCGACGAGGCTAAATTGGGTTGCGACGGAGACGCGCAATGCGAGCGCCGCGATTACCTCCGATAATTCAAGCGCGGTCCGCTGAACCTCATAGTTGGATTAGTCAAGGCCATGCCGAAATCGAAGACTTATGACAAATCCTGTGCAAGTACTCACTGCGCAGGAGGAATTGCTGGGATGAGGCTGTGGACTGCCCCTGCTGCCTGAGACATTCCCATCCCTTGTGCTACGATCAGGATGACCGCTTAAGGAGTGGTATGGTCGGAATACTGTTCGAGGGGATTGCGACATAGAGCCTTACCGACCTGATCCGACGTTGCAAGGTTTACACCTAACCAGCTAAAGCTCGCCGTTCAATACGATATTATCAGTCAGCCGAATATCACCAACATTAACGGCCAGCGAAACGAGTGTCGGTGACGCAGTAGGAATCAGCTCCACTTTATCGAGTTCGTTTGTGTCGGTTATCGCAGCGTAATCCAGGCGCGCGAGCGGCTCGCCTTCGATCACTGTACTCATCGAAGCGATCAATCGCGCAGCATCGCGCTCGCCTCCGTTGTAGAGTGAAAGGCAACGCTCCAACGCGCGCCGCAAAACAGTGGCGGCCTTTCGCTCCGATGTGCTGAGATTTGCGTTCATTGATGACAACGCCAAACCGTCTTCTTCTCTGACCGTCGGGCACACCACTATCTCGACGTTCATTCCCAGTTCCTTCACCATTCGCCTCACGATCACGACCTGTTGGGCATCCTTGCGTCCGAAGAAAGCGAATTGCGGTTCAACTATATTGAGCAGCTTGTTTGCCGCAGTAGTGATCGCACGAAAATAGCCGGGCCGGCTGGCACCCTCGAGCTTTTCACTCAAGCCTTCGACCGTTACGCAGGTCGAAAAGCCGTCAGGAAAAAAATCCTCCGGCGCGGGCGCGAAGATAAAATCCACGCCGCGCGTAAAGGCAAGCTCAGCGTCGCGAGGAAGGTCGGCAGGAGGGCGATGAGCTCCCTCGTCGAGCAGGGGATTTGCGAAAATTGATACTATCACCGCGTCGCATAACTCGCGCGCGCGGTTCATCAGAGATAGTTGCCCTTCGTGAAGCGCGCCGCTGGTCAGGACAAGGCCTGTGCGCTTGCCTTCGCTTCGAAGCTCGGCTGCGATGGAAGTCATTCGAGGTATGCGATTGATTATTTCCATACCGAAGCGACCTGCAGGGGACGCGGCTTACGCCAGCTTGCCTGGATTTGTTCTCAGGAGAGTTGATTATATTTGATCGAGTCGCGTTTGCAACTTTTGCGACTCGATTCACGACGGGAGTGCTTCATTCGAGTGGACGGGCGAAGCTGAAGGGACTGGATACCGAGCCGTCGGGATTGCGAACCGTGAGCGCCACTGTCTGGCCGGGTGCGATTTTCTTTCCCGCCTTCTTGCACCTGAGCATATGAGAGAAGTCATCATCGTTCAACGTAGCTTGTTCGTCGCCGTTCAACAGAACCACCGCGCCCATTTGAAAATTCTCGCCCAACACAAAGAGTTTCTTTCCATTGACTGAAGCGCTTGATATGCCTGGAGGCGTCGTCGTTCCGTCACCCGTGATCGTGAAAACCTGGCTCAGCGTTTGAACCGCATCGCCAGATTTCTTGCCGACCATAACGCGGATCACAGCTTGAGTAGTCGGAGTATTCGGCACGGTCCAGTCAGAAACGGTGATCTCAGGATTTGTAGTAAAGAAAATAAGATTTGTAATCGGAAACGTCGCTCCATTATCGGTCGAATAACGCACTTCGATGTTATCGATATTGGATACGCCGCTCACATTCCAACCGATCGTGAAGTGCGATCCGGCTTGAAGTGTGAGGCCGCCAGGTTGCGATTGCATCGAGACGCTTACAAAACTCGTGGCCGAATCGGACGAAGCTGTGTTGGTGTAGATGAAATCGTTGTCGTCCTGCTTTCCGCTGTTGTCGGTTGCGTTTCCTGCAACGTAGAAGCGCACGGTCCCAATATCCGAATCGGGCGCAGTCCACTTCAGTTGCCAGGTCTGGCTGCCGGGAATCGAGGAGAGGGTCCCTTGTTCGGTGTGCTCAATATATTGACGACCCCCGACACCGGTTTCCGGGATCACTTGTGTTGAACCGTCAACCGAAGCGAGAGTGCCGGCTCGCTTGAAGGAAGTGTCCAACGCAGTAAGCTGAAATCCAAATCGAATTCGTCCCGATTGTGCGGTTGTAACGCTGAAGGTGTAGGTATGACCCGGGTCATAGATCGCAGGAAGGCCGCTGATCTTCACGCTTCCCGGACCGGAATTCAAAAGATTGTGGTCGTGGCAGGCAGTGCAATTACCGAGATCACCAGGCGCGTTGGTGTAACCGGGATCTGGCCCCTTCACGCTCGCGTAAGCTACAACCACTGAGAAGAAGAAGAAGACAGCGGTTTGGATTTGCCTTTTGCTGCCCGATTTCAACATCGCTGTGCTTCTATGATCTCTCTTAGATATCTAACTCTTGAATCCGTAAAGTTGCCTGCGACTCTCACTCGCCGGAACGATTACAGGAAACCCAAATCGTCGTACTTCGCCCCAAGTATGGACTGCGAATCGGCGCTGAGCCATTTGTCGAGAACCGTTGCATAGGTCTGACGGAAGTCCACCTTGAACTTTATATTTCCTGCGCTATCCAGGTCGCTGAGCGGCGGTTGCTGACCATATAGACCGCCGTGAACGGAATTTCCTACGACAAACAGCGGCGAAGCAGTGCCGTGATCGGTCCCGTGCGACGCGTTTTCATTTGGTCGACGTCCGAACTCGGACCACGTCATCATCACAACGTTATCAGCTAGTCCGTGTGCAGTAAGATCATCGTAGAAGGTTTTAACACCCAGGGAGAATGCTTTCAGCAACACCGCATGCTGGCCCTTGGTTTTGTCTGTGAAGTTATCAGTGTTTGTGCCGATCTCCTGCGAATGATGATCGAAGCCGCCCAACTGAACGTAAAACAAATTCGCGTCGGGAATAGTCGTTATGATTTGGGCGACCATCTTCAACGCGGACGCAAACTGTACCGCCGTCGCCGAAGGCTGGTTATTCGTCGGATAGGTCGCGCCCGGCGTGTAGTTTCCGACGGCGGCTCTGAGTTGCGCGGCGCCTTCTTCGGCGTCGAATCCCGCCTTTGCGATTGCAGCGATAAAGCTATCAGTCGGGAAGCTTCTTGTGTTTGTCGATTTGAAAGCGTTTATCTGGTTGTTCTTGTCACCCGCGTTTCGCGCATCCGTCTGATAGGCGTAGTTGACGAAAGGATCCGTGCCGTTGGCTGGGGTTATGTTTGGGATCACAACCTTGTCTGCATAAAAAGTCTTCGGTAGTGCACTTCCGATCGAAACAGCAGAAAGACCGGACTGGCCAACCAGTTTTTGATCGGCATATCGCCCGAGCCAGCCGTTGCCGGCGCCTGAAGTATTCGCCGTCTGCCAGATGTCCATCGAAAAGAAGTGCGAAAGATTCGGGTTCTGATAGCCTACGCCAAGGACGATGGCCACCCTGTTCGAATCGTAGAGCGACTTCAATTCGCCCATCGCGGGATTCAATCCGAACGGATTACTTCCTAGAATCGTCGAAGCGCCGGTTTCATCCTTGAGATCAGTGTCCTTGAAGCCAAGAGTCGGCCGAAGACTCAAGTAACGCGAGTCCTGGAACGGAACAACCGTGTTGAGCCCGTCATTGCCTCCGGCGAGCTGAATCATCACGAAGATTTTCCTGTTCGGGTCGGCGGCTGCTTCCTGGCCTCGCGCAACATTGCTCATCCAAAACCTGGGCATGACCAGGCTGACGCTCACCGCTCCCGCGCTGCGTTTGATAAACTGTCGTCTGTTGATCGCCATGGTCTCCTCCTAGTTCAACTGAAACTCCGGCAAGCACATTATCTGGTGAACGAGCCCTCGAATTTTTTTGTCGATCGTTGCGTCGTCGTTCACGAAAGAGACTGGTTGCCCGTTGTCCCCCGTTTCAAGATAAGTGCGCAGCGTTGAGATCGCGTCGGGCGCGCTCAGCGGCCCCAGTCTCGCCAGGAATTTCTTCACAGTCTTCTTGCTCGAACCTTTTGTTAAGCTGCGAAGCTGATCAGTGGTCACGAACACGCCTGGCGCGGTTGTCGTGCGATTAGTTGCATAAGCGTTTGCGTAGTTGAATCGTTCGAGCATGCTCGCCGTGTTGACCCAGCCGAGATTGAAGTCCCATCCCGAGACGTCCGGTGGAGCGAACAAGTCCTGGCCCATGTTCCGCGACGATGTCGACAGCGTGTTTGAAGTTCGCGCCGGGCTGGTGATCGTGCTGCCCGGATTGTATGTCCCTCCCAGCATTCGAACCGCGCCGACGACGAATTCAGCCGGCTGCTTGACCAGAGAGAAGAACGCGCGATCGCTGAAGAACTCGTCGGAGGTGAAGATCGCGCGAACCAACTCCTTGATTGAATGGTTGTTGTTCAAATAGACCTTTGAGAACTTGTCGATGGTTGCCTTGTCTGCGGTGCTGGTTGAGACCGGATAGACAAAGAAGTTGAAGAGCTTCCACGTCAGAAAGCGGGCGGTAGCCGGGCGTGCGCTTATGATGGTAATCACGTCCTCGCCGGAGAAGTTGGCCTGTTGACCGTAGATTGTTTTTGTCCCGTTGTCGTGTTGCGCAGTCTTGAGCTGAAAGGCGAAAGGCGACCTTCTGACGTAGTCCCAGCCGGTGAACGCTCGAGCAACTTCTTTCACGTCCTGCTCGGTGTAGTTCTGGTCGCCGGTCACCACGTCATTGATGCCCATCGTAAACAACTCTTGAAGCTCGCGTGCGAAGTTCTCATTGGGCATGCCGAGAACGTTGGTGATATTGTCCAGCCAGATCAGCATGGCGGCGTCTTGCGCGACTTTAAGCAGCAGGTTATCGAACCGATCGAGCGAGAACTGGCGAAGGAGCAGGTTTTGATTGTACATGAAGATGTCCTGCACCTTTGAGCTCGATGTGGCGAAGTGATTGTGCCAGAACAGCGTCATCTTCTCTTCGAAATGGCGTTTCGTCGCAACCTGGCGAGTGAACCACCAACGGCGGATTTCTCCATTGTTAAACTTGCTGTTGTCGCCGGGATTCGAAAAGTCGAAGCTGGCAGCCAGCAAGGCGTCCATCGCCGAATTGTCTATCGAACCGACATTGATGAGAAAATCGACGGCACCTTCGCGCCCGCGAGACGACAAGTCGTCGATCTCTTCCGGGGTGCCGCCAAACCCCGCTCGTCTAAGCAAGTGAGCGGCTTCGTCGTAGCTTAGGCTTGCCATAGGTCTTTCTCCTCCTCGACCGGTGGCTGGCTGATTCCGCCGGTCGCAGACAACAAGTACTGTGTCGAAATTCTAAGCTTAAATCCTGAAACCGTGCTCGTGAGGAGGGAACTAGTCCCGCACGGTTTAAGTCTCTTTCCGGTACGAATGGAATTCTCAGAATCAGTCCCGCCTGTTCAGACTGCAAACGGAATTCAAAAGTCTGAAAAAGTTACTCAGCAGTCGAGCAGAGTTTGTCATCGGCCGGCTTGATTCTTCAGACTCCGTTCCCACTCGGCTCGCGTTGCGAACGCCTCGGGAGAAATCGCGCGCTGCACGGCAAGAATTCCGTCGAGATGATCGATTTCATGTTGGAGAAGCTCAGATAGCGCTCCGTCTGCTTCAAGAGTTCTAGCCAATCCACGGTCATCCTCATACTCAACGCGAATCTGCGTTGCTCGTGAGACGCGCACCATCAAATCAGGAAAGCTAAAACAATCATCCCACAACTCAAAGCTGCTGTTGCTTGAATCAACGATACTGGGATTGATAAGAGCTGAGCAATAGCCGTGCGGTTGCATTCGAATGAAGACTACTCGTTTGAGGGCGCCGATCTGCGGCGCGGAAATTCCTCGCCCGTAACCCGTTGCACGTCGAAATGCGGCCAACGTATCGCTCAAATCACGGATTAGATCTTGAACTTCAACACCGCGAGCATTCTCGACTTCAACCGATCGCTGCCAAAGAATCGGGTTGCCAAGTTGTAGAATTTCCTTGTCTGCCATGAGACTTGAGATATCGCAATCGACTCTACAGAACCGTCGCTGTGCTTAAAGAAGCCGTTCCTTGAAGCCCGCTAACAATTGTACAGGTGACGGACCAGGGCGCAATAGAAAATCAAAATGTCAACAGCTTTTCGGCTCCTCCAATTCGCCTTATTAAGGCGTTTCGCCGAGATAGTTCCTTCGTGGATTCGAATTACTGTTGTATGTCCCGTGGGCGGTGGTGTATTCTGTTGGGCTGAATTCCGAGCTACCACGCTGTCTGTGGTATCGCGAAAGGAGAATTGTTATGAGTGCCGTGGGTGCTTGTGCCTCCGCAGGTAATCGAACCGAGATTCAGAACTTTTTGCGCGCTCGTTGCGATGTAGATGGTAGTGGCCGGGACTGTCGGATACTCAACCTGACTAACCAACGCGTTTTCGTCGAGAGCTTTGTTCCACCACAGAACGGATCGAGAGTTACCCTTCAATTTCGTCTTCCCGGAGGACATCAAGTCTGCACAGTCGGGGTCGTGACGGACAGTAAGTTCCAGTCCGGGTTCAACGTCGAGTTCGTCGATCTCGCGCAGCAGGACCGCGATCAGATCGACTTAATCGTATACTGACGCCAACATTCTGCGATCTGAAATCGTCAAAAATCCAATCGCCATTAAAGAAGGGGTGGCTCAAGCCACCCCTTAAACTTTTTCATTATGACGCGACTACTTCGTTGTGGTTGAAGTTCCAGACGAGATCTGAACGTTATTGCTGACCAGCGTCATTCCGGTGACTCGCTGCAAATCAGCCAACGCCTTGTTGTAATCAGTCTGTGCGCGCAGGGTGTTGCCACGCGCGATCGACCAGTCGGTCTGTCGTTGCAACACAACGAAATTGGTTGAGAGGCCCGCGCGATACCGCTCCTGCTCGCCTTCGTACTGCGCTTTTGCCGCGAGTTCTGCGGCTTGCGCGGCTTCAAAGCGCTGCCTCGAAGCTTCGACAGCCTGCAACGCATTTCGGACATCGACTTCAACCGTCTCGACGAGTTGGCGCTGTCGCGCATCAAGTTGTCGGGACTCTGCAAGCGCGCGTCCGAGGTTTCCTTCCGCAGTGCGATTTCTCCATGGAAAGCTGATGTGTACTCCAACTTGATACGACTTGAAGTCTTGACTGAAGAGGTTGCTCAAAGATTGAAAGTAACCTCCGTTGAAGCGCGACAGAACGTTTTGACCGAGCGGCAACCCGGTCGAGGGGTTGATTACCGTCGACGGAGTCCCGGCCAGACCATTGTCTCCGTAGTTCCCGACAAGGTCGACCTGAGGCTTAAGCTGGTTCTTGTAGAATTTGATGTCTATGTCTTTTTGTTCTGTCGTTAGCCGCATTTGTTCGAGCTCCGGCCGATTCTTTAGCGCGAGCCGGGTCGCTTCATCCAAATTGAATGTCGCCTGCCCGAGTTGCGGCTCGTCGGTCGGTGATATCGCCGCGTTCCACATCTTGTCTGTCGGATTCTTGAGCAGCAAACCTTTGAGCACGTTTTCCGCGGTCGTGATGCCCTGTAGCGCGACTATCACGTTTCCCTTTGCGGTCTCGAGCTGCGCCTCTGTTGAGCGAAGCTCGATCGGCGCTAGCGTTCCCGCGTCAACCATCTTGCGATTGTTGTCTAGTTGCTGCCGCGCCAGCTCTACTGAATCACGCGCAATCTTTTCGTTTCGAATCGCAAACACCAGATCCCAGTACGCATGTTGCACCGAGTTGATAATCTCGATCACTCTCTGTCGGAATTGACTGTCAGAAAGATCCAGGGCTTTCTTTGCGATTTGGATCGAGCGCCGGTTCTGATCGATCGAAAAGTTACGAAGCAACGGTTGCGTGAACTGAAGCACGAGTTGCGGAGTGTACTGCGTAGTCAGAAGCGAGGCGGTTGAACTGGTAACGGTTCGTGAGTTGAAGAAGTCGGCTTCCCAATATCCACCCGTTTGTTGCACAAACTGACTCGTGGTGAAGTTGTAATTGAATTGTCTTTGAGTGAGTGAGGATGTCGAACCGCCTCCGCCGAATATAGACACGACGGGCACAGTCTGACTCTTAAAGTTCACGTCCGAGGTTGAGAGGATGTCGTACACGCCCTTCAGCGAATACAGATTTCGCTCGGCTATCTGGACGCCCTGACGGAATTGTTCGATGTCCAGATTGTTTTGCAGAGACATAACGATCGCATCTTGAATGGCTAGCGCCTGCACTTCTCCTTCGGTAATGCCCACGCGCTTATCTGAGACTTCAGGCGAGAGTGCAAGCGGCTGAGTGATTGAACTCTGCCCGGCTGCACTCGGCTGTTGAGTCGTTGTCGGCTGCTGCCGAGCGGTAAGGGAACCGTTCTGCGAAAAGGCAGCAATTGGTGAACACACAGCTAGCAGCGCGGCTAATGATACTGCCGCGGCTGAGCGGTGGATATACTGAAGCTTCCTTGAAAATGGACTCATAGACTTCCTCTCAATTCGAAGTTAAAACGGTCGATCCGGTCAAGAATCTCTCGGGATCTCGCGGCCATGTCGTTATTGATCAAATGCCTGATACGACATCTGCGAAGCAGGCGTTTCAACAAAGTCTGGCTCGAGGCCACGCAACCTTCAAAACAAATCAGCTTAGCAAAGTAAAAGTGTACACTTTGCCCACGGAATTACAAACGTCAGTACCCTACAACTCGTTAACAGCTCGACGGTGCGCAATGTGAAAGGAAGAATGAAACCAAACCTTGTGCCACGTGATGGCGGACGCTTCTACGACGAGAGGGGTTCATTTGGAAAAGAAAAGGCGATCCCACTCGGACCTCCATGCCCGGCTATGGGATCGCCTGTTCCCAGAATCGAGTACATACTACACGTCGACACTACAGCTCCGGGTGACCGCGTGTCGGCTGGATCTTCATTCAAATGAGATAGCTTCGCTCTTACCTTTGAACTCGATCCGCTTGACCTGGAAGGAGCCGTCGGCCCCAGCAACATAACGCACCGACGTATCGCTGGCTGGTTGCGACAACTTGGTTACCTTGTAGGAAGCCTTCAACACTTCCTTCTTGCCTTTTAGAAGGACGAGGTCGCCGTCCTTACCCTCGGCGAACTTAATCGAGTACTCTCCCTTCGTGACGGCCTGTCCGCCGACTTTGCTGTCACGAGTAATCGTTATTGTGCGATTCACTTCCTGCGCCGAAGCCGGCAAGGCAACCGCCAATCCCGTCGCCAACACCAACCCGAAGATCATTGAACTCACAAACTTTTTCATTGCACGACTCCTTCCATCGATTAAATTGAATACGCTAACAGCTTTGGTCCGGCCTCGCTTCGCGGAATGGAACGTCACCGGAAAAGCTTCGCGCCCGACCGCATTGTCCTCTGATTTAAGACTCGGCTTTGCCATCGTTTCCCAACCACCGGCCCCCTGCATCGAGTTTAGCCGGTTTACGGCCCTCGCTTCATTAACGACTCTTACTACGTTAACAGTGTTAACCAAGGTTCCAAAAAAAATCAAGCTCGCAGGCCCGCGATCAAAGAATCAATCATTAAATCAATTAACTTGGACTTTTTGACCCAGGGGAAAGTGGGCATAGTGATCAACAACGAGGTAATTCCGTGACCGCCGGCCCAAATCATTTGAGTAACGGCTTCGACGTCGGTCTGGCGAAACTTATTCGCCTTGATGCAAGCCTCGACTCCCGCTCGCAAGTTGCCATAGCATTTCATTCCCATCGATGCTTCCTTGAGGTGGCGCTTGTCGTCGCCGGGATGGCGAGGATGGTTGATGAATGTGACTTTGTAGTGATTGGGGTTCTTCAATCCAAAATCTACATAAGCCCGGCAGCCCGCGCGCAGCGCTGCGATGGGCTCGTCGCTATCTCTGGTGATCGCCTCCATGCGCTTTGCGAGTCTTGCGAACGTCTCTTCACAGATCGCATAAAGCAGGGAGGCCTTGTCCTCGAAGTACAGATAGATCGTAGTCGGCGAGTATTCGATCTTCTCGGCAACTCGTCGCATTGAGACGTTTTCGTAACCCTCGTTTACAAACAACTCGCGCGCGGCGTCCAGAATCTCTTGCCGCAAAGCTTCCTTTTCACGTTCTCGTCTTTGCTTTGACCCCATATCGGTTAACTGTTTAACAATGTCATCTCACTTAACGGTGTTAAGTCTATCATGAATCACGCACGTGTCAAGCATTTAGCAGGAGAACGGCATTGTACCTGCTTGTTTGCCAATGGCGCGTTTGTTAGGCTGAACCGCTATGAGCACACTTCAGTTTCTCGGGGCGACCGAAACTGTCACCGGTTCTAAGTATATTCTTGAAGTTCATGGAAGCCGGGTGATGATCGACTGCGGATTGTTTCAGGGTCTTAAAGAGTTGAGGCTGCGCAATTGGGAGACGCTGCCCATCAATCCTGCGTCGATAACCTGGTTGCTTCTCACTCACGCTCACATCGATCATTCGGGCTACCTGCCGCGCCTGGTTCGTGACGGATTCACAGGTCCGGTCTATGCTTCCGAAGCAACGGTGGATTTATTGAAGGTTCTCCTTCCGGATTCGGCGAAGCTGCAGGAAGAGGATGCCGAATACGCGAACCGCAAGGGGTTTTCGAAGCACCATCCGGCGTCTCCACTGTACACGGAACAAGATGCGGTCACGGCTCTCAAACATCTCCACAAGGTCGCGTACGGTGAAGAGCTTCGGCTAAACAAGTTCATCACTGCGCGCTTCATCCCCGCCGGACACATACTTGGTTCAACCTTTATTGAGGTTCAACTCGCTGAGGCGAATCAACCTCCGCTTAAAATAGTTTTCTCGGGAGATCTCGGCCGCTACAGCGAACCGATCCTGAACGATCCGGAGCCCGAAGGCGACGCTGACTATTTATTGATTGAATCCACTTACGGCGATCGCATTCACGATCAAGCGAGCCCGAAGGATCGTCTTGCGGAGATCATCAATGCGACGGCCGGTCGCGGCGGCAAGATCATCATTCCCGCGTTTGCTGTCGGCCGCACTCAATTGCTCGTATATTATCTGCGCGAGTTGGAAGACGAGAACCGAATTCCTGTTCTTCCGGTCGCGGTTGATTCTCCGATGGGAGCTGCGGCGACCAGGTTGTATTCGAAGCATCATGAAGATCACGATGTCGATATGCAGCGGTTGGAAAACCTTCACAAGAATCCGTTGGCGACCCGCAACTTCAGTCTGGTGCAGGGGAAGAGCGGCTCGAAGGCTTTGAACGCGCAACAAGGGCCCGCGATAATCATTTCGGCCTCAGGAATGGCAACCGGAGGACGTGTGCTTCACCATTTGGCGCAGTGGCTCCCGGATCCTGCGAGCTCTGTTGTTCTGGTTGGCTATCAAGCTGCCGGGACTCGCGGCAGAAGGCTTCAAGACGGCGAGAAGCAAATCAAAATTTACGGACAGACGGTGCCGGTTCACGCGACGATCGAAAGCATCAGCAGTCTTTCCGCGCATGCCGACTCGGACGAAATTATGCGATGGCTGAGAGGATTCAAGCGTCCGCCGAAAAAGACTTTTGTTGTTCATGGCGAGATTGGTTCTTCGACGGCGCTTCGCGATCGTGTCGTCCGAGAGCTGGGTTGGGACGTGGTCATACCAAAATACAAAGAGGTCGTCGAACTGAATTGACGACCCTTTTGCGCGAGACTGTTAAAACGAATTACTCCAAACGAAAACCTAATTCTTTTTATCGTCCTTCTTCTTGTCTCCACCAAAAACCTTCTTGAAGAAGCCGCCGACTTTTTCAACGACCTTCTTATCATCCTTCTTCGGCTCTGACTTCTCCGTCTCCCTCTTCTCAGGAGGTTTTGCGACGGCGGTGTGCTCGGGTTTGGGAGGTGCGGCCTGCGCGTGAGGCTGCTCGGCTTGAACAGTCGACGGTTCGGCGGGTGTTGCCGCCGACGATGAAGAATCCGCTGCTTTCTGCGCTCCTCTGTCCCGCGAGCGTTCCGCGCCGGAGCCGGAAGCACCTGCAGTTTGACCGCCACCGACGGGAACCGCAGGCTGCGTCGGAACCGTTTGCGGAGTCGGAGCCGGAGCCTGCTCGGCGGGCGCTGATGCATTCGGATTCACAGCGGGTTGAACCGCCGGTGTAGCAGGCGCTGTAGGTTTGCTCCCTTCAACGAGAGCGAACGTAGTCAACCCTGCCAGCGCAACCAACACAGCTCCAGCTCCCGCAAAATGCTTCCAATTCAGCTTACTCAGAAATGAAGAACCTGGTTGGCTCATCTGCTGAGGATAATAACCGGGCGCAGATTGCACGTGACCGGCATCGGGCGTCGCAAGCCGGGTATCCCGCATTTGAGCCGCGCTCATTGGCGGTACCATACTCGGGTCACCAAGCCTCGTTGCTTTGAGCACATCGCCAGAGGGAGGACCGCTTCTCATTGCCTGGTCCGCGATCGTTGCGGGTGCAACGTAGCCTCCAATGCGCGCTGCCGAATCGCGGCTCGAACCGGCCGGTGAGCCCGTGGTCTGCAAAAGCATTGAGCGAAACTCGCTCGCGCTCTGGTACCGCGCTTCGCGACGCTTTGCGAGGGCCCGCATTATGGCTTGCTCGACTGGCAACGGAATATGCGGAGCGAACGTTCGAGGCGGCGTCGGGGCGTCTTCAATTTGACACCGCATTAGCTCGTACTCGCTGGTGCTCGTGAAAGGGACGCGCCCCGTCAACATTTCGTACAACAGGATTCCGAGCGAATAAATGTCCGACCGCGCATCGGTTTCCTCTCCGCGAACCTGCTCGGGAGACATGTATTCAACCGTACCAATCAAGTGTCCGACCTTAGTCATTCGATCGGTACCCAAGACACGAGCGATGCCGAAGTCCATTACTTTAATCGAACCAGTCTCAGTGAGCATCATGTTGGCGGGTTTTATGTCGCGGTGAACGATTCCCATCTTGTGCGCGTGATCGATTCCCTCGAGCGACATTCCGATCAACTGAATCGCCTGGTCGCAGGGCATTGCGCCACGCGTCCTTATAACACGGTCGAGAGTTTCGCCGCGCACGAATTCCATCACCATGAAAAAATCTTCGCCCTGACGAAAGAAGCTGTGAAGAGTGGCGACGTTTGGATGATTGAGCTTGGCGAGCGTGACGGCTTCTGTGCGAAATCGCTCGACCACATTGGGCTGTTGCGCCAGCTCAGGGCGAAGCATCTTGATGGCGACTTCGCGTTCGAGCATGAGGTCAACGCCCTTGAAGACCGAACCCATGCCGCCTTCACCGATTTTATCTATGATTTTGTAATTCCCAACTACACTGCCGATCATTGAACTACCTCGCTGTGTGAACTTCTGGAATCCTGAAAAAGCACAAACCCGTAGGCGTGCTCCACCTACTTGCTCTCAATTAAACTAATAGTCAGGTTAGCTTCGGATTTTTGTCTCGTCGCCGGAGCGAAATTGTAATTGATTGGTTTTCCCGATCCGACGCCCACTTTCAAATGATAAGCGCCGAATTGTGAGCCGACAAAACCATTGGTCTTCGCTTCCGTTATGTCGGCCCGGTTCGCTTCGAACGTGTGATTGCCGTCATCCGCTCTATAAGTGACCTTAGCTCGCGAAACGAACAGCGATCCCTGACAATACGTTTTAAAGAATCCGTCGTGATCGTGATAGACGCGAAAAGGAGCGCCGCCGCCTCGCTCAATCGCGGCGCGCATCGAGCGCTCAGCCGCAATCGGATCGTGGCTCCCGTACAACTGAGCAAAGCCCAGTAATCCAAAAGCCTGCGGTTTCGATGAATCGAGATTGACTGCCTGTTGAAGCAGAGTGATTGCCGCGTAATGGTTGTTTGCCTGCATCGCGGCAACCGCCTTGTCGGTCAATTCGTCGTAGTCTGGAGCTGCGGGCGCCGGCCGCCGTCCCGGCGAGCTCGAAACTACGGGAGCATCGCTGGCCTTGGCGGTGATCGCCCCGATCAGCGCGTTGTTACCGCCGGCCTCTTTGATTTCGCGAGCGATCTGAGGCGTGACAGTGAATGCCACTCCGCGCACTTCGACGAATTGTTCGACGCGCGTTGTTGGGACGCCGCTCTGCAACAACGTGATGATCTCGTTCTTCGAGAGAGGCGGACCGGAGGGCACATTCGTCGCGGGCTTCGACGGTCCTGGCCCGGGGTTGTGGGTCGGATTACTGACTGGGCCTCGATAATTGGCATTGATGGCATCGATCACTTCGGGACGCGCGCCTGCCGATCGAAACTCAGATTCAACCTGGGAGTTCAGTCGAAATTCGACTCCACGCTGTTGAATATGCTCGACGATTTCAGCTGTTTGAAGCACGTTCAGTTGCACGACTCTTAGCAGCGTATCTTTGTCGTAAGGCTTTTTGGCCTGCATCATCGCTACGCCAGACGTCGTCATAAGCATAACTATCACCGCCAGGAATATGCTGATCAACCTCACGGCTTGAATGCGATTTGAGTTGTTGGATTGACTGGTCATTGATACGTCTCCCCGATTGCATTCAGCTTTTGGGACTCTTCATTGATTCAAAAGCCTCCGAGCTTCTGCGATCTTGCGCTCCTTCTCTTTGCGAGCGGCCGCTTCGGCGTCGGTTTCTTTACGCGCGACCTTCGCCGGCTTGGAAGAGCTGGGGCTTTCAACCACTGGAGCAACACTGCCGGCGACGTGTTCGTTTGCTGGTTTCGCAGGCTCAACCTGATTAACCGGCTGCGGCGGCTGTTGCGCAGGCGGAGTTTGCTGGCTGAATCCTGAGGATGACGGTGGTGGCGAAGAATTTGTTGGCGTCGTCACCGTTTCAGTCGCCGGAGGGGTCGTCTTTGATGACTTGTTCAAGCCGCTCAGCACGGCCACGGAAACGCCGATTGCTGCAACAACCACAAGAGCCGCCACTGCGATGAATATCTTCGTTCCGGCTTTGCCGGACGCGCTTGCCTGAACCACAGGCTGATAAGCTGCGCCCGCGAAGGAAGGAGGGGCAGACTCGGGCGCCAACCTTGTTGGATTAATCTGATAGTTCGGCGCGACTGCTTCGTTTGCAAGTCTCGTTTCTTTTGCGGTAACTCCGTAGGCCGCTGCTGCAGGAACTGCGTCACCAAGTCGCGTTGCTGGAGGCGTCGTCGCCGGAGAAGCAATGATTGTCGGCGCGATTCCGCTTAGCGCGCCCGAAAGAGCAGTGCGAAACTCGGCCGCGCCCTGAAATCTCGCCTCGGGCCGCTTAGCTAACGATCGCATTATCGCTTGTTCAACGGGTTGCGGAATGTGAGCACAGAATACGCGAGGCGGCTCCGGCGCATTTTCAATCTGCATTCTCATCAAATCGTATTCACTATCGGAATGAAACGGTACCCGCCCGGTCAGCATTTCATATAGCAAAATTCCGAGCGAATAAATATCAGAGCGCGCGTCTGTTTCCTGTCCGCGAACCTGCTCGGGAGACATGTATTCGATTGTGCCGACGATGTTGCCTTGCTTCGTCATTCTCGAAGTGCCAAGCACTCGAGCTATGCCAAAATCCATGACCTTGAGAATGCCGTTTTCGGTCAGCATCATGTTTGCCGGCTTGATATCGCGATGGATGATTCCCATTCTGTGCGCGTGATCGATTCCGTCGAGCGCCTGATTAAGGAGCGCAATCGCCCGTTCGCACTGCATCGCTCCGGTTCTGTTAATCAAGCTATCTAATGTCTCTCCACGCACGAACTCCATCACCATGAAGAAGTCTTCGCCTTGCCGCAGGAAACTGAAAAGGGTAGCGATGTTGGGATGATTCAGTTTTGCAAGCGTGACCGCTTCAGAGCGAAATCGCTCGACCACTTGAGGCTGACTTGCCAACTCCGGACGCAGCATCTTGATTGCGACTTCGCGCTCGAGCATCAGGTCGATGCCTTTGAACACGGCGCCCATGCCGCCTTCGCCGATTTTTTCAGTCACCTTATAGCTTCCGACTACATTGCCTATCATACGAATGCCTCCGCCTGGCGCGTTTCCGGCACAGGCCCACTCACTGCCTCGCCCTCCGGTTTAAGGCTCACGATGCCGACAGTGATGTTGTCGTGACCTCCGCGCTCCTTAGCGAGCGCAATTAAATTTTCGCAAGCAGACTGCGGTTCGCCGAGAAGTACGATGTGCTTGATCTCTTCGTCCTCGACCAGATCGTAGAGACCGTCTGAGCACAGCAAAAAACTATCACCGGCTTTTACAGGAAAGGGTTCCTTCCATGTCGAGACCTCAACTTCAGGGTGACTACCCATCGCGCGAAGGATCACGTTCTTATCCGGATGATGGCGCGCCTGCTCGAGTGTAATCAACCCTGCTTTAACCATCTCCATCACTGCGGAGTGGTCTTCGGACATCAGATAGATCGATCCATTGCGAACGAGGTAGAGACGGCTATCGCCGACGTGTGCCGAAATGGCTGTGCCGTTCTCCAATACCAGGGCAGTGCAGGTCGTGCCCATACCACTCTTGCTCTCATCTTTTTCGGCGGCCTTGTGAATCGTGTCATTAGCCTTACGGAAAGCGGCTTTCAGAGCGGACTGAGGATCGCCCGACGATTCGTAGTACTCGCGCGAGACAACTTCGACTGCGAGGCGGCTTGCCACTTCGCCCGCTGAGTGGCCACCCATCCCATCGGCAACCATGATCAGCAAGCCCTTGTTGGCGCGAACTTCAGGATCATTCGGCTGAACGTACGTGCCTGAATCTTCATTCAATTCGCGCACGCAGCCGACGTCGCTCGACATTCCGGCGACTATTTCGAACTTCCCCGGTTTTACCAGAGCTACTGTTTCTGCGGCACTGGATTTTTTAGGCTTCGTCTTCTTGTTTGATTTGAACATAGGAACTATGACTTTCGACCTCGACCGTTGCTCGATTTTTGAATCGATAGATTCTATTTCACTGCGGTTTGTTGTGCCAAGCGGGAAACCTCACGCGCGCGTGACGCGAAACGCCGCCACATCTCAGCTCGTAATCGTCATTTTTTATCGAGCATGAAGGTGTACATCTTCTTGTTTTCGCTGGCAGACACGTCGACCTCTTTATCCTTGTAGCCCTCGCGCTTCAACACGAGACGAACCTGTTCACCCGGCCTCGCCTGAAACTGATAGGGTGTTGATCCCACGCGCTCGCCGCTTATGAAAACATCGGCCCGGCCTTCAGCGGCATCGATGGTATATGTCTCCTCGTGACCACCAGCCCCGCGGCGCCCCCCTGCGGTGGATTGATCTGTTTGCCCACGTTCTCTCTGCGTCGAAGTGGAAGTGCCGCTCAGAAGAAAGTACAGTCCGCCAACAAGCAGCAGAAGGATTAGACCCGCCGCTGCAGCAATCAACGGCATCTTCGATTTGGAGCTCGGAGCTGCGGCTACACTCGCCGGAGGTTGCGGCGCATAGGACGGCGCGGGCTGAAAATTCTTCGGCGCCGTCCAAGACGCCGGCACGGTCGGCCGCGCGGACGATGACGACAGACCAGCCGCGACGCGATTCACTTCCTGCAAAAGATCTCTAGCAGATTGATATCGATCGCCCGGATTCTTTTTCAAGCAGCGTGCGATTATGCTTTGCACTTCCCGCGGCACGCTCTGATTCATCGTGCTGGCGGGAATATAGTTCGCCTTGCTGATCTTCTGATACAGATCTCCGAGCGTCGTAGCTTCAAACGGAAGATGACTCGTGGTCATTTCGTAAAGCAGGACTCCAAGCGCCCAGATATCCGATCGAGCGTCGGCGAATCCGCCCTGCAGCTGCTCGGGCGAAAGGTATTGAAGCGTTCCAATGAACGCGCCGGTTACGGTTAGCGACGGGCTCGCGCCGGATTTCGCAATTCCAAAATCCAACAGCTTGACCTGACCGGTCGTCGTGATTTTGACGTTGTTTGATTTGATATCGCGATGGACGATGCCTCGGCCGTGGACGTAGTCGATCGCTTCAACTATCGATTGAAAATATCGAATCGCATCCGCGAGAGGAAGGCAACCCCAGGAGGTGATGCATTCAGTCAGCGTTTGCCCTTCAATATACTCCATGATGATGCAGGGCTTGCCGCCGAATTCAAGGAAATCGTAGAGGGTCGCGATGTTGTTGTGTTGAAGCCCGGCTTGTATCCGAGCTTCATTCAGAAATCGCTCGACGAACTGCGGACCGGAGGACGCCTGATTCAGAATTTTGACCGCAACAATGCGGCCTATCTTTGAATGAACGCCCTGATAGACCTCACCCATTCCGCCTTCGCCGAGTTTCCGCGTGAGGCGGTATTCACCAATCATTGAATTGATCAAAATGGCAGTGCTCATATTCTCGCTCGCGGAGTGCTCACGTCGTGAACACTCCGGTCAATTTGGTATTTTCGCGTGTTCACCTGGGCGAAGTCACGCTCATTAGTTCCTTGCCATAACGAATCGGAACCGCATACGTGACGGACGCTCCTCCCAGACTACCTCCGGCGAAGAAAATGCCGGTCACCCGGCCGTGATCATCGAAGACGGGCCCTCCACTGTTGCCGGCGCCTGTCGAGTTAATAGTCAACTGATAAGCATCTCCGAACCCGCTGAAGACCATGTCTTTGTTGGTTCCGTTCGCATCTTGTCCGCGAATCACTCGTCCGATGTTGCCCACGCTTATGGTCGGATCTGGAATGATCTTAAGCTGGGCCTCTCGATTGAAAACGTCTTGCGATCTTATGACGCCGTAGACCGGAGGAGAGACTCCCGGATAGCCAAGGACTATCGATGCATCTCCGGGCTTGATCGTGTCATAGTTGTCGTTGAGCTCAACTTTCGGAACTGAGTCGGGAACATCGATCTTTAGCATAGCGACGTCGTGACGATCGGATACGCGTGCGACCTTAGCCGGAATGCGCAGCTCGTTCTTGGCAAAAGTGACATTGAGATAATCGTTCCTGCCGTCGAAGCCACCTTGAAGCGTTTGTCCGGCCTGTTTTGTTTCCGACGGGACCCAATCAGACGGCGCGGCAACCAGAAGCGGCGTGCCGTCAGGTCGAAGTGCGATACCCCCGTTTGAAATGACCACGCCGGGTGTCGCAGAGTCCGGAAAATGGTAGCTCGTGCGCCAGGTGGCGCCGACGTGTCTGTTCGTGAGGATGAAACCATCACTGGTTACCGAAAAGCCCGTTCCACTGTGTTCCCCTCCGATTGGGAGGCCCCCTCGGTTATCGAGGGTCAGCAATGGCTCGACCGTGTTCTGCCCAATCAAAACGTAAGTCGCGACCGAGGAGCGGCCGTCGTTGACTATATAATGCAGATTGCCCTGCTGATCCTTCCACTGGTTCGTAATGTACTTGTGATAAACCTGGCCACCGTTGGAAGTGTAGATCAGTTTCCAGCCGGCTTCGATGTAGACAACAGAATTCGTGTAAGCCTTGGCGATATCCGCCGGGCTCATCGGAGCGTTTGCCGATACCGCATTTATGTCGCTGGCCAGTTGCCGGTTTGAAGAGATCTGATGATAAACCAGGACGCCGGCCAAAAGAATCACGATCAGTATCAGCGCTCCGGCGACGACGAACATCACTTTGCGGCTGTCGCTCTTCGTCTGAGAAATCATGCGTTCGACCGTAGCTTTACCAACCGAGCCGGGAGGAGGCATTGAACCCATTCCCATCGGCATCGCTGTTGGAGGTACAGGCGATGAACCCGTTCCCATTCGCGTTGGCGGTGTAGTAGCCGGAGTCGAGCCGTAACTCGCCGTCGTTCCCTGGCCAGGAATTCGAGTCTGTTGCATGTATTGCTGCGGACGGGGCTCGAGGTCGAATTGAAACTCCGGTCCCCCGGCGCCGAATTGAACCATGTCCCCGGGGGCGATCTTGACCGAGCCGACTATTCTCTGTCTGTTGACGAATGTTCCGTTCCGGCTGTTGAGATCAGTGAGCGTGAATTGAGTCTGATCGGCCGGGTCCTGCATGATCCTGGCGTGTTGCCGGCCTACCAGATCGTCGATGTTTGGATCGTATTTGACTGAGGACGAAGGATCGCGTCCAAAGATGAGTTCTTTGAAATGTGCTATCGGGAATTCTTCGACCTGATTTGCCTTCGAGCCGCTCAGGTGCCTAAGAACGATTCGTTCCATTTGTAGTCTCCTTTACAAACAAGGTTGGGCCGGACGAGAGACGAATTCAATCCAGACCCGTCCTTCATTCAAGCTCTTCAAGAAAAGGGAATTGGAGCCTCGAAGAATAACTCTATCGGGGCCGCCTTGCATTTTATGCTTGGCGTAATCTCAAGGCAAGCTGAATACAGTCTTGCGTTAGTAGTTGCAAGGCTCCGTGGTGTCCGACTGAGTGTTGCTACATCTGGGGAGAGCTCGTGGTTGGCTGCCGCGAATCGAAGTTAGTTGCGTTGGAAAGGACTTGTAGCCCCGTTAGGGGCGACATATCTATAGCCCAGGGCGCGAGCCCTGCGTACAAAGGCCGCACCGCACGGCCTCCTAGCCCCGGAGGGGCGGCAGAAAGTCGATTGAAAATGCGAATGCGGCACAGCGAATCTCGGTCGCCCCTACGGGGCTCGGTGGTTCGTTCTGCTCCGAACCCAGGGCTGACGCCCTGGGCTATAAATATGTCGCCCCTACGGGGCTGCCCAAGACAGCCGCAAGCCAGCAACACAACGTTAGGACAGTACCCAAGGCTCGCGCGGGAGTGTTTCTTCCAAGACAGAACACTGGCTGCTGGGGAGGCTGATGTTTTGGGTTGGCAAGGATGTGCGGCATTCACCGTCACCAGGGAACCGGAAGCAGGACCCATGAGAGCAGCAGGCCGATTCCCAGAAAAGAGCCAAAAATTTTTAGCCCGTGCAGCACGCGCTCACGCGTCGTATCGGATTTAGGGTCGACCGTTGCAAGCACGACCGCGGCCATCGCGGCGTATAACGACATCATCAACACGTGCATCAGCGCTTCCTCCCTGCCGCGATATCAAATGCGTCGTGGATCACAAGGTAGTTTAGAAGGCCGGCCAGAAACATGAAGGTGTTGCCGTATTCGAAAGTTGGGGATGCGGCTGCTTGTTGGATCGGAGTCATTCCGATTCCCATCACAAACGACGCGACATAGCACAGGCCCGAGCCGACCTGCGCGAAAGACCAGAGCACCGTAATCAAATCGTAGTGAAACAATGAGCCCGGTTCGGCGACTGTCGGCGTGTAGAGGTGTCCGTGAAGCCTCAAGCCTACAATAAACGCTCCGATAATCGTCACGAAGAATAGAACCCCGCGGCCGTATCTTCCTAAAGTCAAGTGACCAGCGCCGGGGATCAGCCATGCTGCAATCACCGCCCCGGCTCGCCGAGCGGCCGAAACCGGTTTAGGTTCGTTGAATGGAATTGTTCGATCGGCAAAATGCGGTGGGACGTTTTCGGTCAGCGTGTCTCTTTGTACCAACGTGAACTCCTTCTTTCCAAGCTGAGCAGTCAATTCTAGGTGTCGTTCTTGACGAGTGTCAACCGATCGCAATCACAGTCTTCATAAAGCTTTTGCGCAGGTTACTGTCGCTTGATTTGCCGATCGGCTTTCGTTATTATGAGCCCATCGAACGCAACAAAAGGCAGGACAAGACGAGGAATATGAGAAGGCTCGTGGGCGGCGTCTCACGAACAATTGAAAAAAGTCCTCCAGCGGGTTGATCCGGCCGCGTGAGCGTGATCGGCCTCCCGCGCAGCTCCAGGGAGGTGCATGATGGGAGAACGGATCACGAATCGCCAGGTGCTCAGACGCAAGGCCGAAACTCTTTCCGAACCCGAAATCGCAGAAGTCCTCGACTACATCAACATCATGGAATCGTTGCGCGAGCAGGCCAGCAAACCTGATCTGTTCGACGATGAGCTCATGAATCTGCTCGCCGATGCCCTCGAAAACAGAAAGGCTCGTGTCGTCACAGAATGGGATCGCGTAAGGCGAAGAGCCGATACTCGCGCGTCGACGTTTGCGTCGAGAAAACTGATGTGATCGATCGAAGATGCAAGCTCGAGCACCCTACGTTTGTTGCTTCACAGCGCTAGTCGTTTTGTTCTTTATTGCGCCCTACGCGTCAGGTAATACCATCTCATCGGATCAAGGTTCGCACAGCCAGGTTTCACGCCAACCCGACGCTGAAGTCTCACGCTTGGCCAATCAGCTCAAATCGGCAGACGAAGAAGCACGTCGTGATGCCGCGTTCCAACTTACACAATTGAAGGGCGACGCAGCATCTGCAGCGCTTGTGTCGGCGTTAACAGATCCGTCGCCGCGAGTGAGAGCGGCTGTTGCCGCTGCGCTCGGCGAACGTAACGAACAGCCGGTCGAATCATCGCTTGCTTCGCGCCTCTTCGCAGACAAAGACAAGTTCGTGAGGAAAACTATCGCGTACGCACTCGCCGGATTTTCCGGGTCCGATCGAACTGCTGCCCTGGTTTCGGCCCTGAAAGACAAAGATCAGGAGGTGCGTGGCGCCGCCGCTGTTTCGCTTGGAGACCACGCAGATGCTTCTGCGGTGAACGCTCTCTCGACGGCCTTATCCGACAAAAGCCCGTTCGTTCGCGCGCAAGCGGCACACGCGCTCGGCGTGAACAAGCGCGATGCGATGAAGGCGGTTCCGGCTCTTATCAATGTGTTGGAGAAGGATTCGGATGAAGAGGCCAAACGTCAGGCAGCAACTGCATTGGGACAAATCGGTAATCGATCGTCACTCCCGGCGCTTGAACGAGCGCGCCGCGATAAGGACCCTTACCTCGTCCGGGCGGCCATCGATGCAATAAAAACTATCGAAGGAAGCTGAAGTGCTTCGAGCTTAAACTTCGTTGATTGTCATCGAAGTAATCCGAACACCTGGACGCTGTGCTGAACCTCCGCACTGGCAAGCCACACCAGCGAGAAGAATCCGTACAATCCCATCACGAAAGCTGCAAGTACTACCGCGTAATAAGCGGTCGCAGCAAAACGAAGTTTGGTGTCTTCACTGAATGCGCTGTTTGACTTTTGCATTGTCGCCTCCGAGCCTCACATTGGTCTCTTACGGAGGCGGCGTGGGATTCGGATTTGTCCCGGTTATCTATTTGAAAGACTGTTCCACATCCTGCTCAACCACCCGTGACTCTCGTCCTCGCCGGTCAATCTCTCGAGCTCACCGGCATCCAGCCATATGCCGTTGCACTTTTCGCATCGATCTATCGCGACGCCTTCGTACTTCACTTCTTTGAGCGAGCCGTCGCACTTGGGGCAGCGAAGGAGGGCGCTCTGTTCTTTCTTGTGAAGTTCTTCTTCGGCGCGCAGCGCATGAAGCCGTTCAATCAGCTCTTGCTCCTTGCGGCGAAAATATTCGTCTTCGAGTGATTTCTCTCGTTCGTCCCAAATCTTCGACATATCGAACGCTCCGTTGTCGGCGTGACTATGAATGCATTCCAGGGAAGAGCTCCAACCTGTATTTTGATTACTGAGTGCTTAAAGTTGATCCACCAGACCTCACCTCGTAGCATCGATGTCTCCGATCATCGCCTCGGTCCATTCGAGCGCTTCGGCTTCGCGCGTTTTGTCTTCAGCCATTTGATGGTAGCCTGATTCAAGGTCCGCGTCGGTGAGCTGTGGAAGGATCAGAGACTCGATGAACTGACTTATGTCTTCTGGCCCACCGATTCTCTGCAATTGATCGTAGACACGTTCATCGACATTGATTGTGAGTTCTTTCTGCATGACTTCCTCCCGCGGCTTCGCGTTCGCGGTAATTCTACCGCACAGCGCTATTTCTTTGCGACAACGTCCGACTTGAAGCGCTTCACCACTGCGAGGAACTCGTTCTTTTCCTTCTCGCCGATTTTCTGGTTATCAAGCGTTGCGGTCAAATGTTTCAGGAAAGCCTTCCATTGTGACTCGGTGATGTTGAGGCTTGCGTGTGCCTCTTTGAGCGGGCGTCCGCTGTACGTGCAAGGTCCTCCTGTTTCGTGGCAAAGGAACTCTATGGCGCGCTGCCGCTGGGCCATCAATGCTTCCTGAGACTGGCCCTGAAAGAATTTTGCCAATTCAGGATCAGCCGCCATTCGGCCTCCGACCTCGTCGAAGATTTTCCCGATTGCTTCCGAGCCACCGATGCAATCGTAGAGAGAAGTCTTCTTACTCTCCTTCGCATACGCAAATTGCGCAAACGTCATCATTATTACTAGCAAACTCACCTTTACGTGTTTCATATTTCCTCCGTTTGCCGATTAGTTGGAATCACATCGTTCTAGCCCGCGGCTCGTGATCCTGCTTCAAGGATATTCAGCTCACCGTGCTCGCGGCGAGCGCGTAACACTTTTTTATCGAACTTGCCGACGCTGGTCTTCGGCACTTCATCGATAAAAGTCCAGCGCTCGGGCACCCACCACTTCGCAACTCGCTCAGCCAGGAAAGTGCGAAGCTGATCTGCTGTCACGTCGGCCTTTTCTCGCAACACGACACACGCCAGCGGGCGCTCGTCCCACTTCTCGTCGGGAACACCGATCACTGCTGCTTCGATAACGTCGGGATGAGCCATCAAAGTAGTCTCGAGCTCGACCGTCGATATCCATTCGCCGCCCGATTTGATCACGTCTTTAGCCCGATCGGTAATCTGAATGAAACCCTTCGAATCAACGGTGCCGACATCGCCGGTGCGAAGCCAGCCGTCGTGAAATTTTTCCGGCGTGTCGTCGCCGTAATAAGACGCTGTGATCCACGGACCACGCACTTCGATTTCTCCGACCGCCTGGTTGTCCCAGGGCAGAACGGTTTCGCCGTCCATCAACCTAAGCTCGACGCCGGGCTTGATGCGGCCTGCCTTCGAGCGCCAGTCCATAAGCTCTTCGTCACAGCAACCCTTCGGCGGATATGCAATCGCGGCAAGCGGACTGGTCTCGGTCATTCCCCACGCTTGAATGATCTTCACACCGAAGCGCTGTTCGAATCGTTCCATCAAGCTTCGGGGCACGGCCGAGCCTCCGCAGATCACCATTCGAAGCGCAGACAAATCGACGACCTCATTGTTCTCAGCGTAGCGCAAGACTTCATTCCAGATGGTTGGCACCGCTCCTGCGAATGTGGGCCGCTCGGCGGTCATCAGCCGGCATAGCGGCTCGGCCTGAAGAAAACGGTTTGGCATTATGAAGTCTGATCCGGCCATCCATCCTCCGTAAGGCAAGCCCCACGCGTTCGCGTGAAACATCGGGACTACCGGGATGATTCGATCGTGCTCTGTCAGTGCGAACACTGAGCCGGCGCACTGAGCGAGTGAGTGCAGGAACGTCGAGCGGTGCGAATAAACAACGCCTTTCGGATTACCCGTCGTGCCGCTGGTGTAGCACATCGCTGCCGCCGAACGTTCGTCGAGCTCCGGCCATTCAAATCCTTGCTTCTCGCCAGCGAGGAGTTCTTCGTAGCGCAGTACATCTCCGAGAACCGATGCATCGCCGTCGCCGATGACGATGTAGCGCTCGACTGTTTTCAAATCGGGCGCGACACGAGCGAGCAACGGGATGAGCGAGTCGTCGACAATGATCATTCGATCTTCGGCGTGATTGATGATGTAGGTCAGTTGATCGGGAAACAGCCGCAGGTTAAGGGTGTGAAGCACGGCTCCCATGCATGGAATCGCGAAGTATGCTTCGAGGTGTTCCTGAGTATTCCACGAAAAAGTTCCGACGCGATCGCCTTCTCGTATGCCCAGCCTTTTGAGCACTGCAGCCAATCGCTCGGCTCGATCCGCGACTTGTGCATATGAAGCCCGTCGACAGTCATCGCCCATAAAGGTGACTACTTCGCTGTCGGCGTGCACTTGTCGACTGTGATTGAAGATATCGTTGATCGTCAACGGACGATCTTGCATGGTGCTCAACATGAAATTCTCCTATCGAGTTTGGGCGGCTACTACGGTCGCGTTGCAGAAGCGATTATCTTCAAGAGGCAGGCCGAGGGCAACCTCGAGTCCATTTGTTTCAGTCCAGCGAGTCGAAGCGCATTTCGATTCGAGAGCCAGCCGCGAGCCTGATACAATGCTTGCAGGTTCACCAGAACAGATGTGGACAGCGACTGAGAACAACTGGAGGAAGAATGAAGAAGCTGTCAATCACTTTAGTAATGATGGCCGTCTCGCTAATAACGGGTTCGGCATTTGCGGGGCAGGAACGGCCTCGGGATCAAAGGCCGGAGACGCGAATGGAAGATCGACGTCCGGGCGAAGCTCGGCGACGAATTCGCAGAATGCGCCGGCGTCATAGAAGATATCGCAGGCATCAGATGATGAATCCTGGAGCGGACCGCAGAAGAGGCGAAGGTAACCACAGACCTCCGTCACCGTAGATCGACTAACCAAAACCGAAAGAGCCCACGACCCAAATCGTAGGCTCTTTCGCTTGTTGAGCAATTCACGATTGCGCTGTTCGAACCATCGGAAAGCCGCCGGCTCAGACTCAATTAACTTGCCTGCGGGGCAAAAGCGCGAACGACAGCACGACCGCAGCGAAAGAGACGGCCGCTCCGAAATAAAACGTTGCACGCGAGTCGATTTTGTCCCAGAGAATTCCGCCGATAGAGCTCGCAGCGATCTCTGTAATGCCGACCACGGCAAAATAAATACCAAGCGCGGTCGCTCGCCCGGACTTGCCGGCGGTGTCCACTGCGAGGGCCTTCGATACTCCCTCAGTCAAAGCCGGGAACAAACCGTAGAGCGCGAACAGAGGCCACACTAGCCAGCCCGACGAGGCAAATGCGAAGCCGGCATAGCTAAGCGCATAGATCGCGTAACCGGCTATCAACAGATTGCGGCGCCCGATGCGATCGCTCGCCGCGCCCGCGGGCATCGATGCAATTGAAGCGACGGCGTTAAAAAGAGCATAAGTAAGAATTGTCGCGCCCGTGGTTAATCCCAATTGTTGAGCTCTTAAAATAAGGAACGCGTTCGCAGAATTCGCGAGACCGAAAACGCCCACGACTATCAACAACCTTTTATAGTCTCGAGTCGTGCCCGCGATGGAAAGCCGGATGTTCGGCAAGCCGGCGACGATGTCGGAGCGGCGCTCTCGCACCGAAAGAATCAACAGTGACGCAAGGGTTGCCGGAATCGCTGAGACTAGAAAAATCTTTCTCGCTTGCATACTCGCCCACGAGACCAGCGCAAGCCCAATGAGCGGCCCTAACACCGCGCCTGCGGAATCCATCGCGCGTTCGAATCCGAACGAGCGTCCGCGATCCTTCGCAGCCGAAGTCTCAGCCAGCAATGCATCACGCGGCGAGGTGCGAATTCCCTTGCCGAACCGGTCTGCGAATCGAGCTCCAAGCACGACCGGCCACACGGATGCGAATGCGATCATCGGGCGAGACAACGCGGTGAGCGCGTAGCCCGCGAACGCTACAGGCTTGCGACGGCGAATGCGGTCCGAGATCCAACCTGACACTCCGCTGACGATGCTTGCTGAACCGACGGCAATGCCTTCAATCAAGCCGACGGCGGTCGCGGGCGCTCGAAGAGTTTGAGTGATGAAGACCGGCAGAATCGGATAGATCATCTCTGAGCTGATGTCTCCGAGCAGGCTCACCAGACCGATGATGATCGTGCTGCGTGAGAGACGGGACGCGGAGATTGTGGGACGCGGCGACGCGGCGTTCCGCGTCGAGGCGGCTTCTCTCCGCGTCCCCGTGTCGCCGCGTCGCCGCGTCACTGTGCTCCTCCGGTTCGTTCCAGCGTCAATCTTGTGACGAAGTACCATGAACCCGAGGGTTCGATTTGAATGTTGCCTACGCGCGTGCTGGCGACGAGAACATTGGCCGGGTACCACAAATAAATCTGAGGCAGCTCGTCCGATACGGTCTTCTGAATCTTCGCGAAGAGTTCGAGCTTCGTTGAACGATCGTTGGCTTTCTCGGCTTCTATTATCCATTCGTCGACCTGAGGATTGCAGTATCGCATTCTGTTCTGGCCGCCGCGATCGGTGAGCAAACCCGATACTCGAAGATACAGTTCCTTCTTTGCAGCAGCTGAATCGGCCGCGAGGCCCTGCTGCGCGAGCCGATCGACCTCAGGGTTCGAGCAATAGCTTCGCTTTGACAATACCGAAGCGATTTTATCGAACAGGGCAGCAGGAGCCCCGTCAACAGACGCTCGCAGCTTAGCGATCAGGTCGTTGAATTCAGGATCCTGATAACGGCTATGATAGACAAACTGAAAAACGTCAGTGAGCTGATTGAAGCCGATGCCGATCAGGTAATAAAGATCGAACTGCGCTTTGCCGAGCTTATCGAACAAGGTTGCGGATTCGAGCGATTGAAGCTCGAGCTGGATGCCGACACCCCTGAGCTGATCTTGCATGATCGAAGCAATATTCCTCGAAAGCTGAGTTGTCGTAGTCAGCATCGTGAGCGTCAGCCGAGTCCTGGGCCCATCGCCGTCCGGGTCGATGTAGCCCGCTTCGTCGAGCAATTGTTTAGCGCGCTCCGGATCGTGATCGTAAACGGTAACATTCGGATTGTAGGCCCAATGCTCAGGCGGCATAATCGCATTCGCCTTGCGCGCCTGGTCTCTCAGCAATCGGTGAATGATAACTTCTCGATCTATGCCATAAGCCACCGCTTGCCGAACCTTCTGGTTCGCCAGAACTGATGTGGCCGAAACATTCAGCCCGAGATATCCGATGCTCGCGCCGTCTCCGATTACGACTTGCATATCGCGACGCCCGCCGAGCGCGCGAATTGTTTCAGGATCGAACTGCGCGTTGTAAGCCAGATCGACTTCGCCGCTCATCAATTCCGCCTGGCGCGTGCTGTTATCGGTGACGACCTTGATTTGAACGTGCGGAATGCTCGGCGCGCCGCCCCAATAATCCGGGTTGGCTTCAAGCCTGACTGAATCACCTTCGTTGTAAGATGAAAATCTGTAGGGCCCGCTACCGACTGGAGAGTTGATGATTTCCGTTCCGGCGCTATCAGGAATGATTCCGATTGCAGGAAGATTGCCGATGAAAGTGTAGAACGGCTCCCTCGCGTGAAAAACAACGGTCAACGGATCGGGAGCATCGATCGACGTTATTTTGTCGACCGCGCCTCGTATCGGAGACTTCAATGCAGGCGACAGTAATGATTCAAATGTGTATTTCACATCGGCGGAGGTGAGCGGTCTGCCATCGTGAAACATCACGCCGGAGCGAATATGAAATACGAATGTCTGGTGGTCCGCCGATTCGTCAAATTTCTCCGCGAGCGATGGAACGAACTCGAACTTCTCATCTCGCACCACCAGAGTGTCGTAGATCAACTGCATTATTCGAGCGGAGCTTTGAAAACCTGTTGAGAATCGCGGATCGAATCCTCGCGGAGGCACTTCAATTGCGATCACGAGAGTACCGCGTTCTTTTCCGCGACGGCAGCCGGCATTCGGAAGCGCGAGCAGCAATGAAGAGAGCAGAAGGCAGAACGCAGAAACTAGTTGGTGCCGCAGCCTTCTGCTTTCTGCCTTCGCCCGTCTGGTCATTTGGAATGTTGCAGTATGAGGTTCAGCTCGCCGATTCTCTCGCGAATTCTGGCGACGGCTTGCTCGCTGAAGGGATGAGGCGGCGAGACCATCGACTTGATGCGAGCGATGTGATCGAATGCGCGACCGATGTGTGTCCTGGTAATCCGTCCATCGTTAGCGGCTTTAACCATAGATTCCCAGGCAGCAGTTGCGCGGTCATGCGAGCCGGTAATCATAACCATGTCGATGCCGGCTTCGACCGCCATAACAGCGGCTTCTGAAATGTCTCGCGACGAAGTGATTGCGCCCATTTCCAAATCGTCGGTCAAAGTGAGACCCTTAAACCCGAGTTCTTCGCGCAAAAATCCGGTCACAATATTCTTAGACAGCGATGCCGGCAAGGGAGCCGGACCGTCGAAAGCTGGATAGTGACCGTGACCAACCACGACTGCATTCAAGCGCGCGTTTATTTTGCTGAACAATTCATTGTAAGGCGCCGCCTCGTGTTTCAATATCTCATCTCGCGGCCGGTCTATCGTCGGAAGGCCCGAGTGCGAATCGAAGGTTGCGGCGCCCAGGCCGGGAAAGTGCTTGCCCACGCCAACAACTCCGGCTCGCTGAAGTCCTTCAAGATACGCACCGGCAAGCCGCACAACTTCGGCGACGGAGCGTCCAAGATAACGTCCCTTCAATCCATTGTCGGCGGCGTCATCGGCTGCGATATCGAGGACCGGCGCGAGATTGATGTTGAATCCAAGCGTCCGCAGCGCTTCGGCGCCGATCTCTCCAACGCGGGCAGCGATTGAAGCTTCGTCCGATGCTCGCAGAAGATCTGCCGACGGCATCGGCGAAAAAATGTTCTTGAGGCGATCGATACGCCCGCCTTCCTGATCGACGGCGATGATTGGTGGAACTTCAACGAGCGAGCGTATAGCAGACGTAAGCTCGACGACTTGCTGGGCGCTATCGATGTTGTGGACACTGAGCAGCACGGCGCCGGGCTGAACGCTTTGAAGCATTCCGCGAGTTACCAGGTCGAGCTCAGGTCCCGGCAGCCCGATCATTAAGAGTTGTCCAATGCGATGTTCTAATTTCATCTTCAAATTTTAGATTTTAGATTTTAGATTTTGAACTTTAGTATTGATGAGAGATTCTTACATCCGTAATCCAAAACCAGAATCTGAAATCGATCAATCCTTTTTTCCGAAAAGCGCTTTCAGGCCAGTGTCGTACGGTTCGCGAGCGACGCCCGCGTCAGTCACGATAGCAGAAATGTAACGATGAGGCGTCACATCGAACGCGGGATTCGCAACCTTGACGCCTTCGGGTGCTACCTGCTGACCACGGAAGTGAGTCACTTCCTCATCTGCGCGAGACTCGATCGGAATCTGATCTCCCGAGTTCAACGACAAGTCTACCGTTGATAGCGGTGCGGCTACATAGAACGGAATGTTGTTCTCGTGAGCTGCTACCGCGACCATGTAAGTTCCAATCTTATTTGCGACGTCACCGTTGGCGGCAATTCGATCAGCTCCGACGATGACGCAATCGATTTCGCCGGACTTCAAAAAGTACCCGGCCATGCTATCGGTGATAATCGTTACCGGGATGTCTTCTTTCGCGAGCTCCCACGCGGTTAGCCGAGCGCCTTGAAGAAAGGGCCGCGTTTCATCTGCGTAGACCCGAACGCGCTTGCCGGCTTCGACAGCCGCTCGAATAACTCCAAGCGCGGTTCCGAATCCGGCTGTCGCAAGAGCGCCGGCGTTGCAATGCGTGAGAACCGTTGCGTCGTCCGGAATGAGCTCTGCGCCGAAGCCGCCTATACGCTGATTGCTTTCGACGTCTTCGCGATGGATGTCCTGCGCTTCGACAATGAGTTGGCTCTTCAAGTCATCGATCGACGCGCCCTCGCGTCGCGCGCGTTTAAACGCCCAACGCATGCGCTCGACCGCCCAAAAAAGATTGACCGCAGTCGGTCGAGTCACGGAAAGACGCTCGCAAACGAGATGAAAGTCCTGTTCGAGTTCATCAGGAGTCACAGCACGAGAGTTGTTTGTTCCCAAAGCGATGCCCATTGCCGCGGCCACGCCTATTGCGGGCGCGCCTCTTATGACCATGTCTTCGATTGCGCCGGCCACTTCTTCGTGGGTTTTGAAGACGGGATACAGTTCGTGGGTTGGAAGCCGCCGTTGATCGATCATGACGACGCCTTCGTCAGTCCACTCGATAGTTCTAATCATGGCCGCAAGGATAATATCGAATCACGAAGCGAAATGGCAAAAGCCAATACAACTCGCGTGAAAGACTTCAGTTCGATCTGCGCTCACGTTGTATCGGAACATTCCACTCGCGCGAATTGAGAGCGCACCGTTTCGGGACTTCGAGCCGTATTGCGAACGGCACAGACGTTGCCGTTATCAAGTTGTGAAGAGTTTGAATCTCGGAGCAAGCGATGGACGATCTGAATCAACAACAAGGGCCAGGCATCGCACCGGCTAAGCCGGTTGTGACTTTCGTTCCGGTTTATGTAAGGTCTGAATCGACTGGGCGAAACTCAACCGCCGGAAAAATATTTGTCGTTATTCTAATAGTGATGTTCGGGCTGGGAGCGGGTTGGCTTGCCGGCAAGGTCCTGAATCACCCGCGAGACGACAGAGCATTCCCTCCAGATACGAGCGCGCCTCAACCGACGGAGAATCCTTCATCGCCTTCTCAGTCGCAAACGGGATCTCAGCGTTCCAGCGAGACTAATGCTGCACCAGCAAATTCGCCGGCTGATAGTCTGGAGCCGGAAAATGCTCCGCCGCCTGTGCGGCGCGATCCCGCCTCCAAGCCTCCCGAGCTGCGAGCGATCCCGGCTCCCGCACCGCCGCACGTAGATAGAGAGAATGACAAGGACAAAAATGATTACGCGGGTAGTCAGGCTTCAAGCGAGAGACAAGCGCCGAAAAACAGTGGCACGGTTAAGGACAACAGCCAAAAGGCGCTGCGAAAAATACTCAGGGAGAGCGGAGCCGCAGGGAGTTCTAACCAAGACAGAAGCGAGAATAGCAACAAGGCCAGCGACAACAAAGGCCCCGGCGTGAAGAAGAACCAGAACGAAAATAAAAACGAAGGCTCTCCAAAATAAAAGCAGGGCGCGCGTGCGATCGCTCGCCCTGCTCGACAGTCTTCCAAAATATTCGACGTGACTATGCGCTCGACTCTTTGTTTCTGCCGGCGAGGATGGCCTCGCGTCCTGAAAGATAGAGAAGCACAATCAGAATGATGAACGGAATCAGCGACAACAGGTTTGCACTTGCGCCATTGAACAATGGGTTGTGCGCGCCGGCCCAGTCTTCAACTCGCTTGTTGAATTCCGCCAGACTTGGAAGCCCCTGAAGAAAGGCGATTATGATTCCGGCAAGAGCGGCGCCTGCTATGTAGCCCGATGCCATCAGCACTCCTGGACTCTTGTCGCCCTCGGCAGTGAGTTGCTCTTCACTCAAGTTCTTGCCTTTGAATTTCGTCGTTCGCAGATAGTGATCGACCAGCCATCGAATCATTCCGCCGATGAAGATCGGACTCGACGATGACAGCGGCAGATAAACACCGACCGCAAACGCGAGCGATGGTATGCCCGACATCTCGAGCACAATCGAGATCATCGCTCCCAGAAGAACCAAACCCCAGGGAAGCTTGTGACTCAGAATGCCCTTGATGATGTAAGACATTAGCACGGCCTTTGGCGCGTCGTATTTCTGAACGCTTGATCCATCGGGCCTGGTCTTATGAACTCCGTTGATCGCCGGGTCGGCCAGATACACGGGGACACCTGCGTCGTTTACCAAATACTTGACCGCGTTTCCGCCCTCGCCGTCGCTTTTGAACCATACGTTATATTCATTACTGTCTGTTGAGCCCTGTGGACCGTCGAGCCGCTCTTTCTTCAATTGATCCGCTCCTCGTTGCAGTTGCGCAGGATCGACCTTGAAGTCCGTCGGAAAAGCGAGCGCCGGATCTGAAGCAACAGGCACATACACGGTTCCAGCCGAATTCATCTTGAGGAGGATCGGTCCAAGCACGAGAGCCGAGGCGAGCGCGCCGATCAGAATTGCTACCTGCTGATGTCTTGGCGTCGATCCAACCAAAAAGCCGGTTTTTAGATCCTGCGAGGTAGTTCCTCCGTTTGAAGCCGCGATGCAGACGATGCCTCCAATTGAAAGGGCGGTGACGTAATAAGCCGGCTGATCCCAGCCTACAATCAGGAACACCAGGCAAGTCAGCAGCAGTGTTGCTACGGTCATACCCGAGATCGGATTTGAGGAAGAACCTATCTCACCCGTCAATCGCGACGAGACCGTGACGAACAAAAAACCAAACGCCACAATCAGGAGCGCGCCGAGAAGATTCCATTGAAGATGAAGCTGCGGGAAAATCATGATCAATGCGAGCAGCAGTATGATCCCGCCTACGACTACCTTCATCGACATATCCTGATCGGTGCGAGGCGCGCCGCTGGTGGCAGCCTGACCGGCCCTGAAGTCGCTGATGCCTCCCTTCAAACCATGCCAGATGGTTGGCAGTGATCGCATAAGGCTGATGATTCCACCGGCGGCGACGGCTCCGGCGCCGATGTACAGAATGTAAGCGCTACGAATATCACCCGGGCTCATCTGACTGATGGGTTTGGTTCCCGGAGCAAGGACGGTTGTCATTCCCTCGCCGAAAAATTTGATCAAGGGGATCAACACCAGGTAAGCCAGAACACCACCGGCGCACATGATCGAAGCGATGCGCGGCCCGATGATGTAGCCCACGCCAAGCAGCGCGGGATTGATCTCTGCCGAAATCGAACCGGCGCTGAAAGGCGGCCCAAAGATTTTCTCAGGGGTGTCCTTCCAGGTGTGAAACGCGTCCATCGCGACTTTGTAAATGAAGCCGAGACCCAAGCCGGTGAAGATCGGTAAGCCGCGCACTTCGGCGAGCGGCTTGTCTGAACCTGTTTGCGCCGCGGCTCGCGATTCTTCGGACGCGCCGGCCTTCAATACTTCAGCGCAAGCCGTGCCTTCGGGGTACTTCAGATAGCCGTGTTGTTGGACGATCAATGCGCGGCGGAGCGGAATCATCATTAGGATCCCAAGAAGACCGCCGAGCACCGCCACCAAAGTCACCCGCGTGAACTCGAGATCAAAACCGAGGATGAGTATCGCGGGCATCGTTACGCCGACGCCGAAGGCTATCGATTCGCCGGCCGAACCCGCGGTTTGAACGATGTTGTTCTCGAGGATCGTCGCGTTCTTCAATCCGAATTTCGAAAGCGCTCGAAACACAGTGATGGATATCACCGCAACCGGAATCGATGCGCTGACGGTTAATCCGGTCTTTAGAACGAGGTACAAAGACGAAGCTCCGAAGACCATTCCCAGCAGCGTTCCCACGATCAACGGCAAAGGAGTCAGCTCGCGCAGGACAACGCCCGACGGAATGTATGGGCGAAAGTTTGCGAGGAACGGGTTTTCAACTTTCGTTGTGTCAGGAACCACAGCACTGCCGTTCAGGGTTTCACTCGACATCAGAATTGACCTCCGAGAAACTTTATTGACGGCGAACTGTGCGTTCGGCCGTACCCTTCGAGTTCGATGCTGCTGGGATCAGTTGGGGTTTCATTTTGGACGCGAGCAAGAATGAATGTCAATTGAAAAACGGAAGAAGGAGCCTCGTGTTGAGCAGTGGAAACGACAAGCCCCGACGCGACTCGATCGGTCATGCGTCGGGGCTTGCGGTGGACTGTTGGGATTGGCCCGTGGCCTATCCGCAAACTGCAATGAGCGCGCTGTTCCTGCTTCAGCAACGGAATTGGCGGAGTAATCTCGACGCCATCGTCAGCCGCTCGCGCGGCTGGCCACGCTCAGGCCTCAGCCACCTCACCAAGTCTTAATCTTTTCATTGCTTTGGATCACCTCCTTTCTGGTGTTAGCTCGCATAGTAAGGGCGAGTCTTTTTCAAGTCAAGAAAAAAGTGAAGACAAAGCACAACTAATAGCGATTGATCTGCCGAAAACGTCGATATGTAGCAGGTGTTCAGAGTACCGACTTTAGTCGGTGTTTCTTTATTTGCGGGCAGCCGACTAAAGTCGGTACTCTGAACACCCGGAGTCTACAGACTGATGAAGAGAGCGTTTAGCGTCTTTGTTACAGCCGACATCGGTGAAGCGGCGCTTGATCGTTTGCGTCATCTCGGCTACAACGTCGAGGTCTACCCCAGCGCTGAGCCCCCGCCGAAATCGCTCATACTTGCGAAGGTGCAAAGCGGCGTCGATGCGCTCATCACTACGCTGCGCGATCCAATCGACGAAGACGTGCTTGCAGCAGGAGCCGGCACGCTCAAGGTAATCGCGCAAATCGCCGTTGGCTTCGACAACATCGATCGTAAGGCGGCAAACCGCTACCGAATACCCTTCACCAATACTGCTGAAGTCCTGACCGAAGCAACTGCCGAATTCGCGTTCTTCATTATGGGCGCCGTCTCGCGCAAGCTTTATCCATCTGAGAAACTCGTCGAAGAGAATCGATGGACTTCCTGGCATCCCCACCATCCGTTCCTTGGAGACGAAGTCACCGGCAAGGCAGTTGGGGTGATTGGGACTGGTCGCATCGGAAGGGCCTTCGCGAAGAAGTGCATCGGCCTCGATATGAGCTTGCTGCTGTATGATCCGGTCGAACAAGATGCGAGCTTCGTCGAGAGCGTGAACCGCGAGATGGAGTTGCGATTCGATGCCGGATTCTCGTCGAGGCGCCGAACGGCTTGCTACGTTTCTTTTGACGAAGCCTTGAGTCAGGCCGACTACTTAAGCCTGCACGTCCCGCTATTGATGCCGGGCAAGTCCGATCAGCCAACTTACCATTTGATGAACGAAGCGTCGTTCAAACAAATGAAGCGGACGGCTTACTTGATCAACACATCGCGAGGTCAGGTTGTCGACGAGCAAGCGTTGTACGAAGCCTTAATCAACGAAGAGATCGCGGGCGCGGCGCTGGATGTATACGAGAGGGAACCGCTTCCGCCCGAAAGCCCGCTTCGAGATCCGCGTCTCAAAGATCGTTTGCGCTTATTTCACCACTTTGCGTCGGGGACGCACGAGACGCGGCTTTCACCAGATCCCGAAGCGGGAATGGCCGGACGTTGTGTGCAGGCGGTGATTGATGTGATCGAAGGGAACTACGACGGCGACCCAGCGAAGATGCCTTGCGTGGTAAACAAGGAGGCTTTTACGAAAGAAAAGAGTAACAGTGAGACATCGTGATTGGTGGACGCTCCTTAAAGCTTCTTATCTCCCCTGTTGTCTAGGATCGAGTTTTTCTCGCAAGCCGTCCCCGATGAAGTTGAAGGACAATACCGCGAGCGCGATCATCACGCCGGGAAAGATGAAAAGATGAGGGGCTGTAAACCAGAACTCGCGCGAATCATCGATCATCTTGCCCCAGGATGGAATCGGTTCCGGCACCCCTAAACCAAGAAAACTCATTCCTGCTTCCGCGAGTATTGCACCGGCCATTCCAAGAGAAGCTTGCACAATCAACGGCTGAATCGAATTCGGCAGAATATGCTTGAGAAGAATTCTTGTGTTGCTTGCACCGAGCGCTCGAGCTGCGACCACGAAATCGTATTCGCGAACCTTGAGCACCTGCGCTCGCATTAATCGCGCGTAACCTACCCAGCCAATCACAGAAAGAGCAACGATCAGGTTCTTCAAGCTCGGACCAAGAAACGCGACCATAGCTATGGCGAGCAGGATTCCCGGGAAAGAAAGAAAGACGTTGAACAAGAAGCCTGAGACTATTCGATCGGTCCATCCTCCCGCGTAACCGGACAGAGCTCCGATCAGGATTCCAATAATAGATGATATGGTGACAACCGAAAGGCCGACCAGCATCGACACTCTTGCGCCGTAAATGATGCGCGCCAATTCATCACGGCCGAGCTGATCGTGGCCCATCAAGTGACGACTATCCGGCGAATCGAGTCGCGCCACCAGATCCTGACTCTGAACGCGCTCCCACGAAGCAAGCAACGGCGAGAGCGCAGCAACGACGACAAGCAGACCCGCGACCGCAAATCCAAATTGTGTGACTTTGTTCAATCCAGTTTTATCCGAGGATCGAGGAATCGATAGGCTAGGTCGGTTCCGGTATTCACCAACACATAAGTTGCGGCGATCACGAGAATACAACCCTGCGTTAGTTTGTAATCGCGCTCACTGATGCTGTCAACGAGCAGGCTTCCGACGCCGGGCCAGGAGAACACCCGTTCGGTGATTATCGCGCCGGCCAGCAACACTCCGAACTGAAGCCCGAGGACGGTTACAACAGGAATCAATCCGTTCTTCAGGACGTGTTTGTAGATTACCGTTCGCTCCGGCAGACCCTTCGCTCGAGCGGTGCGAACGTAGTCCTCGTCGAGTTCTTCGAGCACGCTCGAGCGAACCACGCGTGTAAGAATCGCCGACATCGCCGCGCCAAGCGTCACCGCCGGAAGAATAAGGTTAGCGAGGCCTCCCGCTCCGGAAACCGGCGTAACACCAAGATCAACAGAGAAAATCAGAACGAGCAGCGGGCCAAGCGCGAAGCTCGGAAGAGAAATTCCAAGCAGCGCGATCAACGTTGAGAAACTGTCAACGAAGCTTCCCTTGTGAGTAGCGGCGGTTACTCCCAGCGGAATCGATATGAGCGTCGCGATCAGCATCGCCGCGAAGGCAAGCTTGATCGTCGCCGGATAGCGTGAGGTTATTCGGCCGAGCACGGATTGCTTTGTTACAGGATTTGTTCCCCAGTCCCCGCGCGCAAGCCCGGACCAATAATCACCATATTGCGAGAGCAGCGGTTTGTCCAACCCGAGTTCCGCTCGCGCGGTTTGATATTGTTCTTCGGTCGCGTTTTCGCCGACGAGTTGTCGCGCGGGATCTCCGGGCACGATGTGTATGAGCAGAAAGACCAGCGTGACGACTGCCCATAGCACCGGAATGATGGTTAGCAGGCGCCTCAACACCGCGAAGGCAAATCCTCGCATAGGCGGGATCATAGCAAAGCAGGATCACGCGAGCCAAACTCGATGCTTTCGAATGCAGTTATAGTGAACTCGCGTCTTGCATTGAAGAGACGCACTGCTTATTCTTCGAGTAAGAAAGCAATCACCTTAAGCCGGCGTAGCTCAGTTGGTAGAGCATCTGATTTGTAATCAGAGGGTCGGGGGTTCGAATCCCTTCGCCGGCTCCATTCAGATTCGGAGCCTCGCCTTACCGCTAATTCGCGAGTTACGTTCGCCAGACAATCACCAGCTCCCAGAAGAGAAATGATGGCTCCAACAATGTAAAAAAGCTTGCGCCTCCAGGATTGCTCGTCGGTCGATGACCTTTTTGCAAAATACGCGAGTCGTTTGGCGTCCATGTAATTTGGGAGGTATTGATAGCGCTCGCTATGGCGGCTGGAAACTGCAGGCGGGCCGCTGGCTGGGGTGGTTAATAACTGAACGTTAACAATAGACTCGCTCTCCAGGGCACCTGCCTTCAAGGAAGAACCCTGTCCAGTATCAGCCTCCGATTAGGCAGCTTGCTGGTTGGCGCTGGAGCGCGCGTCTGCCGATCAAAAAGGAGAGAATTATGAGTAAGAATATCGAAAAGCTTCAAAAGGAAAAGGACCTGGAAAAGATCAAACCCGAGAAGGAGCTGAAGCACGAACCCAAGGAGCTCAAAGAACCGAAGGACTTCAAGGACAAAGACCTCAAGGACAAAGACAACAAAGATCACAAGGATCAGAAAGACAACAAAGAGCACAAAGAGCACAAGGACCTCAAGGACAAAAACGAAAAGCACGAAAAACATGAGCCCAAAGAGATCAAGGAGCCAAAGGACCACAAGGAGATCGTAAAAGAAAAACACGAGCCGAAAGAGTTCAAGGAGTTCAGAAAGGAGATCAAAGAGCTTGAAAAGGACGTGAAGGAACTCGAAGGCAAGGACCTCGTCGAGCAACCCGATCTGCCCGATCTATCAGGCCAACCCGTATCAACTCTCCGCGCCGACGCATTTGCGGTGGCCAAGTCGTCCGATAAGCAGATAGAAAAAATCAAGGCAGAGAAAGAATTCACCAAGCACGAACCCAAGGAGAAGCTCGAACCCAAGGAGTTCAAGGACAAGCCGGAGAAATACGAGAAGCACGAGAAACACGAGTTCGAAAAGCATTTCATCAAGGATCTCAAGGAGCATGGAAAAGAGGCTGAAAACAAATTGACCGAAACTCGGCAAGAAATCCCGGGAGGCCCCGTCCCGGGCGCTGAAGGCACGGCCCTCGAAGCGCGATTAGCCAGGCTCGAAGGCGCGGTCGCCAAGCAACTCGAAAAGAACGTCGAAAAGAACGTCGAAAAGAAACTCGAAAAGGTCGAGTACAAGGACAAATTCGAGAAGATCGAGCACAAAGACAAGTTCGAAAAGTACGAGCGCAAGGAGAAAATCGAGATCAAGGAGTTCAAGATCGAGAAGGCGGAACACGGCAAGGAGTTCATTGCCGAGAAGCTGTTAGAAGTTGGCATTGACCCCGGTCCGCTCGGTCCAGATCCGGCGCAAACCAAGTTCGAAGCCACGGGCACTGTGGAAGAACGCGTTTCACGGCTCGAAAACGCATTGCTGAGGATGTCCCACTTCATCGGCGTCGACTTGCGTCCGGACCTGTCGGCAGGAGCGCTGAACCGAGAACCTGATGTCGCACCACCTCCTCCGACAAAGCCGGACGTTGCTCCTCCTGCTCCGACTAAGCCGGACGTCGCTCCTCCTCCTCCGACCAAGCCGGAACCCAACAAGCCAAAGTAAGCGACTGCTAGTCTGGGGGACAGGTATCCCTGTCCCCCCAATTCTTTTCGTGCAAACCTGGAGGGATATATGTGGTTAGTCTTATCTTCAGCAAACGACATCTCGGCGCGCTGGGCGTATCACGGCCTGAAAAAACGCGGGCTCGATCCGCTCGAGATGGTTTATGCGGAGGCGCTTCCGTTCAGCTTGAGCTGGGAGCACCGAGTGAGCGCGGACGGCGCGGTGATCAAACTGAGGCTTCCCGACGAACGCTTGATCGAGGGCGGCTCAATAAGAGGCGCGATCAACAGACTCATTGCGGTTCCGTCCCTTCAAGTCGCGCACTCTCCCGACGGCGAGTACGCAACGCAGGAGTTCTCGGCGCTGTTTCTCAGTTGGCTCTACGCGCTGCCGGGCCCTGTGATCAATCGCGCGACTCCTCAGGGCCTGTGCGGACAATGGAGACACCTATCTGAATGGGTGTGGCTCGCATCAAGGGCCGGGCTTCCGGTTGCGTCTTACAAGCAGAGCAGCCGGGATCTTATCAACGAAGCAGTGATTGAGAGACGACTCTTTCCGATGGGAACTCCAACTCGCACAGTGATTGTGATCAACGGCGCTGTTTGCGGCGAGGGCGTCCCTGACATCATCCGCGAGGGCTGCGCCCGGCTGTCGCAGCTTTCCGGGACCGCGCTCCTCGGCCTGGAGTTTGTGCAGAGGTCGGATGAGAACTGGGTGTTTGCCGCGGCGTCTCCGATGCCGGACATGCGTTATGGAGGCGAGGAGTTGCTCGATCGACTGGCTTCGATCCTGACCGGCGAACCAGAGCAGGCGCAAGAAGGACATGATTCGCATGTATCGCCGAGCTCGGTGGACTCACCACTTGGGTTTTCTATCAGTGCACCGCTGTAACGGCAAGCACATTGGAGGGATCAATGATTCTACTATGCGGCATTCCAACGGAACCCCCGCTCGCGATGGTGCGAGAAGCGCTGGACGAGCTGGACGTTCCATACGTCTTATTCAACCAACGCCAGTTTTCGACTATGGAAATGGAGTTTGAAATATCACACGGCGGAAAGGTCGGGGGCACACTCCGCGTTAACGGCAGCACGCATCAGCTCGAAGACATCACCGGAGTGTATGTGAGGTTGATGGACGACCGAGTATTGCCCGAAGTGAAGCGCGAGCCTGCCGACTCCCCCATGCGTCTGCGCTGCCGAGTGCTTCACGATACGCTGACGCGCTGGTGCGAAATCGCTCCAACTCGTGTCGTGAATCGCGCCGCGCCGATGGGCTCGAATTCCTCGAAGCCTTATCAAGCTCAACTTATCCAGCAATACGGCTTCGAAGTTCCTGAAACGCTGATTACCAACGAGGCGGATCTGGTGCGCGAGTTCCAACGGAATCACAAGGGCGTGATATACAAGTCTATCAGCGGCATGCGTTCGATCGTTCAGATGATGACCGAAGAAGACGATAGACGCCTCGAGTTGATCGGCTGGTGTCCCACGCAGTTCCAGGAATTCGTCGAAGGAATGAACGTAAGAGTCCACACCATCGGCGACGAAGTGTTCGCCACCGCCGTACACACTGAGGCTACGGACTATCGCTATGCGTACCGGCAGGTGGGGGATTCCGCCGAACTGACTGAGTTTGAATTAGCGGACAAGCTTCGAGAGATGTGCGTAAACCTAACGAAGGGGCTGGGTCTGGAGTTTGCGGGAATCGATCTGAAAATCACGCCCGACAATCGCGTGTATTGCTTTGAGGTCAACCCGTGCCCGGCGTATAGCTACTACGAGGCGAACACCGGACAGCCCATCTCGCGGGGCCTGGCGAAGTATCTGGCCGGCAATTGACGCCGCGAAGAACGATAACAGTGGGAGCGGTGTTCAATGGCTATTGCCGCTCCATTTCATTCTGACTAATGCAGTCCGAATCCTGCTGACAATTGACTCAATCATCGATTAGAGGCTGCATGATCGCGACTACGTTTGCGTGACTGCCAGCCGTATCTGGATAGGTTAGCTCTTGGTTATACGTCTCGATCTGAGTCGATAGCCTAATCAAACCGTCGAACATTCTGATCTTACATCGAACCGGACCTTCGTACCGGCGTGAACTGATGTGCTGATGCGAACCAGGTTTACCCCGCTCCGTACTTCCATCTACACTTTGGATCGACAGCGACTTTGGATTGACAGCGCTTGAGCTTTCCCGCTACTGGAGAGCGTGTTGCCGGTCGCCCGCTTGCACGCGTAGCGCGACTCAGTTAGAATGACCGTTTTCAATCCGTGCTCTCGGCGCGACAAGTATATGCCCGAAGGGATTGTTAGCATATTTGAAAATAGCCGCGGCTTAGGTGGGCCTGGTGGTGTGCTGGGGTGGTCGAGTGGTTAATGGCACCGGGCTGTAAACCCGGCGGGCTTAGGCTCTACGAAGGTTCGAATCCTTCCCCCAGCACCATTCGGAAGCGACAGGGAGACGGGATGACGCGGAGACGAGACGAAACTCTCGCCCTCTCCGCGTCTCCCACTCGCATCGCTCGTAAGGGCGGGCGTAGCGCAATGGTAGCGCACTAGCCTTCCAAGCTAGATGTTGCGGGTTCGAGTCCCGTCGCCCGCTCCAGCTTTTGGTGCGCAACTGAGATGGCCGGCGTAGCTCAGTGGTAGAGCGCATCCTTGGTAAGGATGAGGTCATGGGTTCAATCCCCATCGCCGGCTCCATCGGTGGAACCGACAACTTGTAGTGGCCGTTCGCCACAACTAAGAGGACGCGACAGACTGCATCTGTCAATCATTTGTCAGGAGAGATATGGCAAAGGAAAAATTTGACCGGTCAAAGCCGCACGTAAACGTAGGGACGATAGGGCACATCGATCACGGAAAGACGACGTTGACGGCGGCGATCACGAAGGTGCTGGCAAAGAACAATCCGAAGATCCAGTTTCGGTCATTCGATTCGATCGACAACGCGCCAGAAGAGAAGGCGCGAGGAATCACGATCGCGACAGCGCACGTGGAGTACGAGACGAAGAACCGGCACTACGCGCACGTAGATTGTCCGGGGCACGCGGACTACATCAAGAACATGATCACGGGAGCGGCGCAGATGGACGGAGCGATATTGGTTGTAGCGGCAACGGACGGGCCGATGCCGCAGACGCGCGAGCACATTTTGCTTGCGCGACAGGTGGGAGTGCCGGCGATGGTGGTGTTCATGAACAAGGTGGACGCGGTGGATGATTCGGAGTTGCTGGACCTGGTTGAGTTGGAAGTGAGAGAGCTGCTGACGAGCTACGGATTTCCTGGGGATGAGATACCAATCGTGAGAGGGTCGGCATTGGGAGCGTTGAACGGAGAAGATAAGTGGGAGAAAACGGTAGATGAGCTGATGGAGCAGGTGGACAGCTACATACCGCAGCCGGCACGAGAGATAGACAAGCCGTTTTTGATGCCAGTGGAGGATATTTTTTCAATCAGCGGGAGAGGGACGGTGGCGACGGGAAGGATCGAGCGAGGACAGGTGAAGGTAGGAGAGGAAGTAGAGATAGTAGGAATCAAGCCGACACGAAAGACGGTGGTGACCGGGGTCGAGATGTTCAAGAAGCTGCTGGACTCGGGGATGGCCGGAGATAATGTGGGATTGCTGCTGAGAGGAGTAGAGCGAAAGGAAATTGAAAGAGGGCAGGTAATCTCGAAGCCTGGGTCAATCACACCGCACACGAAGTTCAAGGCGGAAGTGTACGTGCTGACGAAGGAAGAGGGGGGTAGACACACGCCGTTCTTCAGCGGGTACCGGCCGCAGTTCTACTTTCGGACGACGGACGTTACAGGAGTAGCGACGTTGAACGAAGGAGTAGAGATGGTGATGCCCGGAGACAACTCGGGACTGACGATCGAGTTGATAGCGCCGATCGCGATGGAGAAGGGATTGAGGTTTGCGATACGAGAAGGGGGACGAACGGTAGGCGCAGGAACAGTCGCAGAAGTTATTGAGTAGCTCGGCGACGCGCCGCCTCGAAATGGGCTCCTGGAGCCACTTTCGTGACAGAGCTAAGGCGGCGCCGGCCGAAGCGAAGGATTGAAATGTTGAACGAAAAAATAAGAATCCGGTTGAAGGCGTATGATTATCGCGTGCTTGATCAGTCAACGGCAGAAATAGTTGACACGGCCAAGCGAACGGGCGCGCGTGTGGCGGGACCAATCCCGCTGCCGACGATAAAGAACAAATATACCGTGTTGCGCAGCCCGCACGTTGACAAAAAGTCGCGAGAGCAATTCGAGATTCGAACGCACAAGCGGCTCATGGACATTCTCGACCCGACTCCGCAAACGGTAGACGCGCTGATGAAGCTCGATCTTCCTGCCGGCGTAGACGTCGAGATCAAAGCCTTCGGCAAGGACCACAAATGAATTGGTCCGTAGTCCGTAGTCATTAGTCCGTGGCTCGGAGCTACGGACCACGGACTACGGACTACTGACTACGGACGGTTGAATTATGGTCAACGGAATCATCGGTAAGAAGCTCGGGATGACGCAGTTGTTTTCAGACGACGGTTCGGTAACACCGGTAACCGTGCTCAAAGCGGGTCCGTGCATTATCGTTCAGAAGAAAACTGTCAACACCGACGGATATGACGCGGTGCAGCTGGGGCTGGTTGAGGAGAAGCCGCCGAGGCGTGTCAACAAACCCACTGAAGGTCATTTCAAGCGCGCCGGTGTCCCGCCGACTCGCGTGCTTCGCGAGGTTCGCATTGAAGCCAGCGATGAAGCGACAAGCGTCGGAGACAAAGTGCTCGTCGACATCTTCAGTGAAAACGATATCGTCGAGGTTATCGGGAAGTCGAAAGGTAAAGGCTTTGCCGGCGTGATCAAGCGTCACGGATTCAGTGGAGGCCGCGCGACCCACGGTTCGATGTTTCATCGAGCGCCCGGCGGCATTGGCGCCTCCGCTTACCCTTCGCGAGTGATCAAGGGAACTCGAATGCCCGGTCACATGGGCAGCGAACGCAAGACCATCAAGAATCTTCGCGTTGCCGCAGTCGATGCGGAGAACAATCTTCTGATGATTCGCGGGGCTGTGCCCGGACCGGATGGGTCTTACGTGTTGATCAGGAAGGGCCAGTTATGAAGGATTGAGATGAGGGCTGAGGACTGAGCGCAGATAGCCGGGCGCTTGGTCCTCGGCACTCAGTCCTCAGTCCTGCGGGGTTTAATATGCCTGTTGTGAAGGTGAAAAATCTGAAGAGCGAAGAAGTCGGCGAGCTCGAGCTGTCCGACGAGGTGTTCGGCGCGCCACTTAACAAAGCGCTTATCTATTCGGCAGTAAAGTGCTACCTCGCCAATCAGCGATCCGGCACTTCGGCGACGAAGACGCGAGGCAATACGAGGGGCTCGGGCAAGAAGCTTTGGAAGCAAAAGGGCACCGGCCGCGCTCGAATCGCAAGCTTGCGAAGCCCGCTTTGGAAGGGCGGCGGCAATGTTCACGGCCCGCAACCGCGCGACTGGTCGTATCAGCTTCCAAAGAAGATGCGCCGCGGCGCGATTCGTTCCGTGCTGTCAGAAAGACTTCGCGAGGGTGGACTCGTGGTAGTCGACAGCTTCGAGCTGTCGTCGCACAAGACCAAAGAGTTCGTTGCGACGCTTGACGGTCTGGGCTTGAGCAAACGAACGCTGATTGTTGACACGAGCGACAACGCCAACCTTGCGCTGTCATCTCGCAATCTTCGCGAGGTCACCCTGGTTGGGTTGAACAAGGTGAACGTTTACGAGTTGCTCACACATGAAACGGTTGCTCTCACTCGCGATGTGGCTACGCAGTTGGACAAGCAGTTGAGCGCGCGACAGGAGATGGTTCGATGAACAGCATTTGGGATGTGATCAAAGGACCTGTGATTACAGAGAAGGCGCTCACGATGAAGGACGAACCTGAATCGATGGGCCGAACCGGCAACGATCGTCAGATGCTCACTCTGAAGGTGCATATGAAGGCCACTAAGCCTGAAATCAAACGCGCGGTCGAGAAGATCCTGGGGGTCAAGGTTTCCAGTGTGCGCGTAGCGAATTATCGCGGCAAAGAGAAGCGCATTCCCACTCGACGTGAGACGGGACGCCGCTCTGATTGGAAGAAGGCTTATGTAACGCTGCAGGCGGGCGAGAAGCCGATTATGTACGAAGACGCGATATAAAGAATGATGAACGAGGAATGATGAACGATGAACTCGACGTGCAATTCATCATTCAGCATTCCGCATTCATCGTTTGAGGGAAACTGATGGGAATCAAAAAGCTTTCACCAACGTCATCGGCCAGGCGATTTCAGACGTACCTCACGCGAGAGGAAATTACGACTGATATTCCCTACGAGCCGTTGCTCGAGCCGAAGAAGCGCATTTCCGGGCGCAACAGTGATGGGCACATTACCATGCGGCGTCGCGGCGGCGGCGCCAAACGGCTCTATCGCATAATCGATTTCAAGCGAGACAAGACTGGTATTCCGGCGAAGGTTGCGACAGTCGAATATGATCCAAACCGTTCGGCGCTGATCGCGCTGCTGCACTACCTCGACGGCGAGAAACGTTACATCGTTGCGCCCGTCGGATTGAAGGTTGGACAAACGGTGGTGTCCGGTCCTGAAGCCGACATCATTCCCGGTAATGCGCTGCCGCTCAAAGCGATCCCGCTCGGAACGACGATTCACAATATCGAGCTTCGTCCGGGCAAGGGCGCGCAGATGGTGAGAGCTGCCGGGGGCGCGGCACAGCTCGTGGCGAAGGAAGGCGATTGGGCGCAGCTCAGATTGCCGAGCGGTGAAATTCGTCGAGTGCACATCGATTGTTTCGCGACCATCGGACAGATCGGCAATATAGAACACAGCAATGTTTCGCTGGGGAAGGCGGGGCGTACTCGCTGGCTTGGCCGCAGGCCTAAAGTTCGCGGCGTCGCAATGAACCCGGTTGATCATCCGCATGGCGGTGGCGAGGGCAAGACTTCCGGCGGTCGAAATCCTGTTACGCCGTGGGGTCAACCTACGCGGGGATACAAGACTCGCAACAACAAGCGCACGGACAGATTCATCGTGCGCCGAGGGAAGAAATAGTTTTCAGTTTCAGTTTTCGGTTTTCAGCCGGGACCGAAAGCCGAAAGCCGAAAGCTGAAAACTGAAAACTGAAACTGAAAACTGATTATGGCAAGATCGATTAAAAAAGGACCGTTTGTCGCCGAATATCTTCTGAAGGCGATCACCAAGCTGAACCATGCGAATGAGAAGCGAGTTCAGAAGACATGGTCTCGCCGTTCTACGATAGTGCCTGAGATGGTGGGCCACACGATCGCGGTTCACAACGGGAAGAAATTCATACCCGTTTACATTCAGGAAAACATGGTCGGTCACAAGCTCGGCGAGTTTTCTCCGACTCGGCAGTTCAAGGGTCACCCGGAGAAGTCCGACAAGACCGTCAAGCGCGCGCCGGGAGGGAAGTAAGCGATGAAGGCACGAGCAGTCGCAAAATACATCAAAGGGTCGCCGCAAAAAGCGCGCCTGGTGATCGATCTGATTCGCGGACGCAACGTCAACGAAGCGTTGTCGGTGCTGAAGGTTTCGAATAAACGCGCCGCGAAACCGATAGAGGTCACTCTGCGCTCAGCGATTGCCAATGCTGAGCAGAAAGCCGATCAGCTCAACGTGGCGATTGACGTCGACCGGCTCAAAGTATCGAATGCGGTTGTTGATCTGGGGCCGACGAAATACCGTCGACGTCCCCGTCCGGCGCCGATGGGTCGCGCTTATCGCGAGCGTCGCTGGCAGAGTCACATAACGATAGAGGTGGAATCGGAAAAGGAATGAAACGTGAAACGTAAAACGTGAGTTCCGGTCACGCATCACGTTTTCACGCGTCACGAAGTGGAGGAATCGTGGGTCAGAAAGTTCATCCGTATGGATTCAGACTAGGCTTCAATCGAGGCTGGCATTCGAATTGGATCGCCAAGCGCGATTACGCCGACCTGTTGCATGAAGACCTGAAGCTCAAGAAAGAACTGAAGGGTCGATTTGCGGGCGCGGGAGTTTCGCATATCGATATCGAACGCGCCGCCGACCGGTTGAAGATCATAATTCACACTTCGCGGCCCGGCATCATCATCGGACGTAAGGGCGCGGAGATCGACAAGCTCAAACAAGAAATAAAGGATCGGACCGGTCGCGAGGTTTACGTAAACATTCAGGAGATTCACAAGCCCGAGTTGAACGCGCAGCTCCAGGCCGAACAGGTTGCTCAGCAGCTCGAGAAACGAATTGCGTTCAGGCGCGCGATGCGCCGCGCAGTTGAGAACGCTCAACGATTTGGAGCTCAAGGAATAAAAGTTCGCGTATCAGGTCGCTTGAACGGAGCTGAAATTGCGCGGTCCGAATGGTATTTGCAAGGGCGGCTGCCGCTTCACACGTTGCGAGCTGACATCGACTACGGCTTCGCTGAAGCACACACGACTTTCGGCGTAATCGGAGTCAAAGTCTGGATCTACAGAGGCGATGAATTGACAGTGCGGCGCGCGGCGGCCGCTAGAAGGCAATAACGATTTTGGATTTTGGATTTAGATTTTGGATTTTGGATCGCGACTGCTGAAGTTGCGATCAATTTCCTGAATCAAAATCCAAATCCAAAATCTAAAATCTAAAATCGAAAATTGTTATGGCCGAATACAAAATTCCAAAACGGATGAAGTACCGCAAGCAGCAGCGCGGTCGCATGTCGGGAGTCGCAACGCGCGGCGCCAAGATTTCTTTTGGCGAATATGGACTCAAGGCTCTCGAGCCGGCGTGGATAACCGGCAAACAGATTGAAGCGTCCCGAGTAGCGATGACTCGCTTCGTCAAGCGCGGCGGAAAAATATGGATTCGCGTGTTTCCCGACAAGCCGATAACCAAGAAACCTGCCGAGACTCGAATGGGCAAAGGCAAAGGGGCGCCCGAAGGCTGGGTAGCCGTGGTCAAACCGGGACGAGTTCTGTTTGAAATGGAAGGCGTCGATGAGAAAACGGCCGCCGAAGCGATGAGGCTTGCCGCGCAAAAGCTTTCGATTAAAACGAAGTTCATCACGCGCAAGGATCAGGAAGGAGGCGGACTGGTATGAAGGCCGAAGAGTTGAGTGATCTGTCCGACCAGGATCTGCACGCCAAGGTGAATGAAATTAAGGAGTCGCTTTTTAGAATGCGATTCAAACTCTCGCTGGGCAACACGGACGTTGTGAACCAGCTCAGGAACTCGCGCAAGGACCTGGCTCGAGTCAAGACGTTGTTGCGTCAGCGCGAGATTGCGGCGGCGCAGAAATAGTTGCGAAGAAGGAAGAGTATGGAAGAGAAGATCGACGAAGTCTCGAATGAAGCTGCGAGCGGGTCTGCTGACACAAGTCAGCCGGCGGATGCAAAGCCACGAAACCGCCGCCTGGAAAAAATAGGGCTCGTCACCAGCGACAAGATGCAGAAGACAGTCGTGGTGCGAGTAGAACGCCAGGTTCAACATCGAAAATACAGGCGCTACATTCGGCGTCGAACGAAATTCATGGCTCACGATGAAATCGGCGCGCACATCGGGGACGTTGTGCGAATAGTAGAGACGCGTCCGCTATCCGCGCGCAAGCGTTGGCGAGTAGTCGAGATTGTTCAGAAAGCGAGTTAGGAGCAGGAAGGTGGTTTCGGGTACGCCGCGCGTCACCTGACAATCGCTCGCTCTAACGTGGAGACGTTATGGTTCAAATGAGATCGATTCTCGAGGTCGCCGACAATTCCGGCGCCAAGCGTATCTCAATGATTTTGCCGGTTGGAGGACACACGGGTTCGCGAGCGGGTTTGGGAGACGTCATTACAGCGTCTGTCAAAGAAGCGACACCGGATGGCGCGGTAAAAAAGGGTCAGGTAGTTCGAGCGGTGGTGGTTCGAACGCGTAAAGAGACTCGACGCAGAGACGGTACGTACATCCGCTTCGATCAGAATGCCGCGGTCATTATCAAGCCGGACAATGAGCCGGTTGGAACGCGCGTCTTCGGACCGATCGCGCGCGAGTTGCGTGACAAACGCTTTATGAAAATTGTGAGTCTGGCGCCTGAAGTAATTTGAAAAACAGGAGTCGGTGGCCAGTGGCCGGTGATCGGTAGAAAGGGGCCTGCCCGCCGACACCGAACGCCGACCACCGGTCACCGAGGAAAAATGAACATCGAAATCAACGTGAGAAAAAACGACCGGGTGATTGTGATCGCCGGCAAGGACAAGGGCAAGAAGGGCCGCGTGATCGAAGTTCAACCGTCGAAGCGCAAAGTGATCGTCGAAGGCGTGAGCATGGTCAAGCGCCACAACAAAGCGAACACCAGGCGTGGCATTCAGGGCGGTATACTCGAGCGAGAATCGGCCATCGATGTTTCGAACGTGATGGTGCTATGCCCACACTGCGGCGACCCGACTCGCTCTGCGCATCAGGTCCTCGAGGATGGCAAACGACATCGCGCGTGCAAGAAATGCGGTGCAGCGATCGAGAAGCAATGAGATTGCGGGGAAGCGCCGCCTGTGATGCATCGCTTGATACTTTTGGATACTGAAGGCGATCCCGCGTCGCATCAGTAGCGAGGGAGAGAGCATGGCAGCAAGACTGAAGGAGCGTTACAAAGAGCACGTCGTGCCGGCGCTGACCAAAGAGTTCAGCTACAAGAACACGATGGCCGTGCCGCGACTGGAAAAAATAGTCCTGAACATGGGTGTGGGCCGCGAGGCTCAAAACAATCCGAAGGTGTTCGATCAGGCGACGATGGAGCTGTCGACGGTTAGTGGCCAGAAACCGGTCATCACTAAAGCCAAGAAGTCGATAGCTGCGTTCAAGCTCAGAACGGGAATGCCGGTTGGCGTTTCTGTTACGCTGCGCGGCGAACGAATGTTCGAGTTCCTGGATCGATTCATCAATGCGGTGTTGCCTCGCGTGCGCGACTTTCGCGGCGTGAGCCCGCGGGCATTCGATGGACGCGGCAACTACACGATTGGAATAAAGGATCAGTTGATCTTTCCGGAGATCGACTTCAACAAAGTCGACCGCACGCGAGGCATGAACATATCGATTGTCACTACGGCTCGCACGGATGAGGAAGGCCGCGCGCTGCTGAAAGAATTCGGGATGCCCTTTACAAAATAAGCCGTGCAGCGGGCTTCGAGTTGGAACGAACGGAATAACTATGGCAAGAACTTCTTCAACGTTTAAGGCGAATGAGCTCAAGCGAGCGCTCGACAATGCGAAGCGCCGAGTCAAGGAGCAGCAAGGCAAGTCGAACAAAAAGGCAGTGAAGCGGGCGAAGGCGGCGGGGTTGAATCTCAACCTTTTTACCTCGCGCGTTCACAACCGATGCAAGCGCTGCGGCCGGGGCCGTGGGTACCTTCGCAAGTTCGCGCTTTGCCGAATTTGCTTTCGCGGGTTGGCCCTTGAGGGTCACATCCCCGGCGTTACGAAGTCGAGCTGGTGAGAGTGAACCGTGAAGCGTGATCGTGATCACCAAACCGAGAGGTTCAATCACGAATCACGAAATCACGAATCACGCATCACGTTTCAGGAGAACTATGACAGATCCAATTGCGGATATGCTGACGCGCGTGAGGAACGCGTACGGAGCCAGGCATCAAAAAGTAGATGTGCCGCTCTCGAATGTGAAACTCGAGATCGCGCGCATCCTGAAGGAAGAAGGCTTCATAAACAACTACAAGATCATCGGAGAAGGCGCGCGACGAACTATTCGCGTTTATCTTCGCTACGGTCCGAGGGGCGAGCAGGTCGTCTCCAAGCTCGAGCGGGTTTCGCGGCCCGGTTGCCGCGTCTACGTTAAGAGCACCGCGGTGCCGAAGGTCCTGGGCGGGATGGGAATCAACATCATATCCACCTCTCGAGGAGTTATGACTGATCGTCGCGCTCGACACGAGAAAGTCGGAGGCGAATTGCTTTGCCGAGTTTATTAGATGTGCTTCGTAATGAGCGTCTGGAGTTGGTCTTATGTCGAGAATTGGTAGAAAACCGATAGCAGTACCGAAAGGCGTGAAGTTCAAAATCGAGGACACGCAGGTCGAGGTCACCGGACCTAAGGGAACGCTCGGCGTTCCACTGCCCGAAGGCATCAAGTGTCGCGCGGACGGCGAACAGCTCCTGGTGGAGCGCGAGTCGAATGATCGGGCCGCAGTTCATGGACTCGCACGCGCGCTGATTCAGAACGCTGTAACAGGGGTTACCGACGGGTTCACCCGTCAACTCGACATCGTCGGCGTCGGTTACAAGGCTGAACGTCAGAAGGATCGAGTTGTCTTCAACCTTGGGTACTCGCACCCGATCGAGTTTCCGTTGCCGTCGGGCATCGACGTAAAAGTCGAGCGTGTGAATAAGCCGATTCAACAATATCAAACCACGCTGACAATAACGGGAATCGACCGCCAGCAGGTCGGTCAAATCGCGGCGGACATGCGCGGACTGCGTCGGCCGGATCCTTACAAAGGTAAGGGCGTTCGTTATGCCAACGAAGTTTTGAAGCTTAAGCCGGGCAAGACCGGAAAATAGGCACGGTCGGAAAGGGCTCGGTAAAGCTCAGTACCTGTTTTGAGGTGAATCTCAAATGGCAACACATACAAGCCAGGAAATACGACGAGCGGTTCACAAACGAATTCGAACGAAGATCGCGGGTTCTGCCGAACGGCCGCGGCTCGCGGTCTTTCGCAGCGTGAATCACATCTACGCACAGTTGATAGACGATGCGAAGGGCACGACTTTGGCATCTGCTTCGACAACCGAGACCGCGTGGCGCGGTAGAACCGGCGGCAACATTGCGGCTGCGAAAGAAATTGGCAAGGCGATCGCAGAGCGCGCAAAAGAGAAGGGAATCAAGAGCGTGGTGTTTGATCGAGGCGGCTACATTTATCACGGCCGAGTTCGAAGCCTTGCTGAAGCCGCGCGAGAAGCGGGACTTGAATTTTAGATTTTCGATTTTAGATTGAACGGACTTCTTCAATAAGAATCGGCAATCCAAAATCCAATCTGGCTTGAGGTAATAATGGATAGAATCGAAGCATCGGGACTGGATCTCAAAGATCAGGTGATCTCAATCAACCGCGTTACGAAAGTAGTAAAGGGCGGCAAGAATCTTTCATTCGCCGCGCTCGTCGTCGTTGGCAACGAAAATGGAGTTGTGGGCTTCGGGTCAGGCAAGGCTCGTGAAGTGCCGCTTGCCATCAAAAAAGGCATTGAAGCCGCCAAGAAAAACCTGGTGCGTGTTCCGCTTTCGGGTTCGACGATTCCGCATCAGACCCTCGGTGTTTTTGGAGCGGGTCGCGTGCTCCTGAAGCCCGCTCCCGAAGGCAAAGGAGTCATCGCGGGAGGTCCGGTTCGTGCGGTGATGCAACTGGTCGGAGTTCGAGATGTAGTCACAAAATCGATTGGTTCTTCGAATCCTCACAACGTCGTGCGCGCTACGTTTGAAGGACTAAGGAGTTTGAAGGATCCAACGTCGGTTGCGCGACTGCGCAGGCAGAATATTGAAGAGGCGCAGACTACATAGTCCAACGAAAGCTAGTAGGAGGTGAGTGATGCCAAGGGCAAAGAAACAGGCGAGCACCAGGAAATCAAAAATAAAAATACAATGGTATCGATCTACTATTGCGGCACCGAAAGCGCACAAGGAGCTTGTTCGCAGCCTCGGACTTACCAAGCTGAATCAGATCGTTGAGCGGCCCGACAGCGATTCGACCCGAGGTATGGTCAAGAAGGTTCCGCACTTACTCAGGATTGTCGAATAATAGGGCAAAGAGCAAACGGTGACTTGAGAATTGCAAATTGAAAAACGTAAATTGAAAAATTGAAACACACTGGAGCTGGCAATGGCACTAGGTATACACAACATTGGAGCGCCTCAGGGGGCCAACAAAGGTAAGAAGCGAGTCGGACGCGGACCAGGTTCAGGCCACGGAAAGACTTCGACGCGCGGACATAAAGGGCAAAAGTCCCGCTCAGGCTACTCGGGCCGCGCCGGTTTCGAAGGCGGCCAAATGCCGCTTCAAAGGCGATTGCCAAAGCGGGGCTTCACCAACATATTCAAGAAGGAATGGATCGAAGTAAACGTCGCCGAGCTCGAGACGCGCTTCGAGTCCGCTGACCAGATAACTCCGGACTTAATGGCTGAGCGTGGTCTTATCAAAAAAGGCAAGCTCGCTCGATATTACGGCGTGGTGATTCTAGGTAACGGCAGCTTGAGCAAAGCGCTTAACATCACGGCCCATCGATTCAGCAAGTCGGCGCGCGAAAAGATCGAAGCAGCCGGCGGCGCGGCGACGCTTGTTGTGAGAACGACGAACGCTGAATGATGAACGATAAACAATCGGCTTGATTCATCATTCAGAATCCATCGTTCAGCGTTTTGAAGGGGGGTTCCAGCTATGATCGAGAACTTCATCAACAGCGTTCGCAACATTTTCGCTGTGCCGGATCTGCGCAAGCGAGTGTTTTTCACGCTTGCAATGCTTGCGGTGTATCGCGTGGGCTCGCACGTTCGGACGCCAGGCATAGATCCTGACGCGCTCGCCGCGCTTTGGAACACCGGCGATTTGCAGCGCAGCCTGGCTGGCGTGATGGACCTGTTTTCGGGCGGGAACTTCAAGGTCGTCTCTATTTTCGCGCTCGGCATAACTCCTTACATTACTGCTTCGATCATTCTGCAATTGATGACCGTCGTAAGCCCGCGATTGAAGGCGTTGCAGGAAGAGGGCGAGCTCGGTCGAAGAAAAATTACTCAGTACACACGATATTTGACCGTTGTATTATGCGCTGTGCAATCGTTCGGCATAGCGTATTGGCTGCAGAATCAGCAAACCGCCAGCGGGTCGCTCGTGCGCAATCCGGGGTTGGGCTTCCTCGCGATGACAATGCTCACCCTTGCGACCGGCACCACGTTCATAATGTGGCTCGGCGAGCAGATAACTGAACGCGGAGTTGGCAACGGGATCAGTTTGATCATCTTTGCCGGTATTGTTTTGAGGCTTCCTTCGGCCGCGCAAACAATTTACGAAAAGCTGACCAGCGGCGGAACCGGAACAGCGCTGGGCGTCATCGCGCTTTTGCTGGCGATGGTTTTTGTAATCGCGGGAATAGTCTTCGTCGAGCGAGGCTTTCGAAAAGTTCCGATCAATCACGCCCGCCGAATGGTGGGACGGCAATCCATCCCTCAACAGCAGACTCATATGCCGTTGAAGGTCAACATGGGAGGCGTAATCCCGGTAATCTTCGCGTCCTCGATACTGGCTTTTCCGCAAACGATTCTCGGCTTCGTCGGAACCGATCCGACTCAGACAACGGGATGGCGATCGTGGCTCTCACGATTTGCAGTCGAGATAGGCGGCCAGGGACATCCGCTTCACTATTTGATTTACTCAGCCGCGATTATCTTCTTCACGTTCTTTTACGTTTCGATCATCTTCAATACCGATGAGGTCGCAAACAATTTGCGAAAGAATGGAGCGTTTATTCCGGGCATTCGGCCTGGAAAGCGAACCGCGGACCACTTGAACGAGATACTGACACGACTGACGACGGTCGGGGCGGTCTACCTGGCTTTGGTAGCGCTGTTGCCGCAGTTCTTGCTTCAGGGATTTCAATTCCAATATCTACCGCTTATTGGACCCTCGATTGACAATGTTCTTCGCTCGAACCCGCTGACTTCGTGGCTGACAACCGGAATAGGTGTGAACTTTTTCTTCGGCGGCACCAGCCTGCTGATTGTGATCGGTGTCGCAATGGACACGATGAATCAGATTGAGTCCCAGCTTATCATGCGGCACTACGATGGATTCCTGGGACCACGAGGGCGGCGGCTTCGCGGGCGTCGAAGCTACTGAATAGCGATATGCCTGACATCATCGTCTTGATGGGGCCGCAGGGCGCTGGTAAGGGCACGCAGGCCCAGATGCTGGCCGACAGTTTCAAGCTGCCTTTGATCGCCACCGGAGACATGCTCCGCGAAATCGCTCAATCCGATACGCCGTTAGGCTTGCAGGTTCGAGCGGTGCAGGCGGCCGGGCAGCTCGTCTCAGATGACATTCTCGCTCAGGTGGTGAAGTCTCGTCTTTGCCAAACCGATTGCGAGAACGGGTGCATACTCGATGGATTTCCGAGGACTCTCCCGCAGGCGCGGCTTCTCGAAACGATTGCTCACAATCTCGGACACCAGATCACCGTGATCAGCATCGAAGTTCCGCGAGAGCAGTTATTCAAACGTTTGTCTGGCCGGCAGACGTGCAGCGGATGCGGAGCGATTTACAACATCTACTTCAAGCCGAGCAAAAGCCCCGGCGTCTGTGACCTCGACGGGCAACAGCTCTTTACCCGATCGGACGACAACGAAGAAGCGATCGCGCAACGACTCGCCCTATACGATCAGAACACTCGGCCCTTGCTCGACTATTACGATGAGACTAAACGGCTGCAGCGCATTGATGGCACGGGTGCCGTTGAAGAAGTATTCGCGCGGGTCGTAAAGGCGCTCGGCAAAGTTGTGGCATTGGAAGCCAACTGATTTTTTGCAGCTCAAGCCGTGGCTATGATCATTCGCAAGTCCAAGCTCGAGATTGAACGCATGCGGGCTGCGGGTCAAATCGTGGCTCGCGTATTGAAGAGATTGTCGGAGATGGTCGAGCCAGGCCTGATGACGATCGAACTTGATCGTGAAGCTGAGCGAATGATCGTCGAAGCCGGCGCTCATCCTACGTTCAAGGGATATCACGGATATCCTCGCTCGATTTGCGCATCTATCAATGATGAAGTAGTTCACGGAATTCCGAGCAAGCGTAAACTGCGTGAAGGTGACATCATAGGCATCGATTGCGGCGCGACGTATATGGGTTATGTTGGAGATGCGGCGGTCACGCTTCCGGTGGGCAATGTCAGTGAGCAGGTGAACCGACTGCTTGAAGCAACCCGGAAATCTCTCTACCGTGCGATCGAAAAATGCCGCGTAGGGAATCGGCTCGGCGATGTGTGCTACGCGGTGCAGGCCTGCGTCGAACCGCTCGGCTACTCAATCGTGAAGAACTATTGTGGTCATGGAGTTGGTCGAGCGATGCACGAAGAGCCGCAGGTCCCCAACTATGGCAAACCCGGAACAGGTCCGGTGCTGCGTGAGGGGCTGGTAATCGCGATTGAGCCGATGATCAATCTTGGACACGAAGACGTCAAGGTGCTTTCAGATGGTTGGACGGTAATAACGATGGATGGTCAGCCGTCCGCTCATTTCGAGCATACGGTAGCGATAACCAGCGAAGGGCCTCAGATACTAACGCTGCTCGATAACGGAGCTGCCGCCGTTGAAGTCGCATGACCTACTGAGACGGACGTGGGATCCGCTGACGCGGGTTGCCGCGACGCGTGGTGAATGTTAGAATTACCGTTTCGCGTATAGAGCATTTTCCCGGCAGAGCATCAGCAGCCCGGTGAGGAAGAGCAAACAATGAAAGTCAGGGCATCGGTCAAGAAGATGTGCGACAACTGCAAAGTGATTCATCGCAGAGGTGTCGTGCGCGTAATTTGCACCAATCCGAAACATAAGCAGCGGCAAGGGTAGCAGCCTGGCTCGAGCTTGATGGAGGACGAATGGCACGCATCGCAGGTGTAGACCTGCCAGCAAATAAGAGGTCGGAAATCGGTCTCACATACATCTATGGAATCGGGCGATCTCGCGCGAACAAGATCCTGGGCGACGCGGGAGTCAGCACCGAGAAACGCATTCGCGAGCTCAGCGAAGAAGAAGTGAATCGCATCCGAACGGTCATTGATCAACAGGGCGGAGTCGAAGGCGATCTGCGCAAGCAGATTCAGATGGACATAAAGCGTTTGATGGACATCGGATGCTATCGAGGTCTTCGACATCGCCGCGGACTTCCAGTGCGCGGCCAGCGTACGCACACCAACGCGCGGACACGCAAGGGACCACGTCGAATGACGGTGGCCAAGAAGAAGATTGCAGGGAAGAAGTGAGATAAAACAGTTTTCAGTTTTGAGTTTTCAGACAGCTGAAAACCGAAAACCGAAAACTAAAGACTGATTTTATGGCAAAAGCTCAAACCAAGACTGGCAAAAAGAAAACATTCAAACGAAAAGAGCGAAGGATGGTGCCGCAGGGCATCGTTCACATTCAAGCGAGCTTCAATAACACGCTTGTTTCGATCACGGACCTGCAAGGCAATTTGATCAGTCAGTCCTCGGCTGGGGCGCTCGGCTTTCACGGTTCGCGAAAGGGAACACCGTTCGCCGCGCAACAAGCGGGGATCCGAGCGGCTCAGGCGGCGCGCGAGCTTGGAATGCAAAACTGCGAGGTTAGAGTAAAGGGTCCGGGCTCGGGTCGTGAATCCGCCGTGCGAGCGATTCAGTCGGCCGGCATCGAAGTGAGGCTGATTCGAGACGTGACTCCGATTCCTCACAATGGCTGCCGTCCACCGAAGCGACGGAGAGTTTGATTTTTGAATTGTGATTCGGCGTCTTGTAAAGACACCGAACTGTGACCTTCAAACGCGGACAGATTATCTGTCCTGGCGACATTTCGAAGGATTCGTCGCCAAGCGTTTTAAAGGAAGAAGGGCAAAGAATGGTTCCCAACTCTTGTTTGCTAGGTTCCGAATCAACTCCGAGTAAACAAGAAGCCGAAGTTGGTAATCAATTCTTGTCTGTAAACTTTTGCTCGTTGATAGCGTCGGCCAGGAGCCGGCGCTGATCAGAGTAGATGGAGGATTAGAACTTGGCTAGATATCGTGGTCCGGTGTGCAGACTTTGCCGCCGGGAAGGAATGAAACTCTTTTTGAAGGGCGAACGGTGCTATAAGCCTACCTGCCCGATTGAAAAACGCGGTACCCAACCTCCCGGACAACATGGCCGCAATGTACGACGCGCGAAATTGATCGGCTACGGCGAACAGCTTCGCGAGAAGCAGAAAGTGAAACGCATTTACGGAATGTTGGAACGCCAGTTCCGGCTCTACTTCGAGCGAGCGATGCGAATGAAGGGGGTCACCGGCGAGAACCTGCTTGCTCTGCTCGAGCGCCGGCTGGACAATGTTGTCTATCGACTTGGGTACGCAACCTCGAGAGCGCAGGCTCGCCAGTTTGTCACTCACGGTCACGTAGTGGTAAACAGCCGCAAAGTCGATATCCCCAGTTTTCAAGTGAAAGTCGGAGACGAGGTATCGGTTCGCGAAGGGAGCCGCTCAAACATCCACATCCAGAGCGCATTCCAAACCGCATCGGGCCGCGGCCGGCCAGGCTGGCTCGAAGTTATGTCTTCAGACGATATGCGCGGCCGCGTCATGTCTCTGCCGCGCCGTGAAGACATAGGTCAGAACATTAACGAACAGCTTATCGTCGAACTATATTCGAAGTGATGATGGTCATTGGTTACCAGTCATTCGTCACCGGACATTTGTTTTAAATCAGCAAATGACCGACGACCGATGACAATAACCTCTTCAATTGAGAGGAAGCGATGAACGGAACAGAAACTCAATTCATGATTGGCTTCCAGAGGCCAAAGCGCCTTGCGTGCGAAACTGAAACTGCGACCGGTCGTTACGCCAAATTCTACGCCCAGCCATTTGAGCGCGGGTTCGGCACGACGATTGGCAACTGTCTGCGGCGTGCCCTGCTCTCATCGATCGAAGGCGCGGCGATAACCGCCGTCAAGATCGAGGGTGTATTACACGAGTTCTCTTCGATACCTGGAGTCGTCGAAGACGCGACCGATATCATACTCAACCTGAAACGAATTCCATTTAAGCTGCATGGCGTCGGACCAAAGACGCTGCGCGTCGAGCGCAACGTGCCGGGCGAAATGCTTTCGGGTGAAATCGAAACCGACTCCGAAGTAGAGATTCTTGACCCGAACGTACACATCGCGACGATTTCCGAGGGCGGCTCGCTTGTGATCGAGATGCGGTTGAAACGCGGACGAGGTTACGTCTCGGCAGAGCGAAACTACGATGAGGATCTCGCGGTCGGCTACATTCCCATCGACTCGGTTCATTCGCCGGTGAAGAAAGTGAACTACACAGTCGAATCGGCACGACTCGGGCAAGACACCGACTACGATAAGCTGACGATGGAAGTATGGACGAACGGTTCGGTGAAACCCGAGAACGCGATCGGCCTCGCTTCGAAGTTGATCAAAGACCACATGCAAATTTTCATCAGCTTCGAAGAAGAGCCCGAACTCGCCGAAGCGGACAGCGAAGAAGCCGCCCGCATCACGTTCAATGAGAACCTGGATCGGTCTGTCGACGAGCTCGAGCTGTCCGTGCGCTCTTACAACTGCCTGAAGAATGCTGATATTCGAACGATTCGCGAGTTGGTGCAAAAGTCCGAACCGGATATGCTGCGCACCAAGAATTTTGGCCGCAAGTCGCTCAACGAGATTAAGGAAATTCTTTCTTCAATGGGGCTGCATCTCGGAATGAAGTTCGATGATCAGGGCCGTCTCGTCGAGGAGGCAGGCGCTTAGACTTGTAACGATGAACGATGGACGCTGAGAACGAGACGGCAGGCGTTCATCATTCATCGTTCATCAATCATCACTTATTCTACGGGATTCAATATGCGACATAGAGTTGCGCACAGAAAACTGGGACGCAAGACTGAGCATCGTATGGCTCTGCTGCGAAACCTTTGTACATCGCTGATCACCCACGAGCGCGTGATCACAACGTTACCCAAAGCGAAGGAGCTTCGGCCGTTCGCAGAACACGCGATCACGCTTGGCAAGCGAGCTCTTTCGGCTGATGTTCCCGAGAAGGCGCTTCACAATCGCAGGCTCGCCTCTGCTTACTTTTTCAGCGGGAACACGAATCGAATTCCTGATGGGGGATACAAGCGGCCACACGCGCCACGCACTGCCGGGGTTGCGGCTCTCGACAAGCTCTTCGACGAAATCGCTTCCAGATTTGCGGATCGCCCCGGCGGTTACACGCGCATTCTAAAGCTCGGAGCTCGAAGAGGTGACGGGGCGGAGATGGCGTTGATCGAGTTGCTCGGCAGCGAGGCTAAGGAAGCGCACACGGAAGAGAAGAAGGAACAGAAAAAGCGGGGCCGCCGCTTCTTCAGCAGAAAGAAAAAAGCCGAAGCCTCAGAAGCTGAAGCGGCAATCGATGAAAAGGCGTCGAAGAAATCTCCAAAATCGGCTTCAAGCAAATCAGCGCAAGATAAAAGTTCTTCGCGTAGTTCAAAGAAAAAAGATACCGAAGAGGCAGCGAAACCGAAGGCAACTCGGCGAAAGAAGAAAAACGCAGACGAGTAATCAAGTCATTCGCGAAACCGCATGCAAGCCTCAGCCGCTACCGGTTGAGGCTTTCGCTTATTAACCGGGCGGGCTGCTGTTACAATGCACAAACGATGAAGCCTGGCGGAGCGAGGGGGTGAACATGAATCTGAAAGAGATTAAAGATCTGATCGAGATCGTCAGCGACAAGGGATTCGCAGAGTTTGAGATTGAGCGACAGGGCTTTCGACTTCGCATCAGCCGCTTCAACGAATCTCAACCACAGAGTGTTCACTCTGCGCCGCAACCCAATATCGCGGCCGCCTCTGGCGCTCCTTCGACTCCAGTTCAGAAAAGAGCAACAGCAGAAGCATCGGAATCAAAGGCTGGTGCGTCTGTGAAAAATGACGAAGCGGCGGCGGTCGATTCGGAGAACAGACAGGTGATCAAGTCTCCGATTGTCGGAACCTTCTATCGTGCTTCATCTCCGGAATCGGACCCCTTTGTTAACGTCGGTGACGTCGTGGGACCAGACACCGTTGTGTGCATCATCGAAGCGATGAAGCTGATGAATGAGATTCAGGCGGAAATCAGAGGCGAAGTCGTCGACATACTTGTTGAAAACGGTCAGCCGGTCGAATACGGTCAATCCCTGTTTGTGCTCAAAGTATAGTTTCCGTCCGGCGCGTTGCTGATCGCGTATGTTCAAGAAGATTCTAATTGCGAATCGAGGCGAGATTGCCACTCGGGTGATATGGGCTTGCAAGGAGCTGGGCATCCGAACCGTTGCAGTCCATTCGGAAGCCGATCGCGACTCGCTTCACGTTCGGTTCGCCGATGAAGCAATTTGCATCGGGCCGGCGCCCTCACCCAAGAGCTACTTAAATATCCCCGCCGTTATTTCCGCGGCAGAAATAACTAACGTCGATGCGATTCATCCCGGATACGGATTCCTTGCCGAGAACGCCTATTTCGCCGAAGTCTGCGAAGCTTGCAACATCAAGTTCATCGGGCCGAGCGCTGAAGCGATTCGATTGATGGGTGACAAAGCCGAAGCTCGTGCGGCGATGAAATCAATCGGCGTTCCGATAACTCCCGGCTTTGACGGCGTCATCGAAGACGAAGAAGAAGCCGCTCGCGTAGCGCAAGCCATCGGCTATCCGGTCATCATTAAAGCGGCCGCCGGCGGCGGTGGTCGCGGGATGCGCATCGCTAGGAACCGCGATGAGTTGCTCGCGGCTTTGCCTGCCGCGCAACACGAGGCGCAACAGGCGTTCAGCAATCCGGCCGTCTACATCGAAAAATATATCCAAGTTGCTCGACACATCGAGATTCAGGTTTTGGCGGATCAACACGGCAACGTGGTGCATCTAGGAGAGCGCGAGTGCTCGATTCAGCGCCGTCATCAAAAGCTCATCGAAGAATCTCCTTCGACGGCTCTGACGCCTGAGTTGCGGCGAAAGATGGGAGCGATTGCCGTTCGCGCGTGCAAGGAACTCGGCTATGTCAACGCCGGAACTTTCGAGTTCTTACTCGATGAAGCTGACAGCTTCTACTTCATGGAGATGAACACCCGGATACAAGTCGAGCATCCTGTAACCGAGTTTGTGACGAACACCGATCTTGTTCGCGAACAAATCCTGATTGCCGCGGGAGAGCCGCTAGAGTTCGAGCAGGACGATATCGTCTTCAGCGGACATTCAATCGAATGTCGCATCAACGCGGAGTCTCCGATAACGCACGTACCATCTCCCGGTCTCATAACCGCGATGAATTTGCCCGGCGGGCCAGGCGTCCGCGTTGACACCGCCGCGTATCCGGGTTGGTATGTGCCGCCGCATTACGATTCGCTTATCGCGAAGCTGATCGTTCACCATCGCAACCGGACTATGGCTATCGCAAGACTGAGCCGCGCACTGGAAGCCTTCATCGTTGAGGGAATCGAAACATCCGTGCCCTTACATCAACGAATCCTCGCCGAAGAAGACTTCATCGTTGGGAGACTCTCGACGAGATTCATGGAGCGCTTCAGCAAATTCGACGATAAAAACAAACGTGGATCTCAGCACGCCGTGCGCACGGCCGGTGAGTGATGACCTGGAGTGCCGCCCTGACGCTCCGAGCATTTGAGTTCAAGCTTCGATGCCGCTGCTTCTTCCCAGGCTATACCCGATCACCGATACGCTCATAAGCGGGCTCTCACACGCGAAACAGGTCGAACGCTTAGCCGCTGGGGGCGCTTCGTTTATTCAATTGCGCGAGAAGCGGGCATCGCCGCGTGAATTCTACGAGGCCGCGCTGGAGGCGATTTCTGTTGCCCGGCGACTATCGGTTCGAATCATAATCAACGATCGGGTCGATATTGCGATGGCCGTTGGAGCTGACGGCGTACACCTCGGACAAACCGATATTCCGCCCGAGAAGGCGCGAAAGCTTTTGGGCGAAAAGCGGATCATAGGGTTTTCGACTCACACCTTGAAACAGGCTCTGGAAGCCGATTCTATGCCGGTTGACTACATCGCGATTGGTCCGGTGTTTCAGACCCCGAGCAAAGAAAACCCTGATGAGATCGTGGGACTCGAAATGAATTCCGAGGTTCGCCGCAACATTGCGAAGCCTCTTGTCGCGATTGGCGGAATCACGATGCAGTCGGCGCGCGCCGCCATTGACGCGGGAGCGGACAGCGTAGCCGTTATATCGGATCTGCTGTCGACTCCGGATGTGTCGGCGCGGACGCGAAGTTTTGTTGATTTGTTGAGTTCAAGCAGGGCCGTCAAACGACCCTGCCCGAGGTAGTCCTACTTGAACGAACCCTGAACAGGCACTTCCAAAAACGGAGCGGCGGGGTCATCAGTTTCGACACGAACCTTCCCCCTGTATTCACCCGGCTTGATCTTCGATTGATCCAGAGTCAGGCGAATCTTGTAAACCTGATCCTCGGTTTCAGTCATTAGCTCGAGCTTCAAGAAAGGAAGCGTCGTCGTGTAGCTCTTGATCTTCAGACCTTTGTCTCTGACTTTTCGAATGTAAATCGTCGGCCACGTGATGGACGTCAACTCAGAAGTCATCGGAAGCGCGGGCATCACGATTGCGGTCGGCGAAGCGAAAACCTTCGGATAAATCGTCAGCTCCAATTGAATCTTCACTTCCGGCTGAATCGTGCTGTCAGTCGCAACGGTCAGAGTCTGCGCGTAGTGACCCGCCTTCAACGAAGGATTGGTTGATACCACCAATTGGTAGCGCTTGCCGTCCTGAAGAGGCTCGAGCGTAGCGGTGAAGCCGTTGCCACCCGCGTTCACGCTTTTTGCGTGAACCGCTGTTGCTCCCGGATTGTAAAGGTAAAACGTGTTTGAAGTGGCTGAGCCAATCAAAGCGCTCGTCGTCCAACGGTCTCCTGGTTCGACTGTGAACACGGGATTTGGATTGAGAGCCGGAGCCGGAGACAGCACCGACGGTTGAGGCGCAACCCCGTTAGCCGGACTTGTAACGGCCGAAGGAGGCGGCGGGGTGAACAAGAATCGAGCTCGCAGAACCAGATTGAAGTTTGCTGCTTTTGGATCATTAGTGGTGACGCTCGCAGACTTCGCTACTTCTCCCGAATAACCGGTAGTGTGCTCGACTGCCAATTCGATTTTTCCCTCCTTACCAGGAGGCACGACTTTATCGAAGTCGCCTTTCGTGCACCCTCAGCCAGGGGCGACATTATTGATGACCAAATCTGCGTTGCCTTCATTCTTGATCTTGAAGGCGTATCGCAGCGGCTCGCCCGATTTTACCTCGCCGAAGTCATGAGTGTAGGACTCGATCACAAGCCTGGGCGCAGCGCCCGATGGCGCCTGCGTTCCATTCGGCTGGACCGGCTTCTCTTGCGCCACTGAGACAATCGCAAGGAACGCAACAAGGGCCAAAACACGAAACGTTTGAATAAACTTCATAGAGAGATTCTCCAAAAACCAGAGGTTGCTGAGTACCGAAAGAGTTTACCAGAAGCTTCCGCTCTGTGTCAGCAACGTTTTATCGATGACGCTAGTAAATGATTTGTCCGGCGCCATCCACGCGAAGCACTTTCACTAGAAGTTGACCGAGGAGCACGGAATCAACGTGAGCTTCTGCTTACGCCATCAATCAGGGGTAAAGCGTTTGCGGAGTCCGATAGATTTGTTGGCTTTCTATTAGAGTTTAGACTCATTCTTATCTGATCAATTTGGCCTCTCAGTTGATCGGTTCCCGGGCTAGGCGTTAGACCGGACAGATAACTTTCCGCATTACTGATATGTTGATTAGCAAGGTCCTTCGACCCGAAGCTTGCTTCCGAATAAGCCCAATTAAGTTCAGTCAATATGTGAGTGCTCTTTATTGTATACTCGTTATACTGCTCGAATCCTGAGAAAACGGCTAGCGCTTTTTGATACTCGACTCGCCCAGCTTCAGGCTGACCCATTATGAACATAAGGTTTGCGTTTCCTCTCAACGCGGCTATTCTGTCATTAAAATCTTTAGCGGATTCAATCGCATAACGGAAAAACTCTTTAGCCCCCTCATTGTTATAGGCTCCTTGCAGCGCCAACGCCACAGCGAAGTACTCTGTAGCAGAGACGTAGTTTCTCGGGAGTTTCCTGGCGAGCTCGGCTGCTTGTCTTGACAGTAGAGTGTTTTCCTGATTAATGAACCCCCCGAGGGTCCCTATAGCGCTCGGGTCATTTGGATATTTCTTGGTGATTTCGAAATTGTCTCTTGGTAGGTATGAGAGTCTTTGCAAAAGACCCCGCAACTCTACCCTTGTATTCTGTATGTCTTGGGCTTCGGTCCTCGTGTAAGAAACGTAAGTTGTTCCAAAGGAAAAGAGGAGCGCCAGAATAGAAATCGCTGTTGGTACATTTTTGTACCACGGCGCTTTCTGGCTCATCACGGTAATTTGCAGGGCATCGACCTCTCTCTTGATTACCCGAACGCTCTCTGCCAAATCATTGACTGCATTGTACTCTTGTTCCATGTTGTGTTTTCCTTAAGAGCAAGCTTTGAACTCGCGACCGAACGGCTATCTTTTATTGCGTCATTCGACTGCATAGTACAAATGACATTCCAACCATAACGTCTTATATAATCTCGATCTCTTTGGGCCGTGCCCGATTATACAGCATAGCGGACAAATTACAATCCGCACTTTCGACCTTTGGATAAATTGGAAACCGGGGACGAGGTATGGATTGGGTCTAACGCACGACACCCTACAACTCGATTCTGTTTGCGAGCGCTTTGTGCATCGTCACTTCGTCGGCGTATTCGAGGTCTGAGCCTACGGGAACACCCATCGCTATTCGAGTGATTCGCATGCCGAACGGCTTGAGCAGCTTCGTCAAGTAATTCGCCGTAGCTTCGCCTTCCGTATTTGGATTCGTGGCGAGAATAATCTCTTCCACTTCTTCCGTGCGCAGTCGCTCCAACAGGCTTTTGATTTTCAATTGATCCGGACCGATTCCGCGTATCGGTGAAAGAGCTCCGTGCAGGACGTGATAGAGGCCTCTATACTCGCGAGTCTTCTCGATCGTGACGAGATTGAACGGCTCCTCGATTACGAGTAGGGCACGCCGGTCGCGTTGCGGGCTCGTGCAATATCGGCAGGGATCCACGTCGGTGATGTTATTGCAGACCGAGCAGAATATGATTTTGTCTTTGACTTCCCGGATGGCTTCAATCAAGCGGTCGGTTTCATCGCGCCCGGAACGCAGAATGTGAAAAGCGAGGCGTTGAGCCGACTTCGCGCCGACGCCCGGCATCTTCTGCAGTTCATCTATGAGCTTTGTTACGGGTTCGGCGTAGTCCAGCATTGTGTTCGTTACTGTTGATGACTAGCACTCGCAAGGTTACTTAGACGTCGGGCTCTTAGATCAAGCCGTCGGGCAGGCCCATTCCTCCGAGCTTCGAGCCGAGCTTACCCTTCAACGCTTCGTCGGCTTTTCGCGTCGCTTCGTTGACAGCGGCGATGATCAAGTCCTGAAGCATCTCGACGTCGCCGGTCTTAACCGCTTCAGGATCGATCTTCAAGTCGACCAATTCCTTTGCCCCATTCATGGCTACGCTGACGACGCCTCCGCCGGCGCTTGCGTCCACGCGAACGCGTTGCATCTCGCGCTGCATCTCCTCCTGCATCTGCTGCGCCTGCTTCATCATCTCCTGCAAATCTAATCCGCTTGGAAACTTCATTGCGTTTGCCTCCTGCTGTAGTGCGACGACGATCGAGTCGCTACTGTTGATCCGGTTTTATTACCTCGATGACCTCGCCATGAAACTTATCGACGAGCGCTCGAAGCTTAGGATCATCGGCGCTCGCGGCTTTGACATTTTCCTTGCGAGGAGATTTGCTGTCAGCTTCCGATTGCCCGTCAATCGAAGCACGAAGCGTCAGTCTTTGACCCAGAACCTGCTCGCAAGCGTCTTCAATCGCGATGCGTTTGTCGCGCGATTCAATGTCTGTCTTGCACTGCGCGTTCTCCGGTGAGTACATCACACGAAAATAGCCGCCGTCTATCGTGATGCTCCCCTTGTCGAGCGTGGACACGATCATCATCTTCCGTTTCGCTTCAAGCGCAGCCTTAATCTTATCGATTCGAATGTCGCCATTGATGTTTGCCGCAAGCGGCACTGCCTTTTCTGTTTGAAGCTCGCGAGCGACTTTGTGTGGATCGTCCGTAGGCGGTTTAGGCTCAATGGTGGCACTGGCGCTCGGAGTCGATTGGACTGGAACCGCCTTCTCCGTTATGGCGGCTTGCGGTGCGGTAGCCTGCAACGAGCCTGTTCGTTCTTGCGCCTCTGGTTTATTCAAGGGCGCCTTGTTGACTGAAGATTGATTTGCAGACTGAGTCGGCGCGGTGCGTCTCGAGTACTGTTGTCGTGAGCTTCGATTGGCACTTGGAGCGGGATCGAGCGTTGCTCGAGACTCCGTGGCCGAGCCTCCGAGTCTTGATTCCAGAGCTTCAATTCGCCCGATTGCCTCTTCCAGCAAGTAGAGCCTTCGCGCTTGCGCAAGCTTCACCAGTCCGATCTCAAGCTGGAATCGCGGCTGTGATGAATTCTTAATGTCCTGCTCAGTCTTTGTCAGTACAGAGAAGAACCTGAGCAGATCCTGCTCCGAAAAACAATCGCTCAGTCGCTTGAGAGTGTCGGCTTCGCTTTCGGGCAACTGGATAAGCTCGGAATCAAAACCTGCGATTTTGACCACAAGAAGCGCGCGGATGTGAACCATCATCTCTCGGCAGAAGCTTCGAAAATCGTATCCGCGCGAGACCACTTGATCGACAATTCGCACCAACCGTTCGGAGTCCTCATCGGCAATCGCTTCAAGCGTTTCGTTCAAAGTTTCTATATCGACCAACCCCAAGGCTGTAGAAACATCATCGTCGGCGACCTTTGTGCCGGAGAAACTGATGACCTGATCGAGCGCCGACTGCGCATCGCGCATCGAGCCTTCGCCCGCGCGCGCGATGGTAAGCAGGGCTGCGTCGCTGATTTCGATTCCTTCCTGACCGGCAATATAACGAAGCTGCTCGACGATTTTCTTCAGAGTGAGAGTTCGGAACTCGAATATCTGACAGCGCGAGAGGATAGTCTCAGGAACCTTGCCTTGATCGGTCGTAGCAAGTATGAAGACGACGCGCGGCGGCGGCTCCTCAATCGTTTTTAGAAGCGCGTTGAATGAATGGCTCGATAGCTGATGGACTTCGTCTATGATGAAAATCTTGTAACGGTCGCGCGCCGGTGCGATCCCGATTGTGTTTATGATTACTTCGCGGGTGTCTTCGACTTTTGTGTAAGTTGCGGCGTCGATCTCCTGAACATCCATGGATCTTGAAGCGACTATGTCGAGGCATGACGCGCACTCATCGCATGGTTCGGTGGTAATTCCCTTCGCGCAGTTGAGTGACTTTGCGAGTATTCGGGCCGTCGTAGTCTTACCGACGCCTCGAGCGCCGGTGAACAAGTACGCGTGATGAAGCCGCCCGGACTTGATCGAGTTCATCAGCGTGCGAGTGATCGCTTCCTGTCCGATGACCTGATCGAAGGTCTGGGGCCTGAATTTTCGGGCGATTACTTGAGAGTCGGACATTAACTTAGTGGTCAGGCTCCGGAGAGGCCGCGGCACATCCGAGGTCCGCTACCGTTGCTCCGTTCCCGGCCTGGCGGGGTTTGCAGCCTCGCGATTGCACGGCGTCCGGAGCCTGTCAAAAGAAACGCTGAACGATGAATGCTGAATGATGAAGCGGGAAGTTCAGTTCATCGTTCATTATTCAACATTCATCGTTTCCTAATGGCGGAGAGGGTGGGATTCGAACCCACGGTACAGTTTCCCGTACACAGCATTTCCAGTGCTGCCAGTTCAGCCACTCCTGCACCTCTCCATAAGAAAAGGATGAATGCTGAATGATGAGCGATGAATTGAGGAAGTGCAGTTCATCGTTCATCATTCATAGTTCATCATTTCGGGCTGGCGGAGAGGGTGGGATTCGAACCCACGGTACCCTTGCGAGTACAACGGTTTTCGAGACCGCCCGATTCAACCACTCTCGCACCTCTCCGCACGTTGAGAACTACGCCGGTCGCGAAAAAAAGATTGTAGCACCCGGCTACATTCGTCCTCAAGGATACCGCCTTCTACGCTTACTTGATGGTTCAAGAAGTCGGTGGTGCAAACGCCGAAATGAGTCTCAACTGCGCCGGCTTTTGGATCTCTCGCGCCGTAAACAAGTCTGGCGATGCGCGCATGAACAAGAGCGCCGGCGCACATGGCACACGGCTCGATGGTCGAATACAACGCCGCGCCGTTCAGCCTGTAGTTGCCGATGGCTTTCGCAGCTTCTCTGAGTGCGACGATCTCAGCGTGGGCGGTCGGATCGCTCGAGGCGATCACCGCGTTTCGTCCGCGAGCTATTATCTTGTCGTCAAGGATAATGATTGCGCCGACCGGAACTTCTCCGGCCTTACGAGCAGCGTCGGCCTCGGCAAGAGCCTCTCGCATGAAAGCTTCATCCATTGAGTTCACGATGGGTTACTTTACGATGAGATAAGCACAGATGTCACTTCATCATTGACTAGAGCATCGATCAATCGATTTCGAGCATTCATTGATTGCGCTAACCGGTGTCTCGGTGCAGAATCAATTTCGCAATACAAATTGAGCCTCACCAAACACGGCGAGATTAATTAGCAACAAAACATGCTGCTGAAGAGCGAAAGTGGTCCACTCTACTACGAAGTCACCGGCGCCGGCTCGCCGCTTGTCTTTGCGAGCGGCTGGGCGATGTCCTGCGAGTGCTGGCGGCCCGCGGTCGAAGCGCTAAAGCACAGGCACCGGTGCTTGATCTACGACGCTCGCGGAGTCGGGCGCTCGCAGCCTTGCGCGATTGATGCCAGCTTCACGATTGATGATCATGCGGAGGACCTGCACTCAATCATCGAAGCGACGGGTACTTTTGACGCGACGATCGTGGGTCACGAAACGGGTTCATTAATCGTTGCGGCGAACGCGAAGCGCCGGCCTCAGGACATGCGTTCGCTTGTCGTAGTGAGCCCTCGTCGCGCACTGGCTGCGGACGACGTGAAGAGTCTCGCCGTGTTTACTCCGGCCGCGCTCGCGTTGCGCGAGCTCGCTGCGTTTCCACTGTTGCGCAACCTGGTAGCCAACCGCTTTCGTCGAGCGCCTCAACCTTATCGCAACACACTGTTCAACGATTTTGCTGATCTCAGCCCGCGAGCCGCTTATGAGACGGCGCTTTCTGCGTCAGCGTCTGAGTCTGTGGAAACACTCGACCGAGTGATCAGTGATGGCGCAGCGCCTGTGCTGCTCATTTGTGGAGACAAAGACAAGAAGGGCGCCGCCGAGGCTCGCAGACTCTTTTCGCTTGCGCGTTCGGCCAAGCTCGCTACATTGAGCGATTGCGGATTTCTGCCTATGCTAGAATATCGAGGTCAATTTGTGAGACTCATCGAAGACTTCATCGCGCGCGACCACGAGTTTACAAATCCTCGAGGCATCGTCCTCGATTAGTTTTCCAGCAATCATATGGAAGCCGATTCAGCAATCATCAATACATTCGACAACAAATTTGCCGGCGAGCCACAAGCGTCAAAACGGACGGCTCTACTGGTGCTTGCGGGGCTGACCATCGTTTTTATCGTGAGCGCGATTCTGAAGCCTTCAACAGGCGACTACTTCACCGTCTGTGGATTCAAAAACTTCACAGGGTTGCCGTGTCCGGGATGCGGGCTGACACATTCCTTCTGCGCGTTGACGAAAGGTGATCTGTGGAGCGCGTTCTCGTTCAACCTACTGGGTCCGGCCCTTTTTCTTGTTTTGATTTTGGCGTGGGTGAGATCGATCGGCGTGCTGTTTGACGCAAGCGCCATGGTTCACGCGCTCGATCGGATGGCAAAACGATTAAACCTCGTTCGATTGTTCGCCTTCGGCTTCGGAATTTATGGCGTCGTTAGAATCGCGTATGTTCTTGTCTACTCTCCGCCCAATTCTCAAGTCACTCCTTTGATGAAGCTAATCACGCGATTCATTCACTAGTCTCTTTCAGAGCAATCCCATTCTGTTCAAAACCGATCGTGGCCACAGCTCGAGCATTAATCCGAAGGGATCGCGAATCAGCATGCGATTCGAGTCGTACTCGATCACCTCGATCTTGTATTCGGTCAGCCGCCGGCTCAGAGCCGGCAGGTCTTCATCGTCGATGGCGAAGGCGAGATGGTCGATTTCGCGTTGAGCATGTTCGTGCTGGCGTTTGAGGAAGCCGATTCTGAATGCTTCGCCGATTTTCATGTAAGTGCCGTCGATTTGAAAGCCTTTCTCCGCTGCTTGGGCTATCGTTCCCACGGCCGGAACGTCTGTGCGTCGCGAAGCATCTCTGCGCATGTAGATCGATGCGCCGAAGACCACCACGTAAAAGCGCTCAGCGAGTTCGAGATCGTCGCAGGGCAATTCGAGGTGGTGAAACGAGCTGTGTTTGATCAATGAGTTCATTCGGGAGACTCGTGTGAACCGGTCCCCGGAATGCACAAGCGAGGGAAGGGTTCGATCAGTGCTTGTGCTTCTCGCTGCGATAGACCTGTTGGATTTCAGTATCTCTGAGTCGATCGCGGTCGGAGTGCCTTTCCTCCTCCTCGCTGAGTCCGCTTGCGCGCCGCAGCAGGCTCAACGCGCGATCGCCGACCCGCTTGATTTCTTTTCGACCGTCCTCGTACTCTATCTCGACTGCGGCTGATTCGCCCGCGCCAAGCACCCTCGCGACGGTGCCGTAGAGTACACTTGAGGGCAGCGCATAACTTATTTCGTCCCCTTGCTTGAAATCTATTCGACGTCCTTTCTTCATCATCAAATACCTCGACTGGTTTTCGGCGGGCGCGGCTTTTGAGTCTGCATTCGCGCGACGCCGCATTTTGGACAGACCCATTTTCGCTGCTTGTGAAAGCTGCGCTTCTTCTCGATCATTCTGATTCGGCATCGAAGACAAGTCACACCGCGCTCGCCTCGCTGACCGTTCGCATTTCAGTCGCGTTGTCCCAGTCCTCATCGAAGACTCTTTCGATCTTTTGAGCCAGAGCGTGATCTTCGACGATCAACCCTACTTCGCGACGGCGATCGAGACTCACCGGGCGAATGTTTTGACTCCCAACGAAGAACCGGCTTCCGTCGACTACAATGCATTTGGCGTGAAGCTTATAACGAGCGAGCTTGCGCACGTGATAGTTTGGTATCACGGCGTCATAAGACGTATCTTCGCTGATTATTTTTATGCTGCAACCTGCTGAAGCCTTGCGCAGCAACACACCGATAGCCTGCTGGTCATGGACTTTTGCATCGAGGATTCGAATCGATCGTTCAGCTGAACTCAGTAGCTCGATCATCTTTTGCCGGCTATTGTTTGGGCTGATGACCAGGGGCAGATCACTCGGCTTGAATACCTCGCCGGCCCAATCGGCGTCAAAGAGCCGGCTCAACTCGGTAGCTATCTCCTCGTCTTTAATCAGCAATCCGAAGTCGCGCGCATAGTGAAGATTCTTCTGCGTCGGGTTGAAAGTCAGAATTAACGACGACTGATTGTCGATCGTCATGATTTTGTAATGGTATCGCTTGATTTTTTCTTTGCGCGCGCGAGGCACTCGCACTTCAATGCCGACCTTCGAGAGTTCCTCTGAAAGCTTCTTGTTTCGTTTGGTCCACCCCTTCGCGGCAGGTGCAACGAGCGCCTGAACCTTTACGCCGCGCGAGACTGCGTAGGTCATCGCCTCGCGAACGATCGGATCGTTCATTCGAAAAATCGTCATCTTGATGCTGCTCGTCGCTCCGTCGATCGCATCAACAATTGGAAAAAAGCTGTCTCCGGGTTGAACGATCAACGAAATGTTGTCGACCTTGGTATATGCTTCCATGGGTGCGATGTTCTCGGCGGTTAAAATCGGCGAGAGACCAACAGGTTTCCCGGCTGCGAAAACGGGAGTCGCAACGCTTGAACTAACGTTTAACATACGGGCCGACGAAAGGCAAAGATAAGAAGACAGGAGTCAGGAGTCCGTAGTCCGTAGTCAGGAGTCCGTAATCAGGAGTCCGGAGTCGGGAGTCAGGCATCAGAACAACCGCTGAGCCCTAACCCCCAACCCCCAACCCCCGACCTTAGACTCCAGACTCCCTCCTGTTCTACTGTCTTCTCGTTGGCTATAATTTTCCGCGAGGTCCTATGGAACAAACCATCGAGAGGATTGATCTAGAGAGTCTGCTCGCTCGAGTCGAATTGCGCGACCGATTGACCTTCGAGGAGTGGAAAGCGGTCGAGGATTCGGCATCGACTGAAGAACTTGGACGACTTGCCGATGAGCTGAGAAAGACATTTCACTCAGACGGCGTAGTGACCTACGTCGTAGACCGCAACGTCAACTATTCAAATGTGTGCGTGTCTGTCTGCAGCTTCTGCGCTTTTTATCGAAAGCCCGGCTCGGCGGAGGGCTACGTTCACAACTATGAAGAAATCTTCGCCAAGATCGAAGAGATGATCGAGCTTGGCGGCAGCGGCGTGTTGATGCAGGGCGGACTTCACCCGGACCTGCCGCTCGATTACTACACTGGCCTGCTTCACGAGCTGAAGACTCGATACAAAATTCACCTTCACTGTTTTTCTCCGCCCGAGATCGATCACCTCGGAAAGATCACCGGGCTGGGCGTAGAAGGCGTGTTGCGCGAGCTTCGCTCGGCGGGTCTCGATTCGATTCCCGGCGGAGGTGGTGAGATCCTCGTTGACGAAATTCGCAGCAAGCGTCGCACGCATTGCAACACAGAAGAATGGTTGAATGTGATGGATATCGCACATTCGATGGGGATACCGACTACGGCTACGATGATGTTTGGAATGGGAGAGACACGCGATCAACGGCTCATGCATTTCGAAAGACTTCGCGACCTTCAAGAGCGGAACCCGGGATTTGTTTCTTTCATTCCGTGGACGCTTCAGCCTGATAACACGCCCATTGGCAAACGCTTTCCGGACCGCATTAGTGGCGCCGAATACTTGAGATGGCTTGCGATCGGAAGGCTCTACCTGAACAACATTTCAAACGTCCAGGCGTCCTGGTTGACGCAAGGGCTCGATGTTGGAAGGCAGGGCTTGCACTACGGCGCGAACGACCTTGGAAGCACGATGATTGAGGAAAACGTGATCACGCCGGCGGGAGCCAACCATCGCGCAACGGAGATAATGTTGCGCGAGGCGATAGTTGCAGAGGGTTTCACGCCTGTTAAGCGCCGGGCCGATTATGTTCGTCTTGACGGATGAGCCGTTTTACCTCAACACAAATCCAAATGAAGCCCGAACCGGAAACACGTTCACAACCGGAACCGCTCGGCGACATGAGCGCAAAGGAATTCCGTATTCACGGGCATCAAGTTGTAGATTGGATCGCTGATTATCTAGCCCACCCGGAACGCTACCCGGTCCTTTCGCAGAATCAACCAGGCGATTTGAAGAATGCTTTGCCGATTCAGGCCCCCGAACGCGGCGAAGCGATGGAAGCGATGCTCGCCGAGCTCGACCGCTTCATCGTTCCGGGCGTCACTCATTGGAATCACCCTGGATTTTTTGCCTACTTTGCGATCAGCGGTTCAGGACCGGGAATACTCGGCGAAATGTTGAGCGCGGCCTTCAACGTGAACGCGATGCTGTGGCGCACATCGCCGTCGGCAACCGAGCTTGAAGAAGTCACGCTCGAATGGCTCAGGCAGTTGATCGGTCTGCCGGACACGTTTGAAGGTGTGATCTATGACACCGCTTCGATCTCCAGCTTGTGCGCCATCGCGGCAGCGCGCGAGGCGGCGGGCCTGGACGTTCGCGAGCGCGGCCTTTCAGCCACCGGCGCCAGGCTGCGAATGTACGCTTCAGAACACGTGCACTCTTCGGTTGATAAGTCGGCGATCACGCTCGGGATTGGCCAGGATGGACTTCGAAAAATTGCGAGCGATGCCGAGTATCGAATGAATGCTACAGAACTTCAGCGCGCAATAAGCGAAGATCGCGCGAACGGCTGGACACCGTTTTGCGTAGTCGCGACTACAGGTACGACTTCGACGACAAGCATCGATCCGGTTCCGACCATTGCGGACATCTGTGAGAGCGAACACTTGTGGCTTCACGTGGATGCCGCTTACGGAGGCTCTGCCGCCATTCTGCCTGAAATGCGCTGGGTGCTTGAAGGCTGCGAGCGCGCCGACTCGTTGGTTATTAATCCGCACAAAGGTTTGTTCGTTCCGGTCGATCTCAGCGTCCTATATTGCCGGAAGCTCGGCATCTTGCGGGCAGCCTTCAGTCTGGTGCCCGAATACTTGCGAACAGGAGAGAGTGACGAGGTCAAAAACTTCATGGACTACGGGCCTCAACTCGGACGCCGGTTTCGCGCGCTCAAGTTTTGGTTCGTGATGCGCTATTTCGGGGCAGAAGGCCTGCGGACGCGCATTCGAAATCAGCTCGAGCTTGCGCGAGAGTTCGCCGATTGGGTTGATCAAAGCGACGACTTCGAACGACTCGCGCCGGTTCCATTCAGCCTGGTGTGCTTCAGGGCCCACCCGCGAAATGTCTCGACGGAGGCTGCGCTGGATGAACTGAACGAGCAAATAATGAATGAGGTGAATCGAAGAGGCAAAGTTTACTTATCGCACACGAAACTCTCCGGGAAACTAACGCTGCGGCTCGCTATCGGGAACATTCGCACGACGCGCGATTACGTGCGACTTGCGTGGAATGAATTGAATGAAGCACTGAGTTACGCAACTCGAGTATAGAGGATAGAGAATTGATGATAGTAAACGGTTAGGAACGATTTTCTCTCGACGCTTGATCACTGCGAAAAGCTTATCGAATCGATATCACTCCATTTGATCTCAATTTTGCTGGCCGAGCCTAACTTGACGGCAACCGAATCACCGCTAAGCGAGAACTCTTTGCACCTCAAGTCGCTCCCGCCCTTCAACTTTATTCTGATCGATTCGCCGTCGCTCGAGGACGAGCTGATTTCAGAAGTATCGTCGGCGGCAATGACCGCATAGGATTTAGCTGCGGCGTCGGTTGCTTCAGTCATCACGAGTCGAAGCGCACCACTGGTTTCGTCACGCGACAACGTGCGACCGCGCAGCGTGCTGCCGTTCTTGAGCTTGATCACGAAGCCGGCCCGGCTTGTCTCCTGAGCGGCGATCGATACGGCAATCAGGAAAGCAGCAGTCGTGACGAAGAGCGTCTTCTTGGTTTTCATTTTTCGCGTTTTTTCTCGTAGACAGATTTTAATTTGTCCAAATAGTCCTTACGATCAACGGCATAGTACACGGCACTCGGTCCTGAATCAACCAACCGAGCAACGGCCTGCTCGAATGCTTCATAAGGGTCGCTGGAGTCGATTTCTTTTGCTTCGAAATATCCAATCCGCCTCAGCCTTCTGTGCAGCTCTTGAAAGGTGAGTCTTCCTTCGAACGTGCGGCCTCCATGCTTATGCGAGCGAGAGAGCAGATGTTGAACCATGATCACATCACCGTAGAGCGAGGGCGAAACATACAACCACGCGTCCTCATAACGCCAGTTGCCTTCGAATGCTCGCGAGAGCTGAACGCGTCGGACGGTACTTGAAAGGATCCTGTCCCAATCATTGGACGGCTCGGACCGCTTAATCTGCGATACCGCGGCCTCAAGCAACCATCGATCGTCCTGAAAGTCCAGCGTGCGATTCAACCGCTCGAGCCATTCGGAAAAGATTTGCATCCTGGTTCGCTCGGGTTTCCACAACGCAAATCGATCCGGTTGCTTCTTGAGTTCCGCCCACAGTTTCTTTCTTTCTTTTTCGAATGAAGGACTCGAATCCAGGCGCACCGCCTGAAACTCGGCGAACCAACGCTTAGCGCCGCCGCAATATGGACAGTGATCTTGTCGCGGTTCATCAGGAAAGTGAGGTCGAGAAGTGGCGGCGCCGGTGAAGTCAGCTTCCTCGGGCACGTGTTTTTTCAGTTCACTGTAGGCCGTTCGCGGCGTGACCTTGAGTTGTTTGGTAAAAACGTCGAAGGCGCACTTGAGACAAATCTTCAGAGCGATCCGCGAAATCGCGGAGCTCGGAATCGATTCGAAAGTGATCTCGGGTCTTTTCATAAAGCGAACAGACTGAGAATTGAGTCGGCGGCGGGCTGAGCCCAGCGAGTGAACAGCCCTCAATCCTCATCGCTCGGTCTTGAGGTGGTGGGGATGGTGGGAATCGAACCCACACAAGGTTACCCTTAAAGGTTTTTGAGACCTTCGCGTCTGCCTGTTCCGCCACATCCCCGTTCGAAACAAAGCGCAGCAGGAGGTGACCAGCATTCTAGCGGCGTGCGCAAACTGCGGTCAACCAATTTGCTTAGTGGCAGCAATTTTCTCGGTGATGGGTAGTGATGCATCCTAATCATGTGTTGATTTATCGGAAGGAAAAAGCCACTTCGCAGCAACGATAAAGAGACCGAGGACGCTGACAGTCGTGGAAGTGATAAAGGCTATTAGAACACTGTCAGACAGGGAAAATCCCCAGGCACGAAACCCAGCCATAGCAATAAGGATAATAACCGCTGATAACCAACTCACAATCAGCCAGAAGAGCTTTCCCGCATATTCCTTTCTTGTATCGAAGAGAGCGTGGCCTTCATCGTACTTCTTTTCTAGTTCGCGAAGTTCGATTCGTGACTGTGCCAGTTCTAGAGTTTTTCTTTCGTCATCCGTCCGTATCTCTGCTTCGGCGGACTTGGGAATTGCCAACTGCTTTTGAAGGGCCTCTTGAGCGGCCAGAAGATATGCTTCGGCCCTAGGCCGAGCTTTATTGGCCTGCCGGTTGAGGGGCTTCTGCTCGCTCATGATGAATAAGTTGTCTATAGTAGTCGCGAATCACTTCGTTCGGAATTGGCAAACTGCGCTTGCCTGGTTGCCATATTTGACTCCAAGGCGATCCAGGTGCGTGAGTCATGTTTGATAGTTCAGCACCCTCAACCTGCCCATAGGTTTTCCACACAGCTTTGATAATTTCCATCTCCTGACTTTGCGGATCGAGGGGATACTCTCGTACAAAAAGACGCTTTTTCACGGTGCCAGTGCCCCACTTCTTGAGGGAGTGATATAGCCCCGCGATAACAGGGCCGAATTGCCATGCACAAACCTCATTGTAGAACAACGGCTCTCCTAATAATGCCAAGCACAGACCGTGGGCTATATAAACGAGCTTCTGAAGCTGCATGTTAGTCAGCTGTCTGCCCTCAGACTTGGCTAAGTCCAGGAAGGCATTCGCGACCACTTTGGCATCATGCGTCATGCGTCTTAGTATTGGCTCGATGAGCCGATAAAGCAAGAGTGGATAAGCAAATGCTTGACTGTGGGTAAGGGCTATGCTACTTTGCGGGCTTCCCCAAGTAAGTTGGCGCTTGAGATTCGAAAGGAGCGTAAATCGTGGCAAGCCTCCAAGCTCGAAGCCCGTTACGCAGTGCCCACCCGCTGTTATTCATAAACAAGCTCGTATCTCTGGTCGCGTTCGCGGTGTTGCTCGGCGTCGGATGGATCGCACTCAGTTATCTGAAGAGCGACTTATTCGACCGCTCGCGTATTGACGTTTCCGAAGCTGCGTCAACAACGAAGACCGCAACGTTGCCGGTAGGCGAAGCGCATTCGTCAGAAGCCAAGGCGGCGGCTCCCATGTCTCGGTTGGTCTACTCGTGTTCGCTGGATAAAGATTTCTACCACGCCGCAACAGACTTGCCGCAGCATTGTGAACGCATCGCGCTCAGCGAAGAAGCGGCGATTCAGCGAGGATTGAAGCGTTGCAAGAAGTGTTTTCCCGATTGAAACGGAGTAGGGCTGGCGCTTAAAACGGAGGCATGTCCGCTTCTTCGAAATTCGAGAACGCTCTGAGCTCACGAAAGCGAGCGTTGATCTCGTCGTAGGTAAGCCGGCGCAATCGCTCACATCCAAACTCTTCAACGTTGAAAGAAGCCATCACCGATCCGTAAATAATCGCCCGCCTGACGGCTGCTTCATCCGTAGCGTTGGTGCCCGCGAGATAGCCCATGAATCCGCCCGCGAATGTGTCGCCCGCGCCCGTTGGATCGAATACTTCCTCCAGCGGATAAGCGGGAGTCGCGAAGTATGAGTCCCGGGTGAACATCGCCGCGCCATATTCGCCTCGCTTCACCACAAGCCGCTTTGGACCTATAGACAAGATGTGACGAGCAGCGCGCACGAGATTGGCTTGCTTGGCAATCTCACGAGCCTCGGCATCATTGATCACCAGAAGGTCTATCCTCTCGAGCATCTCGCGAAGCTCATCGGGAGTGTTATTGATCCAGTAGTTCATCGTGTCCGCTGCGACCAGCTTTGCTCCCACTTGTTCGCGCACTTCGACCTGAAGCTGAGGCTGAATGTTCCCAAGGAACAAATAGGGAGTTTCTCTGGCGCCGGTCGAGAGTTTTGGCTTGAAGTCGGCGAAGACATTCAGTTGAGTGTCGCGTGTATGGGCGATGTTCAGGTCGTAGCCGTATTCGCCGCTCCAGCGAAAGCTTCGTCCTGGAACGCGTTCGAGGTCGGAGATGTCGATTTCTCGCTCGATAAAAACTGCTTCGTCGGCAGCTCCGAAGTCATCGCCGACGACTGCTACTACTCTCACGTCGGTGAAAAAAGAAGCGGCGACGCTGAAGTACGTCGCCGAACCGCCGAGAATCCGATCTCTTTCTCCGAACGGCGTTCTTACAGAATCAAACGCCACGGAACCCACCACTAATATCGACATCTATGAGTTCACCTCTGACTGATTCGTGATGCGCGTCAACGGTCATGCATTGAGTCACGCATCATTAATCCTTCTTATCCGGCTCCGACTTCAATTCGTCCAGCCGCTCGCGCGCCTTCTTCGCGAACTCGCTCCCCGGGTAATCCTTCAACAACTTGTTGTAAAAATCGGTCGCCTTCTCAGGTTTCTTCAACTTCAAGTTTGCTTCGCCCATCAAGAAGACTACCTCGTCCATCCGTGAGAAATCCGGGTATGTATCTATAATTTCCTGCAGCCGATCGCGAGCCCCTTCGTAGGCTTTGCGCTTGATCAGGTACCACCGCGCTACGTCGAGGTTATGCTTCGCTGCGGTTTCCATTGCTGCATCGCGCGCCGGCTCAATTGGTTTTCCTGGACCTTGAGCGAACGCGGCGAGACAACACGAGACGAGAACCAGATGGGCGTAGATAAATTTGGTGGCGAAGAACTTCATGCCGAACATCTTCAACACCTCTTGTTCACGCGATGTATTTGCCGATGATCGCCTCTAGACGAACTTTTGCTTCAGGCGCGATCTTGTCGGGCGAGGTAATGATAGCATGTCGAAGCGCGCTCCGGCATTTGCACGATCGCTCGATTCCAGTCAGGCGAGCGACGGCGCCGGCGATCAGCTTCTGCGCGTTTTCAGCGTTTCGATTAAGGTATTCAACTATCATTCCGACGGTCACCGAATCGTGATCCGGATGCCAGCAATCGTAGTCGGTGACAAGCGCCATAGTCACGTAGCAAATTTCAGCTTCGCGCGCGAGCTTGGCCTCCTGAAGATTAGTCATGCCGATGACCGACATTCCCCACGAACGATAAACCTCGGATTCCGCTTTGGTCGAGAAAGCGGGTCCTTCCATACAAAGATAAGTTCCGCCCCTGTGAACCTTGACCGCCCCAAGATCGGCTCTGGCAGCCTGTTCCAGGGTATTAATCAAGTCGGGACACACCGGATCCCCGAAGCCGACGTGCGCAGCAATGCCTCCGCCGAAGAAGGTAGACGGGCGCTGTCGGGTTCGATCAAAGAACTGGTCGGGTAGAACGATATCCATCGGCTTGAGCTCTTCGCGAAGCGAGCCGACGGCGCTCGCCGAGATTATCCGCTCGACCCCCAACAGCTTCATTGCATAGATGTTCGCGCGGAAGGGAATCTCAGTTGGAATAAGTTTGTGCCCGCGAGCGTGGCGAGGCAGGAATGCGACTCTTACTCCCGAGAGTGTGCCGATGAAAAACGAATCGGATGGATCGCCGAACGGAGTCGAGAGGCTCACTTCTTCAACGTCGATGAGCCCGGCCATCTGGTAGAGTCCGCTTCCGCCGATCACTCCGATCTTCGCTTCTGGCACTTTCAATCTCCTCTAAAATAAAGAGGGATGCGACGGCGGGCGCGCTCGTAGAAGCAACGTCGGTACCTACGCATCCCAGTTTGAAATCTACTTAGATTGGGGCTTTGCCGGCTCGCTTAACGCGGCCGGTTGGTTTACGGCCTTTGGAGTCGTCTCGAAATTCTCGGGCACGACCACGTCGGTGTGCTCAGCTATATCATTGATCTTTGCCTCGAGCTTTTCCTGCTTGAGCTTGTCGACGATCTGCTGATGAACCTTTGGATCATTGGCAGACGCAGCCGAGCGACGCTCTTCGAGCTTGATGATGTGAAACCCGAACTGAGTCTCAACAAGTTCGCTGATCTCGCCCGGCTTAAGTGCGAATGCGGCCTTTTCAAATTCAGGCACCATTCTGCCGTGCCCGAAGAAATCGTATTCGCCGCCTTTGTCCTTGGAGCCGGGATCGTCCGAATTCTCCTTCGCGAGCTTGGCGAAGTCTTCGCCTTTACGGGCGCGAGCCAGCAGATCGGCGGCTTTCTTTCGAGCCTCTTCTTTGGTCAACGCCTTCGGTTTCTCAGCGGGCTTCTTGTCCTTGTTGCCGGCGTCGGATTCGTCCTCCGATGCCTCCTTGGGTTGAGTGCTGATCAAAATGTGGCGAACGCGAACCTCGTCGAAGTCTCCAGGATGGTCCTTGTAGTATTGTTCGACATCGGCATCGGTCACTAGTTTGTCGGCGTTCTTCTGCAGGTCGCTCAAATAACCGCCCGCAAGCGTTTGGCTGCGATCGAGCAGCATCTGCAGCCTTGTGACGTCCTCGCGATCGAGCCCTTCTTTCCGAGCGCGCTCTGCAACTACTTTGAACTCACCGAATTGTTTCTTCAGCTCATCTCGCTGTGGACCTTGAGCCTGTTGCTGGAACTTAGGATTATTCTGCAGGAAGTCGTCAAACTCTTTTGGGTGAGCCTGGTGATATGCGTTGATTTCTTCGTCGGTCACTTTCGCATCGGGATTCTTCTTCCTGTATGCATTGTTCAAGGCGATTTCTTGTTGAAACGAAAGCTGCGATTGCATGTCGGCGTGCTGAGCGTAACCTTCCTGCTCGGCGACTTGCGCGACTGCCAGGAGCTTTTTGATTTCGCCGACGAGTTTTTTCTTTTCTTCCGGGTCGGCAGCGACCTGCTGTTGTTTCTGAGGAGGCAACAGCTCCTGGTAGATCACTTCCATATCGTGCGGAGTAAGCTTGACGGTTTTCGCTGATGTCGACGAGCTTTGCAGAAAGATCCCTCCTGCTGCCAAAAGCACTACCACCGCAATAACTGCGATTACCTTGCCGGACACTCTGGAGCTCGCTTTCGCGGCGCGTGTTGAAGCGGGCTTAGGCTCTTCGACTGGATTCTCATTCGATGGTTCGTCAGCCGCGAGATCCTCGGTGATTTTTTCATCTTCGGAAACGCTGCTGGGCGCTTCAGGTTCTCCTTCGTTGCCGGACGGCACTTGCGATTCCGGTGTTTCAGCGTCATCTGAATTGAAAGACATGTAATCTCCTTATGTTCTCGCCTTCTCGACTAATTCGACGAGAACACCGTGGGCACTCGCCGGATGCAGAAAGGCAACCAGTTTTCCTTCAGCGCCGCGTCGCGGATAACCTTCGAGCAACCGTGTGCCGCGCTGTTTAAGTTCATCTAATTTGGATTGGAGGTCATCGACCTCGTAACAGATGTGGTGCAAGCCTTCGCCGCGCTTCGCGAGAAATCGGCCGACCGGCGTCTCCCCTGAAACCGGCTCCAGGAGCTCGATTCGAGATTCGCCGACCGGAAGAAGAGCAACTTGAACGCCCTGATCTTCAACCGTCTCGGTTCCAGTCAGCTCAAGCCCGAGCGCGTCGCGATAAAACGCAACAGCATCCGAAATTGACCTGACCGCAATGCCAAGATGATCGATTTTCATAAACGCCGGTCCTCCGTCACTAGTCCGAAAAACGAGAATGACGGATGACTAATGACCAAGCCCCAACCTCGAAATAATTTCGTCGACGACAGAGTAGGGATCGATTTTTCGATGAGCAACCGATCTCGCCATGTCGCCTAGCTCTCCGTCGTTGACGGAATTCAAAAGAGCCGTCTGCAGGAGCCGTTCACGCAGGATTTCGAGGATACGATGCCGGGCAATCCTGGTGCGGCGTCCATCCGACAGCTCGTCGTGCGACGCAATGAATGCTTCGTAACCGGCAATCGCGTCGGCGAGAGCTTCGGTTCCACTACCTTCAGTCGCTACGGTTTTAATTATCGGGGGCGTCCAACCATCGGGCCGTTCCGAAATCGAGAGGAGCATTTCAAGCTCTCGTTCGGTTCTTAACACGCCTTCGCGATCGGCTTTGTTGATGGCAAAGATGTCGCCGATTTCCATTATCCCCGCCTTCATTGCTTGAACACCGTCTCCCATCCCTGGCACAAGCACGACGACGGTGACATCAGCGGTCTTGACTATGTCGACTTCATCCTGCCCTACGCCTACTGTTTCAACAATGACCCTATTATACCCGGCGGCGTCGAGTATCGCTACCGCGTCCACTGTAGCGCGCGAGACTCCGCCGAGGTGCCCTCGCGATGCCATGCTTCGAATGAAAATGCCTGGATCGGTTGCCATTCCCTGCATTCGAATGCGATCGCCCAGAAGCGCGCCGCCGGTAAACGGGCTCGAAGGATCAACCGCGATGATGCCAACGCGTTCGCCGCGCGCTCGATAGAACGCCGCAAGCCTGTCAACGAGAGTGCTCTTGCCTGAGCCCGGCGCACCGGTAATCCCGATCACTAACGCGCTTCCAGTCTTGGGGAATATCTCTTTTAGGAGGTCGCTGACGCCTTCGCTTGCGTCTTCAACCAAACTAATCGCCCGCCCGATCGAACGCTTATCACCGGCCAAAATCTTATGTGACAATGAATTCATTTAGTGATTCGTCGCAAGCAGGCGTTCAGAGTACCGACTTTAGTCGGGTAGTGCTTTGGCCGTTCGACGCTTTTGATTTTTACTGCACTACCCGACTAAAGTCGGTACTCTGAACGCCTGCTTTACGCTCTCAAAATCTGGCGAGCGATCACGGTTCGTTGAATCTCACTTGTGCCTTCGCCAATTGTGCACAGCTTGGAATCGCGCCAGTATTTTTCCGCGGGGTAGTCTTTGATGTAGCCGTATCCGCCATGAATCTGCACGCATTCTTCGGAGACTCGAACGGCGACCTCGCTCGCATACAGCTTGGCCATCGAAGATTCTTTAGTCGTAGGCTTGCCCGCATTCTTCATCGCTGCCGAGCGATAAGTGAGCAGACGAGCCGCGTCAATTTGAGTAGCCATATCGGCAAGCTTGAACTGTATCGCCTGAAACTCCGCGATCGGCCTTCCGAATTGATGTCGTTCTCGCGAGTACTTCAACGCCGCTTCGTACGCGCCCTGCGCGATCCCGACTGCGAGCGCGGCGATCGAGATTCGACCTCCGTCCAGGACCTTCATCGCTTGAATAAATCCCTGTCCCGGCTCGCCAATCAGGTTCGAGTCGGGAACGAAACAGTCGTCGAAGACCAGTGCGGCGGTGTCGCTTGCGCGCATTCCGAGCTTGTTCTCTTTTTTAGCGACTGAAAACCCTTTCGTTCCGCGGTCGACAATGAACGCCGAGATGCCGTGCGAGCCGGCTGCTCGATCCGTGATTGCAAGGACGACCGTGGTCGCTGCGAATGTTGCATTGGTAATAAAGTTCTTCGAGCCGTTCAAAACCCATCCGCCGCTGCGCCGAACTGCAGTCGTTCGCATTGAGCTTGCATCCGAGCCGGAACTTGGTTCGGTCAATCCCCAAGCGGCGAATTGCTCGCCCTTCGCAAGCGGTACGAGATAGTTTTGTTTTTGCTTTTCGCTCCCCGCGATAAAGATGTGACCGGCGCCGAGAGAGTTGTGCGCGGCGATTGCTAAACCGATCGACGGATCGACGCGAGCCAGTTCCTCGATTATCGTCGCATACTCGACGTAACCCATTCCTGCGCCGCCGTACTCCTCGGGAAAAAGAACACCCATGATGCCAAGCTCGGCAAACTTGGGCTGCAATTCTACAGGGAAATGTGCGGCCTCATCCCACTCCAGGACGTGAGGCGCCAGCTCGGCTTCTGCGAACTCGCGAATCGTATGCTTGATCTGTTGCTGATCCTCGTTAAGCTCGAAATCCATCCGGCCTCCGAATCATAGCATTGCTGCTGTACTCAACTCCGCCATGTCAACAATTGCGAGGCGAGTTTAACTGAACATTCTACACGGAGGCCTCGAAAAAATCATCCGTATTTGTCGCCGAGTGGTGGTGGCGCCTTCAAGATTTTCGGCGAATGATGGGTCCTGTTCGATGCGTTTTACTTTTGAGTGGTTTTATCCCTGGCAGTTTCGCTATCGCCGGGCGCTGAAGCAAACTTTTTACTTCGTTGCTAGTGAGTTCACGATGTTGTCCTGGCGCGAGACCAGCGTCGGTGACCTTGCCGATCTTCACACGCCGGAGCTTGACGACCGAGTGCCCGATCGAATCAAACATGCGACGGATCTGTTGGTTCTTGCCTTCACGCAAAGTAACTTCAAACCAGGTGTTGCCTGCTTCGCGTGTTCGCTCGATCAATTTGATGGCTGCCGGCGCGGTTCTCGTCTTGCCCAGACTGATTCCGCGCCGCAATCGCTCGATCTGCTCTTCGCTCGGCGAGCCTTTCACCTTCACGTGATAAACCTTATCAACGCGGCCGCCCTTAGTCAGAAGGTGCGTTAGTTCTCCATCGTTGGTGAGAATGATCAGCCCTTCGGTATTGAAGTCCAGGCGGCCGACTGGATGAAGCCCGCGACGAGCAGAAGGCGGCAGAAGGTGCGCGACGAGCGGGCGATTCTTGGGATCAGAAACCGACGACAGGTATCCACGCAGCTTGTTGATCAGAAAGTAGCGCTTCTCTTGTTGCCGTCCTCCGCTGATGAGCCTGCCTCGAACTTTGATGTGATCGTGTTCGCGATCTGCCTTCTTTCCCAGCTCGGTCACACGTTCACCGTTCACCGTCACCTCACCTCGAAGCATCATTTCTTCGGCGGCGCGTCGGGAACCGAGCCCGGCATTCGCGATGATCTTTTGAATGCGCTCTTGCATAATCGCCGCTCGCCTTCGGGATACTTGTAGGGACGGCCCAACATGTTGACTTTCATCAAACTAACTGGTCATCAGGTCTTCGAAATCTTCGAGGTTTGGAAGCTCCGACAAATCGTTCAACCCGAAGTGAATCAGGAAATCCTTCGATGTGCCATAGAGCATCGGCCGCCCGACAACCTGCTTGTGCCCCTTGGCAACAATGAGCCGGCGATCGAGAAGTGTCTTTATTGCTGAAGTCGAAGTCACGCCCCGAATCTCGAGTATCTCGGGAATCGTGATCGGCTGCTTGTACGCTATCACCGCAAGCGTCTCGAGGGCGGCGAGCGATAGTCGAGCCGACGGTTGGGACTTCAAATAACGCCGCACATACTCGCTGTGCTCGGGACGCGTGGTTATGCGATAGCCTCCGGCGAGCTGCCTGAGCTCCAATCCTCCCGCGCGCGCGTCGAACTCCTCCACAAGCTGATCCGTTGCGGTTTGAATGTCGTCAACCGATTCACCGTCGAGCAAAGACGAGAGTTGCTTCACCGTAATCGGCTCTTCGGAGACATAGATCAGCGATTCAATAATTGGTTTTAACTCTTCAACTGTCATGGCTTTCAGTTCTACAGGCGTTCAGAGTACCGACTTTAGTCGGGTAGTGCCGTGATCTTTCGATGTCTCTGTTGCGGACGGCACGGCCCGACTAAAGTCGGTACTCTGAACGCCTGCTTCACTCTTCACGTTTCATTATTAAGATGTCGCCGAAGGTCTTCGGTTGGCGAAGGCGGATGGCAAGTTCCTTCACCAACTCGAGTATCGACAGGAAGACCAGCACCATCTCTCGACGAGATCGAGCTCGCTCGAACAATGCGCGGGCGCTTATCTCCGCCGAATCGTTCAGCAGCAACTTGATCTCGGCGATCTTCTCGGCCATCGTCATTTCGTCGCGAGCGATTTCAATTTCGGTGATCGCGCGCCGGCGATCCATCACTTCTTTGAAGACTTCGAACAACTGAAATAGCGTCGCCGCGACTTCGGGATTTTCTTCGTCAGCGTCCGAAGGTCGAGTGAACGTAGCCGCTTCCATCATTGCTCGCTGATGAAGCACGTTTGCTGCGGCTTTGAACTTCTGATGTTCGAGCAATTGATATACAAGCTCAGCTCGCGGGTCTTCCATCTCTTCAGCGGGCGCGTCCGGATCTCGCGGCAAGAGCATCTGCGTCTTGATGTGAATCAGAGTCGCAGCCATCACCAGGAACTCACCTGCGACTCCGATATCGAGCTCCTGCATCGCACGCAGGTATTCGAGGTACTGCTCAGTGATTCGCGCGATGGGAATGTCGTATATAGAAACCTCTTCCTTGCGAATCAGGAAGAGCAACAGATCGAGCGGGCCCTCGAACATCGAGAGCTTGACCTTGTATTGGTCAGAGTTCTCGGCGAACTCGGGCTGGGTTTCAGCAATGTTGCTCGATTGACCCTCTTTTTTCTGTGCTCGTTTCATCGTTGAAGGCGTTCTGTAATGCTTACTCCCAGTCCATCTTGATCGCTCGACGAACTTCGGCCATCGTCTTCTCCGCTTCGAGCTTTGCGCGGTGCGAACCTTCCTTGATGATCGCTACAACTTGATTCGGATTTTCGCGGAGCTTGCGGCTGCGTTCGGCGATTGCGCCGTAGCGTTCGAGGATCGAATCGGCAAGCGCTCTCTTGCGATCGACGCAACCGATGCGCGCGTTGCGACAGTCGTCGTCGAAGGCGTCCGCGGCTTGCGGCGTCAGGAAAAACCGGTGCATCTGACAAACGTCGCAGTTTTCGGGATGACCCGGATCGGTTCGCTTGATGCGAGTGCGATCGGTGATCATTAATCGAGCCTTTTCTCGCACCACGTCGGGAGGATCGATAAGATAGATTGCGTTGCCGTAACTCTTGGACATCTTGCGCCCGTCTGTTCCGGGGAGCACGGGCACTTCGGTGTGCAACGCCTTCGGTTCAGGGAAGACCTCTCCAAAAAAATTATTGAACCGCCGCACAATCTCCCGAGTCAGCTCGACATGAGAAGACTGGTCCTTGCCGACTGGTACAAAGTCGGCCTTGTACATGATAATGTCCGCCGCCTGAAGCACAGGGTATCCAAGGAACGCGTAGTTGCCGATGTCTTTCTCTTTGATGTTCTCGCGTTGTTCTTTGTAAGTCGGCACGCGTTCGAGCCAGCCGAGCGGCGTGACTGCCGAAAGAATCAAATGAAGCTCTGAGTGCTCCGGAATCATCGACTGAACGAAAATCGTCGAGCGTTCGGGATCGAGTCCCGCTGCCAACCAGTCGCTCACCATGTCGATCGTGTTTTGTTTGATCGCGCTGGTGTCGGCGTAGTCGCTCGTCAACGCGTGCAGATCGGCAATGAAATAAAAGCAATCGTACTCGCCCGAGTCTTGCAGACGAATCCAATTCTTGAGCGCGCCCTCATAATTGCCGAGATGAAGATTCCCGGTCGGGCGCATACCGCTTACGATTCTTTTTTTTCGAGTCTCGCTAGTCAATCGTTCGACTCTCGGCGTCCGTTCATACCTGAAGAAGCATGATGACGATGTTATAGATCGGAATAAAAATAGCGCCGAATACGCCCAGGAACATCAACAGGTAGAGAAGCATGAACCCGTACGGCCTTACTTGTTCGTAGGCTTCCAGCATTGAGTGAGGGAGCAGTTCTTCAAGCACATGACTTCCATCAAGAGGCGGCACCGGAATCAGATTGAATACTCCGAGTCCGATATTCAGCAGCAACAGCACGCTGAGCATCACGGAAAGCGGCGAGAGGAAACCAGCCTGCCCCCGAAGAGGCATAATCAGCGTGTAATAACCACCGTTAAGATAAACAACGCCGCTGACTATCAGCGACTTGATGACGATGAAGGCGACTATCGCCAGAATGAAATTGCTGAGCGGACCCGCCGCCGAAACCATGATGTTCGCGCGAGTCTTGTCACGCCACATCAGCGGATTGGTCTGGACGGGCTTGGCCCATCCAAGAAGCGGAATACCAGACAGAGCGCTCACAATAGGGAACAAAACCGTTCCGAACAGATCGATGTGCGCGATTGGATTGAGCGTGATTCGTCCCTGAAGACGGCCCGTATCGTCGCCGAATTTTTCAGACGTCCACGCGTGAGCAGCTTCGTGAAACGAAAGCGAGAACAAAAGCACTATGAACCAGATGATGAGGTTTCCGGGATCGATATTTCTCAAATGCTAATACTCCGCGCATCGTTGGGGCCGAGCTGCTGTTTGAAATTGAAAACTAACACGCGCTATTAGGTGTGTCAAAGAATGTGCCTGAAATGGATTTGAGTTGCGAGTGATCTCAGCAATCAGGCGTGTTTTAGAAAGGCCAATAGCCTTCAATTCCGAGGTGCACGCGGAAAATCTCTCGGTTGGTAGCGACGATCATGTTTCCCTGGTCGTCGAAGCACAAACCAACAATTCCGATGCCGGCCACGACCATTTCCGCCTCGGCGTCCGGATTGATTCTGATGATGCCGCGATGACCGCGGCGGCTTGCGGCGATGTAGAGGTTGCCTTTGCGATCGAACGCCAAGCCCTGCGGGCGGCCAAGTCCCGAAAAAAATCTGGAAACCTCGCCTTCGGGGCTTACCCTCATCACCGAATCGAAGCTCGAAAGGGTGGGACCGGCAACGTACAGATAACCATCCGGACCGAAGGCGATGTGATAAGCGGCCATGCTCGCTTCAAGGGTCGCGAACGAAGTTCCTTCCCCGATTTCATTCACGAGATAGATCGTTCCGCTGCGGTCTCCCACAAACATTCGACCTTCTGAGTCGAAAGCGATGCCGGTCGCGATGCCGAGATTACGTGCGAACTCCTCGGCTTCCTTGAACGGAGTCACTCGATAAACGGTTCCGTCGTAGCGGCTGGTAATAAACATCTCGCCGCCCGGACTGAACGCCAAGCCCGTGGGATTAATTACGTCCGTAAGAAACGGCTCGCTCCCGTGATCGGGTGTGATCTTGTGAACCGAAACCGGCACCTTCTGTCCGCGAGTTCCGGAAAGGGTCGTGTAGATTGCTCCGTTGTCGCGATCGTAAGCGGGATTGGCAACCGGATGAAGATTGTCGGCGAGCTTTTCGCCGATGATGAAGGGTACGCCTTCGCTCGATGAGCCGTTCGATTCCAGCACTATGTAAACTTCGCCTGCATCAGCCAACAACTCCGAAGGAACGGTAGCGATGACTCGATCCGAGGACGCGCCAACCGGTCTGGTTTGCGCTCCACCAAATCTTACGCGAGCCTGATCGTACGCCGAGAATACAAAGTCCTTGCAGGTGATTATGACTTCACCGCCTTCGATCCCCGCGCCAGGCACCATGCTTTCTATAACGGGCTGCGTCATCCTCGATGTCCTCGTACTCGTTAACCGATCAAACCGCGACTATATTACGATGCGCTGAATCGAAAGTCCATAAAGTGAGTTTGAACAACTCGCGTTAGTCGATGAACAGGTTTTCGAGTTCCCGTAAGGACAATGTCTCGAGGCTGTCGATGGTGAGAGCGGCTTCTTCCAGCTTGTCGGCGGGATACGAGTTGGTGATCGCTACGCAACGCATTCCCGCTTCGAGAGCGGCCCGCACGCCGTGAATCGAATCTTCGATCACCAGACACTCGCCGGGTTCAATAGCGGTTTCCGAGAACGATCTCAGCAGGTTGAAGGCCTTGATGAACGGATCGGGATGCGGCTTGCTTCGCTCGACGTCTTCGGCGCTGACGATCGCGCGAAAGCAATCGCGAACTCCGCCGGACTTCAGTACGAGTTCGATTTCGTGACGAAGCGCGCCCGAGGCAACAGCAAGCGGGTAACTTGATGAAGCAAGCTTAATGAACTTTGCCGCTCCGGGGAGCAGCTTCAAATCAGCTTCCATCGCTGCATCGACATAAGCCGACTTCCGCGCGATGAGTGATTTTAGATCATTCTGTCCCAGCGAATTTCCGCGATCGCCGAAGGCTTGTCTAAAACAGCCTCGATCATCGAGGGCAAGATAGCGCGCAAAGTAGTCTTCGTTTTCGAGCGTGATGCCTTCTTCGGCGAGGACTCGCTGAAAGGCTGCCATGTGAATCGGTTCGGTGTCCGAGATGACGCCGTCACAATCAAAGATGATTGCTTTGAGCATGAGCCTCTCAGTTTACGCGTTGGAGTTCAGCAGTGCGAGACGTGAAAACTTGTGAGGAGTGAAAGCACGTCAGCTTATCACTCCTCGTTACCGACTCGGTTCGGGAAGATTCAGTTATTAGGCGTTTGAGAGGCCTTCTTCGCCTCGGCTGCTTTCTTCAACTGCTTGAGCGCTGTTTCGGCTTCGGCGCGATCGATCACACCGTCTTTGTTCAGGTCGAGCGATTTGAAAATTTTATCGTTGCCTAATTCGTCGGGAGTGATCTTACCGTCTTTGTTCTTGTCGTACTTCTCAAACAGATTGTTGACTTCAACCCCGCCCGTTGCTTGAGCCTGAGCCTCATTGACCGCTCTGAAGAAGGCGTTCAGCTCTTCCTGCGACAGCTCTCCGTTGTGATCTGTGTCAAGCACATCGAATAACGTGAGGATCTTTGCGAACTCATCACGCGAGATTTTCCCATCGCCGTTCGCATCCAGGAGCTTCAACAAGCTCTCGCCTACGCGGGGACCTCCACCACCTCCACCGAAACGAGCGCGCATGGCGTTCCATTCGGTTTCGTCGATGAAGCCGTCGTGATTCGTGTCGAGTCTGTCGAACATCTGCGGAGGAAACTGGCTCGGAAACTCATCGCGGCTAATCTTGCCGTCTTTGTTCTTATCAAGATCGGCAAAGTTCGGCAGTTGAAACTGACGCATCTGACCGCCTCCACCTTGGCGCGACGTCGGCGGGCCGTCCTGAGCAAGCGCCGCGATGGCGACTACACAAATGAAAATCAACAACGTAATCAATCTTTTCATGACTACTACTCCTTCAAGCTGCGACTTCTTTTTCAGTCCGACCGGGCAAGCGACAAAGCACTTGCGTTCTTGGCGATGTTAGAAACCAAATCTCAAACCGAGATCAATTCTTCTTGAGCCGCCCCCGCCGAATGGGCCGCGGCTTCCAACCGTGCTGTAAGGCAAACCGAAGAATGGCGATGTCAGCACAGTGCCGAATCCGCTGTAGTTAACGTGGTTGAAGATGTCGTTGGCGGTGACGCTAAACGTCAAATTGTACTTATGACGAACATCGCCGGCCCCGCCCATCATCAACATATTCCCGCCGCCTCCACCCGCGCGCATCATCGCGACCGCAGCGCCTCCGGGGAACCCTCCCGCGGCCCCGCCGCGATTCTGATTGCCGCCGCGATTGCCGGCCCGCTGATTCTGTGGCTGCGGATTCTCCTTTTGGTCCTGCGCGCCTTGCGTAGCCTTGGCACTCATACTCGGGAAATTGTTTGGCGGTGGTCCGAAGCCAAATGTTTTCGACAATCCGAGATTTGCGCTCACAAACGCCGGCCCTTGTCCAAAGTTTCGAGGAATAATCACTTCACCGGGCAAGGGATCCGGATTGAAGATGCCGAACGGAGTGACGATCGCTCCGGGATCACCAGCGTTTGCGAATGAAGGTCGATCCGAGTACTGATTGTCGCGATTATTGTCGCGCCCGGTCGTGATGTTAAAGGGCCTCCCGGTAGTCGCGACGATGAATGGATTAAACCTCAAACCCCAAGGCGCGGCGATCGAGCCTCCGACGAAGAAATTGTGACGAATATCACTGGAGGCGCGTCCCCACTCGATTGACAGATCATACGGGTTGGCAGGATTCGAATTTGCGCCGTCGGTGTTGCTCTGCGTCGAAGCCAGCGTGTAGTTCGCGAACAGCGTAACCTTTTGACTGAAACCGGTCCTCACGTTGATTCGCATCTCATTGCGAGTCGACAGACCGTTCGATTCATACTCGAGTATCGGCCCGGTTCCCTCGAACGGAAAAACCGGAACGCCGTTTTCAAATCCGATCGGCGCGTTGATGTTTCGTGTTCGAAGGAGATGAACTCCGCGAGTCCAGGTATAAGTAGCCGAGCCTACCATCTTAAAAGGCAGCGGACGTTCGTAGCTCACGCTTGCAACTATCGAGTATGGATCATTCAGACCCGCGGCCTTTCTGCGAATGGTCGGCAATCGAGACGTCGTGCCGTTTTCCAGATTGGCCGGTATGTTTGCGAAGAAGGCCGGCTGTTGAATGACGAACTGTTCCTGATGTCCGCCGTCCAGGCGAATCGTTTCCGAAGTGATGCCCGAATCAAGGTACGTGTAGAAGATGCCGCCTCCGGCGCGTATCGTCGTCTTGCGAGCCTTGTCCGGATTCCATGCGAGCGACGCGCGAGGTGCAAAGTTCAACTTGTCCTGAAGGTGTGTTTGAAACTCATTTCGCACTCCGTAGGAAAGAAAGAAGCGCGGCGAAACCTTCCAGTCATCCTGCGCAAAGAATCCGTATTGCCACTGCGAGAATCCGATGAACGGATCGCCTCGATTGATCGAAAAGAGCGAGGGGCGATAGCCGGGCACGCCTTGAACAACGCGGCTATAAAGCTCGATCGGACTGATCGGAATTGGCGCTCCGTCGGCGCCGGTAAGAATTCTGCCCGTCGGATCACGCTCAAAGTCCTGCCCGAAAGTAAAAGTACCCCCAAAGTTAGATTGATTTAGGTTGTCGAATTGAAGGCCTTCGGCTCGAACTCCGGCTTTAAAAGTGTGCGTGCCGTGAGTGTAGGTCAGGTTGTTATTGAGATCGAGGTTTCTGTTCGAGTTGTTCGCGAATGCCTGACTGCCACCACCGTAGAACGCATCGAGCACGTTGATCGCAATCGCATCCGAAAGCGCGCGAGAATTGTTCTGGCGATCGCTCAATTGAATGCGAACTTCATTGACCGCATGCTCGTTAGCGATGGTCGTTAGCGAAAATCGCAGAGTATTCTCGCTCGAGGACGAATTCGATGCGCGCTCCGGTAGCGTGAATCCGCCGCCTCCGCTTCGGGACGACTGACTCTCAGAATGACGGAATTGAATCCCGAAGGTGTGTTGCTTAGTTGCGAGATAGTCAGATCGAATCGAAAAATTAGTGTTGCGCGAAGGCGTCAGAACCGTGGCGGTGAAGGGCACCGGCGCGAATGTCACCGGATCGAGAACAAGCGCATTGACGTAATCGTTTCCGTCCGTCTCGTTGCGCTGCATGTCAAAGAAGAAGCCCCAGCGATTTCGAATAAGCGGCCCGCTGAAATAACCTCCATAACGGCGATACTGAAACGGCGCTCTAAAAGTCGCGAATGCATCGCGCGCATTAAGCGATTCATCATTGAAATTGATATTGAAGCCGCCGTGATAAGTATCAGAGCCCGGCTTGGTGATGATTTCGATTCGCGTGCTGCCCGGTTCTGAGAACTCAGCCGAATACGGATTCTGATTTATGTTGATGCGCAGTATCGCTTCCTTCGGCGGCAACTGACCACGTTCACGGAATCCTCCCACGTACACGGCTGCGTCATCGCCGGCCCCGGCCGCGCCTGCCATTTGTTTGAGTGTTTGAAGGAGTTCGTCAGGATCATCGGGGAGCGCTTCCAGATCTTTTTCACTGAGCGTGATCGCTGAAAGATTCTTGTCGGGTTCGGTAGAGATGGTCGCCGAGTTATCTTTTACTTCGAGCTGCTCGGAGAGCATCACTTTTAGTTTGATGTCCAGCGCGGCAGCCGGCTTGACGGTCAAGTCAACCTGTTGAGAGAACTTCGCGAAGCCTTCAACTTCGACTGTCAGCGAATAAACGCCCGGCTTTACCATCAGACGGTATCGGCCGTGATCGTCGGCAGTCGTCGAATACTTCTGGCCCTTGCCGTCGTCGAGCGCGACTGGCGCAGCGGGAATGTAAGCGTTGGTTTCGTCGATGACAACGCCTCGCAATTCGATCAGCGCTTGAGCGCGCGCGATCAAACCTGAAAAGCTGGTCATCAGCAGGAGTGAGGAGAGGGAGATAACAATCGATCTTTTCATCTTTGCCGGATCATCTCTTTTGTGCGACGAGAATCGCCTGATCGAACTTTCAAGCGTCAACCGTGCTAACCAACAAGGGGCCAATCTTGCGAGCTGGAAGACTACTTCTTCGTCCGTTCCTTTTCCTGCTCACGCATCTTGTCGTGATCCTGCACCATTTGTTCGTACTTGGGCAATTGGTCGGGAGTGAGCAACGCGCGAATGCGATCGCGCGACTCCTGTCGAACCGCGTTGAATCGCGGTTCGAAGTCCTTGATGCGAGGCTCCATGTCTTTTCTGATCTCGCGATACTTGTCGTTAGTCTCGTCGAGGATCGACTTTATCTGATCCTGCTGATCTACCGAGAGGCCTACCTTATCGTTCATTCGTTTGATCAGAAATTCGGTCCCGTTGTGCGGAATGTCTTTGTTGCTCGAGCTTGTCAGTCTTTGATAGAGGTTCAACGCGAGGGCACCCGCAACAAACCCGATTACAAAAACCGAAACTACGATTACACGAGCTTTCGTTCGACTGCTGCTATTGCTATCCATCACTTCTCCTCGACTGCCACCAGCGTCTCGAGCACATCATCGCGCGTCGGCGCCGGATAATCATAGATGTCGCTGAACACAACTCGCTCTCTCGGACGCACTGCCGCCTGGTTTGCGTCGGACGGAGCCTGGTTCCACAAAAGCGTGGCCCCGACGATCAGCAGCAGCAGAGCTGCCATTGCCGGGATCAGTTGTCGCGCCGTGAGCAGGAGCGCACCTGCCCACGATTCGTCCTCGCGACGTCGTGGGGAGAGTTCTGGACCGCGAGCTATTCGCGCGCGTAGAGCCTTGAAGAAATCCTCGTCTGGAACGATGGGTTCGGGCGCCGCGGCGGCATTGAGAGTCGCTCGCTGCAACGAGAACAATCGCAACTCGAGAGCGCACCGCGAACAATTCTCAACATGCTGCTTCGCCAAGTCAGCCTCGCTGCGTTCTTCGACCAGCGCAGCAAATCGACTTCGCGCTTCGCGACAACCGATCGTTGTATGTTTGTGAACTGCATTACTCATTTCTTCTTACTCCTCTGCATTCGCTCTCCGCTCAGGACCAGGCGTTTCATCGCCGCTCGCAAAGTACGGCGCGCTCGGAAAGCTCGAACCTTCACCTTCGACTGGCCCCAGCCCGTCATGTCCGATACTTCCTTGACGGAGAATCCGTCTCTGTCAATCAGCACGACAACGAGCCTGTCTTCGGGCTCAAGCTTTGCCAGCAGGCGATCCGCGATTTCGGCGGCATCTCGCTGACGCTCGGCGCTCGCGTGACGGTCGCGGGCCACCTCCAGCATCTGCAGCTCGAACCATTCATCTTCCTGCTGAGACTCGTGGGGAGATTGCTGCTCGATTCTACGCCGGCCTGCGCGAAGATGATCATAGCAGGCGTTGACCGCGATCTTTGCGACCCATGCTTCAAATGACCGCCCAAGCGTGAAGGTGCCAAGCGAAAAGTACGTCTTGGTGAAGACTTCCTGCGCGATGTCTTCAACGACGTCGCGCCGGCGGAAGAAGCTGCCGATGATGCTAAAGACTCGCGGGCTGTGACGGCGAACCAAGGTTTCGAAAGCGTCCTCGTCTCCCGCGAGACTGCTACGAATCAAATCGTCCTCTTCAGTCTCGCGCAACTCGACGCTAGCGACTTGTGACCGCACACCGGCGCTAGCCGGACGCGCCCGTCCCTCTCGGCGATTTCGTCCGTTCTCCGATCGATCAAGCCCAACACGATCGATCTCGGAAGTATCGCCTATCAAGGCCCGGCGAGCCGTGCTGCTCGCGTTGCGGTTATCGGCCTGCTTCAATCCACGCTCCACTGAATTGCGGGATAAGGTCCCGGGAATTTACCAACGGCGATCTGTTGCTCCTTTGAGCGCCGCGTGACCGGGTTGATCGGACCAAATCAATCGTCAAACTGCATGACCCTTGATCAACCCGCAGCCTGCTCGCCCGGTTGTTTGCAAAGAACATTGATGACCCGCACAGCTAACAGCCGGTCAACAATGCCTAAGACGAGCCGGGCAAGTGAACGGTTACCAAAAGTCTAACGGATTATGCGGGCCTCGGACAGCAGTTAAGACGTTCGGACTTCTGAAGCTCAGGCACTCCAAGGCACTACATAAAACATCACCGCGAAATAATGACAAATGCTTCCGGCCATCACGAACACGTGCCAAATCGCGTGACTGTAAGGGAGCCGCTTGAGCGCGAAGAATAAAACACCAAATGTATAAAACAGGCCGCCTGCCAAAAGCCAGAGTATTCCTGAGATTGGAATCGATGCGAACATCGGCTTGATTGCAATCACGACGAGCCAGCCCATCGCGATGTAGATCGATGTCGATACGATTTGAAATCTTTCGGCATGAAAGAGCTTCCACGCGATTCCAAAAACAGACAAACTCCAAACCAGGGCAAACAAAATCCAACCCCAGAAGCCGCGAAGATTGACCAGCGTGAAAGGCGTGTATGTGCCCGCTATGAGCAAGTAAATCGCTGCGTGATCGAGTATCTTGAGGACGCGCTTCAGACGAGGTGTGCGAAAGCTGTGATATGACGTCGACGCCGCATACAGAAGAACCAGAGTCACACCGAAAGTGGTGCAGCCCGCAATGTGCCACGCCGTCCCTCGAATAATCGATAGAGTGAGCAGAGCAATCAGCCCCACCACGCTCAGGGCAAGCCCGACGCCGTGAGTGATGCCGTTCGCAAGCTCTTCGATCAGGTTCTCGTCTGCTTCTTCTTTCATTTGTTCTGTTCGATGAAGCTCGAACAACTCAAATATAGCGAACGGTCGAATGATTAGAAAGCGGCCGCAGCGCAAAGTCAGGACTTAAATCGCGACGCGTTGTGACGCCGGTCACGCGCTGGGGTACCGGATGTCACAGCAATGCGGTGTGCGTCAGCGATAATGTCTTCAAGCAGAAAGAAAAACGGAGAATCAATTTCATCGATGACCGATGAAATGGACTCCGGCATCCCCGCTTAGTTAGGAGTCGCACAATGACTTTGCATGAAGGAGAAAGGTTTCGCTGTGAAGACTGCAACGGGCAAGTCGCGGTGATCAGAAGTTCCGACACAAGGTCGCTCGATTTCGAGCTTCCTGTTGCAAGTAATTCGGCGGGCTCCAGCCAGGAATTCGCGAGCGATCAGCTCCGACTGTACTGTTGCGGCAAAGCAATGGTGCGGTTTTGCATGAAGGCTGCTTAGCGAACCTGTACGGGCGTGCGCGCCTCTTGATCTATATGAGGAGCCGTGAGGGGCGCCCGTACAGGCGGCGCAAGTCGCATTCGTACCTGAAATCTATTCGATGTTTTGACTTTAATTGAATTAAAGCAAGTCCGAGTCAGAATCAGTGCGCTTATGCCTTAAGGCTGTAGCATTAATATGGTCTTAGAACTGAAAGGCACTTCACCTATCGCGTAGCGCCCTCGGCATGGCTTTTCTTCTGAGAACATGGTAAACGAGAATCGGCATCCCAAGCGTATCCCTCGCTCTTGACACTCTTTGCGCCGCGGGCCGCGGCCGTTGATGAGCATGAGCTGCGACGGTGCCGGCATCTCTTCACAGAATCGCGTGCGCAGTCGCGCGATGGAGGACAATCTATGACAAGAACGAGACCACAGGAGAACCTGAATCCTTCGGACATAGCAAGAGAGCAGTTCAACATTGCTGCCGATCTGCTCGAGCTCGACCAGAGCATGAGAGCTGTGCTCAGCGTGCCGAAACGTCAGTTGCTCGTGTCCATCCCGGTCAAGATGGACGACGGATCGATTAAGGTTTTCGAAGGCTTCAGAGTTCAATACAACATCGCTCGCGGACCCGGAAAAGGCGGCATTCGTTACCATCCGGATGTGAGCCTCGATGAAGTGCGGGCGCTTGCCGCGTGGATGACATGGAAGTGCGCTACGGTTGGAATACCATATGGAGGCGCGAAGGGCGGTGTCCGAGTGGACCCGCATAAGCTTTCACAAGGTGAGCTCGAACGGTTGACTCGGCGTTACGCGGTCGAGATCTCGCCAATCATCGGACCGCACGTCGACATACCGGCGCCTGATGTTTACACAAACGAGCAGACGATGGCGTGGATCATGGATACGATTTCGATGATCACCGGCGGATCTCAGCTTGGGATTGTGACCGGCAAGCCGATTTCGCTCGGTGGCTCGCTTGGCCGCGCTGAAGCAACCGCGCGAGGATGCCAGTTCACCATCCGCGAAGCTTGCAAGCTGCTCGGCATTAACTTGAACGGCGCTCGAGTAGCAGTGCAGGGCTTCGGCAACGCCGGTTCAATTGCCGCCCGGCTCCTGCACGAGGATGGAGCGAAGATCATCGCGGTCAGCGATACCCGAGGCGGCATCTTCAATCCAAAAGGCTTCGATCCGGTGGCCGCCTTGAAGCACAAAGAGAAAAAGGGTTCGGTTATTGGCTTCAAGAACACTGAGATGATAACCAACAGCGATCTGCTGACCCTGAACTGTGACATCCTGGTTCCGGCTGCGCTCGAGAATCAGATCAATCTCGACAACGCTCATCAGATCAAAGCTCGCATCGTTGCCGAAGCGGCAAACGGCCCCGTCACACCGGGAGCTGATCGAGTGCTGTTCGAGAATGGAGTCTTCGATATACCCGACATCCTGGCTAACGCGGGCGGTGTTACTGTGTCGTACTTCGAGTGGGTGCAGGACCAGTACGGCTTCTTCTGGTCAGATGACGAAGTGAACAAGTACCTGGAGAAGATAATGGTGAAGGCCTTCCACGAAGTGAACGACAAGGCGAAGCAGTACAAGACTCATCTGCGAACGGGAGCATACTGTCTTGCTGTGAGTCGAGTGGCGGACGCTACGAGGATTCGCGGGATTTTCCCGTAACTTGTGGATTGTGAGAGTCGACGGTTGGCAGACTGGGCGAAGACGTATCGACACTCAGTCTGCCAATTGTGTCTTATTCGATGAGCGCAGCGGGTTGCTCTCGTCAAAGTGCTTCCCATTCGTCTCTGGTGATTCCGGCTTGCCTCAATATCCTCGACAGCAGTTCCTTTCCAGCGTCGCCGCGGTGCGGATTGGGCACCCGCAGGGTACGGCTGCCCTTGATCATCAACTGGTGTTTGCCGCCAGAGTATGGTCCGTCGAATCCGGCCTTCTTCAAATAACGAATCAAATCGCTGCGCTTGATCGGACCGAACGCGGGCATCAGGCGACTTCCTTGATCGTTAGTTCAATGCCATCGACGACAGGTAAGGATAGATTCCGTGAGACCCGAAACAAAACCCATTCTTCGAGCACTTCTTTCAATTCCTCGCGACAGGCTTCAAGCGTATCCGCATTCGCAAAAACGCCATCGAAGCCGTCAATCTCGCCGTAGAAGCTGCCATCATCCGAGAGAATCTCGTACTTCGCGCGTCGCATTGCCCCTTCAATGTATTTAGTCAGCACTGGCTTGCTCCTTATTGATCACCTGTTCTTTGCGGACTATCTGATGAAAGACCTCAGCGCTTCGATGCGCTGGCTCAACTCAACAGGCGAAAGACTCCGATACTTTTCTGGGACCATCTCTCTCGACGTAGCTTCACGAGCCGCGACCAGTATCTGATACTCGACGGCCATTTCATCGCGAGCCGGACTGAACTCATTCGCAACGTTAGCGACATCTTCATTAGTCGTTTTCTCGCGGCCAGACATTCGAGCCATTCGTCGAGCGCGAATCAGCATCGACTCAATGTCGGCGCCCGACAACGTTAGCTTGCTCTGCGTTATCGGAGACCAGTCGGCCACTTCGTGAGCGATGTTGTGCTTTCCAATCATCGCTTCGATGATCGCGAGACGGTCTTCTTCAGATTCAGGATAGAACAGCGATATGTGTTCTTCTGCGCGGCCCTGGCGCTTCAAGTCGATGGGCAGCAAGTCTGGCCGGCTGGTCATCAGTATCCAGAGAATGCGCCCGCGATTTCGTGTGTCGCCCATCGCCGCGGCGAGCTTCGAGAAGATTCGCGCATCAACCCCCGAATCGCCGCCCGATTCGCGCGAGCCAAGCGTAGCATCGGCTTCATCGATCAGAACGACGATCGGCGCAAGAGTCTGAAGCAGGTTCAGAATCTTTTCCAGATTGGCTTCGCTCGAGCCCACCCAGCGCTCGCGAAAGTTTTTGAAGGCAACGACGTTCATTCCACAATCGTGCGCGAAACATTCCGCGAGAAACGTTTTGCCTGTTCCTATGGGCCCTGAAATCAGTATGCCCATCGGAGCTTCCTCGGTGTTGCCGGCGCGAATCGTTTCTGCGATCGAGCGCATGAAGCTCTTAGCCTTTGACATCCCGCCGACCGAGTCGAGGCCAAACCGCGGATGCACGAACTCGACCAGCCCGACACATTCAGCTTCGATCAATTCTTTTTTCTTCTGGCGAATTCGATCGAGCGTGAGCGCGTTGTTCTCAGTCGCTGCGCTTCGGATCAGTGAATTCAAGTGCACTCGATTGAGGCCGGAGGTCGTGAGCGCCAACTGCTCGTCGGTCACTTCGCTCTTGAGCTGCGGCAACTGTGAGCGAAGGTGACCGATGAACTCGAGGCGTTCGGAATCGTCCGGGTAGGGAATGTCAATCGCCGCGAGCCGTGAGTTTTGTCGAATGCGCGGATGAACCTCGGCCACGCTTTCGGCGATCAAAACTACGATGTTGTCTTTCTTCAGAAGGCGCGAGCTGGTAATCCATCGCTGAAAAGCTACGAGGTTGGTGCGATCGTCGGCCGACATGTAGCTCACGTCGCCAGCCGGAATTATCGTATCCAAAAAATTGATGATGATTGCCACCTGCTCGCCGTAAAGCAGGAAGTGCTCGATCAACGGAAGCGCTCGCGCTGGATCTTTTGGAAGTTGGCGAAGCGTATCGCGGCTCATCAACGGATCGGAGACTCGAAGCAAGGCGCCGAATTGCCGCTCGGCTTCCTGAGAACCGAATTTGATACCCTCACTGCGGTTATAGGTCAGCAAATGTTTGGTGCCGACCAGTTCGCGTTGCAGATAGTTCAATAGGCTGATGTATTCTGAACCTGAATTCACCAGATCGTAGATGTTGTTGTAGAGCAGAAAGTGACTGGCCTCGCCGGCGTAATACTTGCGGGCCATACGAGCCGCCCACGAAGGCAATTGGTCGATTTCGTCGAGTAGTAGTCTTGTTCGTGATGATGACATGATCCTGATGCGTGATGCGTGAAACGTGATGCGTGACAATCTTCTCACGAATCACGTTTCACGCATCACGGTTCCCTTTTCACTGTCTTTGCGCGAGCGGCGGGCGAACCTGTTGAGATGAGGAGCGGTCGGCGATGTCCAACTGACTCATAATCGGCGCCGTCTCGTCGAGTATTTCCTTCGTGAGCTCAATCGAAGATAACAGCGATTCAAAATCAAGTGACGAGATGTGCTCGGGAGTTGGCATGGTTACCACCTGGTCATTCACCAAACCAAAGAAGCTCTCAATCGATTGAAGCTGCGCTTCGACGCGCCTCATCGAGCGCTCCATGTCGTCGTAAGTCTTCATTCTCTTTTGAAGAAACTCGAGATTGGTTTGATAGAGCCGTCGAGTGTCGTCATCGGGAGCCGTCGAGACCGCGCGCTCCGCTTGCTGAATCTGATTTTGAATCGTCTGTCGATTGATCGACCTCATATGGTTCTTTCGCCGTCGATAAGTGTCGAGCAAATCGACATAAGATTCCCAATAAACATCGAGCGTCTGTATTCGTTCCGGAACGTCGGTGACGCCCGTGAATTTTTTGTAGTTCTGATAAATCTGATTCTTCATCCAGCGAAGGTACTCAACAGCTTCGCGCTCGCGCGGATCAAAGGTTTTTACAAGATCTTCGCGTCTGCGATTGCGGTCGGCAAGCAACCGGCGACGGTTCCGCTGATCGACAAGTCTTCGATAGCCGGGAGTGTTCGGCACTGATGTCAGGTAGAGAGCCTCTGCCACGCCTCCCGTCACAAGCGGAATCCACCAACCTAACCATGCAAGCAAGCCGAAGTCTCTGGCGGCAGTCGCCGCGAACACAGCCAGCGCAACAAATATCACGAGCGCCCAGATGTTGAGCGGCTCTTTGATCGCCTCTTTTATGTAGCTGACGTTCTCAGGCATAGAGTTAAAGAATGAGTGATGAACAATGAATAATGAACAATGCGACTCGACTCGAATTCAGCATTCAGCATTCCGCGTTCAGCGTTTCACTATTCAAGCGCTTTCGCGCGATCAGCCGGCCCGAGCGACTTTTCCGCGGCTGAGTCACTGGTGATCGAAGGGGGAGCCGGCGTCGAGGCCGGCACTTCGGGCATCAGACCCATTTGCCGCTTGTAAGCCGTGAGCGTGTCTTCGACTTGAAGGTTCAAAGACTCGCGTTCGATATCCTGAATCTGCGATTCGACACCACCAGTTGCGAGGTCCATTCGCGCTTCGGCGGCCGCAGAACGACGTTGAATGCGATCGCGCATCTCCTGAAACGTTCCCGCTTCATCGCCGATTTGAAACGAAGCCATGGTCTGAGACAGTTGCTCCTGCATCTTCGCGGCGCGAGCTTCGTTGACCAGTTGCTGGGCCTCCCCGGCGCGCTTCTTAACTTGAAGAATGTAGTTATCGAGAAACCTCTTGGCTTGCTCGGATGCAGCGTGAGAGCTCTCGAGCTGCTGGCGAGCTCTCTCGAGCGCGGTTTGCTTCTCCTGAAGCGCCGTAATGTAAGTGCGAGCGATGTCGTCGCGATTTGTTGTGATCGCCGCTTTGACTTTGGCGTCGTAGTCTTTTATTTCGCGCTCGAGCGTGACTACTTCCTTTTGCAGAAGCTTTTCGGTCGCCATCACCTGTACGACGTTGTTCTGCATCTGCGGGACCTTTTCGCGCATGTCGCGAATGGTCTGTTGCAGGATGAGCTCGGGATCTTCGGCTTTCTCGATCAAGCCGCCAAAAACGGAGCGGAACAGCCTTTTGAGTCTAGCCCACATTTCGCCTCCTAACGAGCGGCCTCGTTTCCACGCTTGCAGCCCGCTGCGATCCGAGGCGGGCATTCAACTTCATTAATACAAGGCGCGCGGGGCGAGGCATATTCGACTTCGTCTTTAGTCTACCACAAGAAAACATTGGTGAAAAAAGTTAAACTAACCTCGCGCCAATAGATAACAAGCGGCGTCGAGGCGTCAACTGCAACTCGCAACAAGTGAACATTCAACGGCAATTCGACATACGTCCAGTCCAGTGTAGACGTTCTGAAGAAGCTGTATTGCGTGTTGCGAAGCTGGTGGCTATAACCAAAGAGGAGAGTTGTTGAAGTCATTGTACTTTTGCGACTCAGAGATTGGTTTGCTATGATTCCCGACGCGTTGAGCGCGATGTTGAACCTCCATGCTTAATCAACGCGAGCCGGAGCGTCTGATTCATGCAGATCCGCTTGCAAGTACCCGAAGCCGAATACTCGCCAATGACTCCCGAAGAGATTTTCTCTCTGGTGCAAAGGGATCTTGCGCTGGTTGAAGAGGAGTTCGACCGAAATCTTTCCGACGCGTCGACCCTGGTCTCGGCGATCGGCCGCTACCTGCACGATGGCGGCGGCAAGCGTGTTAGACCCGCGCTCGTGTTGCTTGCCTCCAGACTGGTTTGCGGAGAAGCGTCGCCTTCGGCGATCCGGCTCGCGGCGGTCATGGAGATGCTTCACACGGCAACGCTGGTTCACGACGACATAATAGATGAAGCGCGTGTACGGCGAGGCCGCACATCGGCGAACGTACAGTGGGGCAACGATCGCACGGTGCTGGTCGGCGATTGGTTGTACATGACCGCTTTCGATATGAGCCTGCGCGAGCGGAACTTCGCGATACTTGATTCGTTGACGCGCATGACTCGATTGATGGTTGACGGAGAAATCTTTCAACTGTCACTTGTCGGCAACAGTCACATCACCGAAGACGAGCATCTGGATATCGTGCGCCGCAAGACTGCTTATATGTTCAGCGCGTGCGCAGAAGTCGGAGGAATAGTCGCGGGTGCGACGCATGAAGAACAGCGAGCGCTGGCTCGCTACGGCCTGTCGGTAGGTGTTTCGTTTCAGTTGATCGACGACGTTCTGGACTTCGTCTCGACCGAGGCGAAACTGGGCAAGCCGGTAGCGAGCGACATTCGGGAAGGCAAGCTGACCCTTCCGCTGATTTATCTTCTGGAAAATGGTAATGAAGAATATAGACGAATGATCGAAACAGTTATGCGCGAGCGGGCCTTCGATACCGTGCGCCGCGAGGACGTTCTTCGTCTCGTCCATGAAAAAGGGACGCTCAAGCGCGCGCGAGCCGAAGCCGGTCGCTATGCCAGCGAAGCGACCGAAGCCCTAAGCATTTTTCCGCCCTCCCCGTATCGTCAGGCCCTATTGAGCGTGCCTCGCTTCATCGTCGAGCGCGAGATGTGATATTAATTTAGGGGGTTGGATGTTAGGGGTTAGGAGTTGGTTGAAGGCGTTGCGCTTTCCCAAATCCAATCTCTAACCTCCGACCCCCAACCGCCGATATGTACTGTCAAAAATGTAACATCGATTTTTCTGAGGGGCTCCGCTACTGCAAGTGGTGCGGTGAAGGGCTTGTCGACCGCCCGCGAGTCACCAGCGAATTGCATGCGTGTCCAAGTTGCTCGGCTTCCGTTGAACCGACCTGGACCTACTGCAAGGCGTGCGGGGAAAAGCTTCACGGCGTGGACGAACCTTCGGGTGTTGTGTGTCCGGAGTGTGGAGCGTTTTCAGAACCTGGCGCGCGAAATTGTTCGCGGTGCGGCGAAAGCTTAACCGCGACGGGCGCCACTCAAGTCGTTCAGGATTCAACCGACACCGTAGTTATCACCGCGTGCTCGTCGTGCGGCGAGCCTTTGGAAAAAGGCACGCTGTATTGTAAGGCCTGCGGCTCAGCGGTCTACGCAAAGCCTGAACACTTCGGCGAGTCGGCGTTGCTTTGCGCAGCTTGCAACAGCTACAGCGCGATCGGCTCGCGCGTGTGTCAGGTATGCGGAGTTCCTTTTCCCCAGGTTTCGGAGACCGCAGTTGACCGTCTTCCGAAGGCGCCCCAACTGGATTCAAAGACTCTCCGCGATCTCGGTGAGCGCTCTTCCATGGAAGAACCGCCGCCCGAGGCTAAGGAAGTCGAGTCCGGCGCAAATACCCTGATGTTCACCGGCACGGAAGACGAGCACCGTCAGGTCACTTCGCCTACTAAATCCGGGGCTGCAACCAGCGTGTTGCACGGTACTGCGGGTTCCAGGTCGGAGCAACCAAACACATCCGCCGTTCTAATGGGCCGCAAGACTGGTCCCGTCGAAGAGCAAGAACCAACACCTCAAATCGAAACGCCCCCTGCTACTTCAAAGGAATTGCAGCAGCCACCCGCGGTTGTTGAAAGTAAAGAAAACATTGAAGCTGCGGAATCATTGGCCGGTGCAGAACCAGCCGCGGTCGCTGAACCAACAACGTCCGGGTTTGGTTCTGATGCGCCGGGACCTCCCCTTGGCGCCAATACAAAAACGGAAGTGTTCGTCTCCCCGTCGCGCGCGCCTGCCTCGCCGCCTTCCGGGCGCATTTCACAGGACGACGTCCGGACCAGGGAATTTGTGCCGCAGCCTTTCGAGGTCGAACCAAACAGAGAGGTTCAACGACCCGCGATCGTGCAGACTGGGCAATCGGACTTTGCCGGAGAGACTCGAGCGGTTCCGAAGTGGTCTGCCACTGAGCCAGGCTCGTCGGCTTCCACTCGCGATTTGTCGAGCCCGGCGCCGGTCGAATACCCGACGACGCAAGGGGCTTCACAGCCGCTTCCAACAAAGCGGACCGGTGTGATGATCGCTTCAGTGATAGTCGCCGTGATCGTAATAGCAGGTTCGGTTTTTGCTGCGTGGTGGCTGCTCTTCGCGCGCGGCTCGCGCGTCACTCCTCCGGCGCCTCCGGTTGCCGTCGAGCCGCCTCCGCGAACAGAGGCTCCTCCTCCGACGAAACCGTCGGCGCCCGCGCCTCCGGAAGGTATGGTGATGGTAGCGGCAGGTTCATACACGATTGGAAAGGAAGGCGCCGACCCGCTCGAGCAACCGCGGCATAAGGTGGATCTCGCAGCTTTCTTCATCGATCGAACGGAAGTCACTAATGCTGCATTCAAGAAATTCGTCGATGCCACCGGTCACAAGCCCCCGAGCAACTGGAGCGGCGGAAGCATTCCTCCCGGGCGCGAGAACTATCCCGTGACCGGGATTACATGGCAGGACGCGGGCGACTATGCGGCGTGGGCCGGCAAACGCTTGCCGACGGAGGACGAGTGGGAAGCTTCCGCTCGCGGCGTGGATGGCCGAATCTATCCGTGGGGAAATAACTGGCGAGCCGGTCTGGCCAACATCGGCTCGAAGCCGGACGATATCACATCCGAGCAGTACCCGAAGGGACTCAAAGAAGTAGGTAAGTATACGCAGGGAGCTAGTCCGGCCGGAGCGGTCGACATGATCGGCAACGCGTGGGAGTGGGTTGCCGACGAAATCGCGTTGTATCCCGGGAACACGTCGGCGAAGCTCACCCAGAAGCCAGGCATCACCTATCGAGTCATTCGCGGGGGAGCTTATGACGGCGATAAAGATCACGACGCGACTTATCGCGGTTACCTCGATTCGAGTCAGCCATACCCTAAGGTTGGATTCCGCTGTGCGAAAGATGCTAAGTAAAACAGTCCGAAGTTCGAAGTCCGAAGTTCGAAGTCCCGCTTCTGAAATTTCTTTGACCTCGGACTTCGCACCTCGAACTGCGGACGATGTCTGATGCGATTCCGCTGTGCGAAAGATGCTAAGTAAAACAGTCCGAAGTTCGAAGTCCGAAGTTCGAAGTCCCGCTTCTGAAATTTCTTTGACCTCGGACTTCGCACCTCGAACTTCGGACGATGTCTTATGCGATTCCGCTGTGCGAAAGATGCTAAGTAAAACAGTCCGAAGTTCGAAGTCCGAAGTTCGAAGTCCCGCTTCTGAAATTTCTTTGACCTCGGACTTCGCACCTCGAACTGCGGACGATGTCTTATGCGATTCCGCTGTGCGAAAGATGCTAAGTAAAACAGTCCGAAGTTCGAAGTCCGAAGTTCGAAGTCCCGCTTCTGAAATTTCTTTGACCTCGGACTTCGCACTTCGAACTGCGGACGATGTCTTATGCGATTCCGCTGTGCGAAAGATGCTAAGTAAAACAGTCCGAAGTTCTAAGTCCGAAGTTCGAAGTCCGGCCTTTGACAGTTTGTCTCCTTGACCTCGCACTTCGAACTACGGACGATGTCTTATGCGATTGAGCCTCAAGCTAGGCGCCTTGTGCGCGGCAGCCGCAATCGTCCCGGTCATCATCATCTTCATAGTGGTTTCGTCGCAAGTCTCGTCGCGCGCACGCGACGCAGCGCTCGAACAACTTCGCACAGATGCGCGAGCGGCCGGCTCGCTCTGTGATAAGCGCCTGACTGAAATGCGGGCCGCTGCACAGGAGCTCGCGGACGAAATTGCGAACCGCGCTCTTGTGAGCGGTGAGAATCTCGACCGCAACAATCCGTCTGCGTGGGCCCGGCTTCAAGATTTGCTTCCACGCGCACAGAATGAATCGGCTCTCGATTTCGTCGTTGTCACCGACCCGCTTGGGAGAGTGATCGCTCGCCAGAATGACAGACCTGTGCCCGGTGAAACAGTTCTCGGGGCAGACAAGAATCCGATTGCTGAGAGAGTTATCGCAGGCGGCAACCTTCCGATTTCAGCTTGGGTGATCGAACGCGGTGAGAGGTACGCGCTATTGGGATTGGACCGCATCGCGCAAGTACATTTGCAGGACGGGTCGACTGTCGATGAAGCATTAATGGCTGAAGCGGCCGCGCCTGTTTTTCGCGGAGGCCGCCTGGTTGGTCTTGTGCTGATCGGCCAGATGCTCAACACCTATTACAAACCTCGCTCGTCTACGAATCCGCTTCAAACACCGCTTGTGGCCGAAGCAAGAGAAATCCTCTTTCGTGAAGCCGAAGAGAATTCGGGCGCGGTCATCGCGCTGGGAAAGGCGATCGTTGCTTCAAGCGTGCCGCCTGATGCAACGACTTCGCCGTCACGAGAACCCGATTTGACTGGAGTCTTGCGCGATCCGAGTAAGCAAGAAGAGATTCTGAAGGGTAATGAGCGCGATTATATTGTTGCCTGGCAGCCGCTCAAGTCGCTTGACGGTAGCGCAATCGCGTCGATCGGAGTCGCGCGAGCGGCTTCGGAAACGGGCGACGCAGCACGCTCGGTGCGAGGAACTCTCGCGGTTATCGGAGCAATATTTTTATTGCTCGCAGCCGGTGCTGGATTTCTGTTCGGCCAAAGCCTCGCAAGCCGCGTTGAGGTGTTGACACAAACCGCAAATCGGTGGGGACTTGGTGAGCTAAGCACTCCAGCGCGCGATAGCAACACATTTTTGACTAGGTGGGTGCCGTTGCAGTTTCTTCGCGACGAGATCACCGATCTCGCGGAAAAACTCGATCAAACGCGCGAAAGCTTCCGTCAGGCAATCGAAAGAATGCGCAAACGGTAAGGCAAGCTTCGCGACTCGATCGATGCGCGAGCTTCGCTGACATCACGCAGATTTAGTCGTATAATCCTTGCGCGTGGACTGCACCGGGAGACTATGAATCTGGTCCTTCCCATTCTCTTTGGCTCCCTCTCCAGGGTCGCGCGAAGCTTTCGCGACCGACGCACATCAACGGAGGTTTCTAAATGAAATCGAAACTCGTGACGCTCGGAATCACCGCTCTCGCAATCATCGCGCTGTCGCTTGAGGCTTCGTCGCAGGCCGTGGCTCAGGGCAACGCTAATAAACCGGCGCCCGCCAGAAAAGCGAAGCCGGCCGCGACCAAAAAGAACGCGAATACTCCGCCGCCTTCAGCTCCAGCACCTGCCGCTACCGCGGCGGCGGCGCCCGCAACAAAGCCGGCTCGCAAGAAAGTCGTTCATCGCAAGAAGCCGAACGCAATGGCCGGCGTTCCATCAGGAGTCGCCAATTGCGTCAAGCACCTTTCCGAGATGGCGGCGAAGGATCCTTTGATTGCTTACGAAGGTCATCCCTCGGAAATCGTAAACAACGGTTTGCTGTGGAACGATCCGAAGTCCAAGTGCTCGGTTGGAAGCGACGAGAACATGAGACAGAAAGTCTTTGATCTCGCGACCGCGTGGCGAATGAACGATGCCGCGAAGGTTCGGTCAATCCTCCAGGAGCTGGAAGGGATGAGCCCGAAGTAAAACGAGCAGCCCCGCTAAACCGATAGGAACATTTGTAATTGCCGATGATGGCGCGAGCTTCTCGACTCGCGCCACAACATCTCTAATCTAGTACTCAGCCGTGCTCAAGGTGACGAACCTTGTATGGGCGTCCCTCCGTGGGCGCCCCTCATTGCCGGCCCCACTTTTCATTGCCAGAGAGGGGCGCCCACGCAGGGACGCCCATACGGGTGTTCATCAAAATCAGTTCTTCATTCATGCTCGGCTTCGCTTGACACGCCTCGACGGGCTCGGATAGCGTTCATTCAAGCCGAAGTCATACATGCAATCGCCCATCAAATCAGTGAAGAGCATTGTTGCTGGTATCGCTTTGTCGCTGGCGTGCGTGATTGCCGGCGGGTGCAGCTTGCTGCCGGCGGAAACAAAAATCGATGAAGGCATAGTCATCGCGCCCACATTGAAGATTCGTTCTTCGACGGCTCTCGCTGCGCTTGATCTTGCTGAAGTCAAACGCGGGGACCGGCTCGAAATACTCGAGCAATCCGAAGTCAAGACGCCGACTCGAACAAATGAATGGTACAAAGTCAGAACCAAAACCAAAGACGCAACCGAAGGCTATGTCGAAGCGCGCTACGTCATAAACAAATCAATCGTCGACAAGACGCAGGACCTTTTCGAGAAGTCTAAAGGGATCGCCTCTCAAGGAATAGGTCGTCTGAAGGTTCAGACGAAGTTGCGTGTTGAACCCGGCGGCGACGTTATCACTTATCTCAGCCGCGGAACTACGGTCGAAATCGTCGGCAAGACCCGCACTACGATCAAACCCGATAAGCAACAAGAGAGCGACGACAGCGAAGACACCGAAGAGCCTGAGACTCGAACGGTGATCTGGTATCAGATTCGACTCCCCGAGACTGAAGTTCTGCGAGCGGGTTGGGTCGGCGCGCAGCAGGTTCAGCTCGACACGCCTGATGAAATCCTTTACCTCGAAGGCGAAGGCCGCCGCTTCACCGGGTGGGTTGTATTCGACCAGGTCCGGTCAAAAGACACCAAGAACAAGAAGGGCGAGCTGAAAGACAACTACATCGCGCTGATGAAGAACCTCGCGACCGAAGGCCCGATTGATTTCACGAGGTTGTGGGTGCTGATTTATTCGCCTGACGAAGGACGTTATGTTGGCCCTTACATCGAAGACGGTTTGCATGGAGTCTTGCCGGTCACCGTTCACCCTGATCATAAAGGCTTCACGATTCACGAGCTCGATGAGAATGGCAAACCGGTCGCTGTTGAATATGAAGCGATCCGCATTGATGCTTCACATTTAAGAGTCCACCGCCTCTCGCCGAAGATTTACTACAAGAAAGTCCCCGCCAGTCAAAGATCAAAGCGCAAGAGGTAACAGGGCTAGGATCAAGAACCGGTCAAGTTGGTCTGCCGCGGAAAGATTCGACTTGCAACCCGGTCAAGCTGCCCAATCGGCGCAGAGTAATTCAGCTTGCTTCAACACCGTTTGTGTAGCTCTCTCTTGTTTATCAGGAGGGTAGCCGTATCGGCGAGGAATTCGCTTAACCGCCACTCGAATCTTAGCGCGCACCGCCTCGCGTTCAGTCCAGTCGATAGTCACGCTGTTGCGAATCGTCTTCACAAGCTCCTGCGCAATCAGTTTCAACGTGTCGTCGCCAAGCACCTTCACCGCGCTGTCGTTGACTTCAAGCGCATCGTAGAACGCCCTCTCGTCTTCGGATAAGCCGAGTTCTTCTCCTCTGCGGTCGGCCTCGCGCATTTCTTTCGCGAGAGCAATCAACTCTTCGATCACCGCAGCCGCCTCAATTGCGCGGTTCTGATATTTGCGAATCGCGTTTTCAAGCATCTCCGCGAAGGACCGCGATTGAATCAGAAACTTCTTCTCTCTAGTCTTTATCTCGTTGTTCAGAAGCTTCCGAAGCAACTCAACCGCAAGATTCTTCTGCGGCATGTCACGAACGTCGGCAAGAAACTGGTCCGAGAGAATCGAGAGGTCCGGCTTTTTCAAACCGGCCGCCGCGAAAATATCAACAACCTCTTCTGAAGCGACCGCGCGCGAGATGATTTGACGAATCGCTGTTTCGATTTGCTCCGGCGACTTTCGGCCTTCACTTGGAGTGGCCTTTATCAAAGCCGCTCGCACCGCCTGAAAGAAACCAACATCATCGATAATCTCGATAGCTTTTTCATTAGGCACCGATAAAGCGAAAGCCTTCGACAGATCGCTGACCGCTTGAATAAACTGTTGTTTTCGTTCTTCTGGCTTCGTCTCTTTCGCACACTGCTGGAGAATATGTTCCTGTCCCGCAGGCAATACTCGCAATCGCTCAGCCGGTGTGCCGTTCTTCCATGCAGACCAGTCAAAACCAAAGAAGAAGTCGCAACAGATTTCGTATTTCTCCAGCATTACAGCTACAGCTTCTTCCTGATCGATGGCCGTTTCGCCTGTGCCTCCACTTTCGGTGTAAGTCGCAAGCGCTTGCTTTAACTCGGGAGCCAACCCGAGATAATCGACCACCAATCCGCCAGGCTTATCTTTGAACACTCGGTTCACTCGCGCGATGGCCTGCATCAACCCGTGACTGCGCATCGGCTTGTCCACATACATAGTGTGCAACGCAGGCGCGTCGAAGCCCGTTAACCACATATCGCGCACGAACACGATCTTAAACGGATCCTTTGCCTCTTTGAAGCGCAGTGCCAACTTCTCGCGCTTTGACTTGTTTCGAATGTGCTGTTGCCATTCAAGCTTGTCAGAAGCGGACCCGGTCATCACAACTTTCATCACGCCCTTATCGTCGTCCTCGTGATGCCATTCAGGGCGGAGCTTCCTGATGGCCTCATACAACTCGACGCAAATGCGCCGGCTCATGCAGACGACCATCGCCTTGCCGTCCATCGCCTCAAGCCGCGTTTCCCAATGCTTAACCAGATCATCGGCGATTAAGCCAAGACGCTTGTCCGTTCCGACGATTGCTTCCATCGCGGCCCACTTGGTTTTGAGTCGCTCCTTGCCTTCGACTTCTTCACCTTCGGTCGCTTCATCGAACTCGGGATCGATGCGTGGCCGCTCGCTCGGGTCAAGCTCCAGTTTCGCGAGCCGGCTCTCGTAATAGATGGGCACCGTAGCCTTGTCTTCCACCGCGCGTTGAATGTCGTAGATGCTGATATAGTCGCCAAAGACCGCTCGCGTATTTGCATCCGTCTTCTCGATGGGTGTTCCGGTGAATCCGATGAACGAAGCCCTGGGCAGCGCGTCGCGCATGTGCCGCGCGAAGCCGTCAATGAAGTCGTACTGGCTGCGATGCGCTTCGTCCGCAATCAAGACGATGTTGCTCCGGTCCGAGAGCAGCGGATGCCGAGCGCCCTTCTCATCGGGAAAGAACTTCTGGATCGTAGTGAACACAACTCCGCCGCTTGCTACTTGAAGCAACTCGCGAAGGTGATCGCGGTTTTCCGCCTGTACCGGTTTTTGTCGAAGCAACTCGTAGCAGCGGGCGAATGTTCCGAAGAGCTGATCGTCCAGATCGTTTCGATCAGTGAGAAGCACGATAGTCGGGTTCTTCATTTCCGGCTGAACTGCGAGGCGACCCGCATAGAAAACCATCGTCAGCGATTTGCCCGATCCCTGGGTGTGCCAGACAACGCCAACACGCCGGTCGCCCGCCGCACCGCCGGGCTGAGGTCGCGTCATATAACCCGAACGCTCTTCGCGCTGTTGAACGTCGGTGCAAGCGCGGAGTGTTTCTTCGATAGCAATGTTGACCGCGTGGAATTGGTGATAGCCCGCCATCTTCTTCAGTAGCGAATCATCGGCCGGGTCTTCTTCAAACACGATGAAGTGACGAATCAGATCAAGAAAGCGTCGCTTCTCGAACACGCCGCTCATCAGAACTTCAAGTTGAGGAATCGACGCAGGAGCTACTGCTTCGCCTTCGATGGTGCGCCAGGGCATGAACCGCTCGCGATCAGCGCTGATGGTTCCGAGCCGCGCCTCGAGACCATCAGAAATCACAAGCACCGCGTTGTAATTGAACAGCGAAGGAATTTGTTGCTTGTAGGTTTGAAGCTGATTGAAAGCGCTCCAGATAGTCGCGTTCTCATCGGGAGCGTTCTTCAATTCGATGACGGCGAGCGGAAGTCCGTTGATGAAGATCACGAGGTCGGGCCTTCGATTGTGCTGGCCTTCGATCACCGTGAACTGATTCACGACCAGCCAGTCGTTCTGGTTTGGATCTTCGAAGTTGATCAGGCGGACGATCTCAGCGCCGAGCGTTCCGTCTTCGCGACGAACATCTACGGCGATCCCTTCGACGAGCATTCGATGAAAACCGCGATTGTTGACGATGAGCGAAGGCGACTGCGTAATAGTGACTTTTCGGAATGCCTCTTCGATTGCCTCGCTCGGGACATTTGGATTGAGCCTCCATAACGCCGAGCGAAAGCGCTCGGTCAGAATAACCTCGCTGAATTCTGCGCGCTCGGCTGTCAGACAGTCGGGCGCAATCTCCGGCCCGTGCGCGACCGCGTAACCCAGTTCATCTAGCCACGATAGTGCGGCGTCCTCTACTATCGACTCGGTAAACTTGTTGTTAAATACTCGCGTCATCCTGAGCTAAAGCAAGCATCCACGAACTGTCGCGGCGTCAGGACTCGAACATCCCGCCGCGACGTGACCGGAAAGTGTCTCGTGTTGCCGGTAACCAGACAGATCGCCTGCGCAGCTTCCGCGACCGCTAGAAAAGGTTCGTCGTCTGGATCTGGAAGCGCTTCCGGCCACGGCTCCGGCTCCACACGCAAAGTATTATGCTCGATGTGCTGCAGAGCATCCTCCGCGTCACCTTGGTTGATACGCAATTCCGGACGTACAAGCACCTCGCGATATTCCGCGAGTATGCGCTCGTCGCAAGCAAGTTCGATCTCACCTGCCATGATCAAGTCGACGATTTGTCCGGGCGGGCCTTTCTCGGACAACAACCCGGCCACGAGCACGTTCGTGTCCAGCACGATGCGGATCACGAGCGACGTTTCTCCACCGTTGATCGGCGATGCTTGGCCTTCCGCGCGGTTGCTATGATTCGGTCAATCTGTGAAATCGTCGTTCGATTGCGACCAGTCTTGCGGGCACGATTGCGAATTGCCTTAACAGCGAGTTGGGCCTTGGCCTGACGGACAGCAGTGGCGGTTTCATCCAACGTGTCTTTATCTACAGGCACCAGCAGTGCGACCGGCTCACCGCTAGCAGTTAGCACCGCTTGAGGATCCCGAGATATGACCTTGCGAAGATCGCTGGCCTTGCCGCGCAATTCTTCAGTCGTGAATGTCTTCATATGGCAACAGTACCACTATCATAGACGACTGTCAGCAATCCGAGCGTCAGCAAGAACTCGGAGAAATCCCGCGCGCTGCCGCTGTGCGCTGCCGCCGAGTGTTAGCGGTGATCAGCTTCATAAAGGACCATTCCGCGTTCAATTATTTCGCGCATGAAGAAATCACCCATTGCCAGACGCTCCTCAATAAACACACTCAGCCCGTGATAACGCTGCTCACCTTCGCGTTTGCAGCATACACCTTGAGGATCTGCGCCAAGACAACGCCCTGCGCTTCGAGACTCAAAACAACCCCGAACGAAGTTAGTCAAACCTCGCGTAGCTCAATTCTTCAAGCGCTCCAATGCTTCCAGGATGGCCTTGCCTTCGCAGAAATAGATCGGCATGAACTGATTTTTGGCTGTCTGGATCTGGGTCCATGCTTTATCGTACCACTTGCGAGCGGTGCCGGGATTCTGTGCCTTCTCTTCTAGCCGACCGAGAACCAGATCCGCCGTTGGCTCACTTATGTCCTGCAGAGCCAGTCGTCGCGCTTCTGCTTCGTCGCCCTCTTTAAGAGACATTAAGGCCAATCTTCCCCGGGCGTATTCGGAATCGGTCTCCTGATATGTCTTCCTGGCCGCATCTCGCTTTCCCTCTTTCTCCAGAATCAGGCCACGAGTTGCTTCAACTATCTGCTTCCACCCCGCAGCCGCTAGGGCCGAAGCGAACTCATCAGGATGACTCGCCGCATAGTACTCTGCATCCTTGAGAACGAGCTCGGCGTCCCTATGATCGCCTTTCAGTGCGAGGACCTGCGCTTTCGCACAAGTGTAGTAACCGACTTCGAGGATATGCACAGTAGTCCAAGAGTCTTTTCGGTCGGGATCTGATCTGACCAGCTTTTGAAAATCTGCAACCAGCCGGTCGGACTCGTCGATAGCTGCTGCGAACTCGCCGCGGACGACAAAGCGTGTAAGCTGTTGCGGGTCTCTGCCTTGAGCACCCCCCGAACTTACGGTGATCGTGATGATCATTAACACTGAATAGAAAATGTTTCTCATTGGTGTATCCTTTTTGCATTAGCCGCGTCATCCCAACGAAAGCATGAATTGCATCGTAGGGTAGCGGCTTCGCAACTGATTCGCATTCGGCTTCTTTAATTCCGCCGCGAGCGATCATTCGTTGTCGAGAACGCGTCTCACTCGTTCATCGGCCCTTGTTTGATCAAGCATGCTAGCGCACTTGCTGATCTCCTCCACAACAGTGTGGAGTCGTTCGGCGTACCACTCCAACTGTGCAACATCCGCGATTAGGTTATTTGAATTGTCAAATGGATCGGTCACGAGTTTAGCTCGAAACGCGGTTGCAAGATACTCCAGAACATTCAAGGTGTCGCGCGCGAGTTCGTTATACCAGGTGTATTGGTAGGCGTAGTTTACGACGGCTGCCTCGATTGCGAAAGACTTCACCAAGAAGTTGTATCGATCTCGGATTCTCTTCGCTATTCGAATAACGTTGCGGAAGTCATTTCTCTTTTCAGACGCGGTGTTCAACCGTTTGATGTCGGTTTGGGGTGCGGTCAATATCCAACCGTTGGCCCTGTCGCCACGCGGGATATCGTAAAAGGTTTCGCCCGTTACCGCATGTGTGAAGACTCCGGCTGGCACTAAGTCAATGCGCAGATTCTGCGACAAGATTCTTGCAGTAACCGCCTCACCTTCTCGCTCGGGAGTTTCGCCGCCAAACGCATCAACGACCTCCTTCGCAACGCCCTTCAGCCAGTTCAGTAACTTTGCAGGACTCACTCCTGAACCATCCTCTTTCATAAACCTGGAATCATACTTATGGTTCGGAGCGGCCGCGCCAACGCCCGCGCCAATTGCTCTGCCACTCTGATTGAAAACGCCAGAGTTCGAGTCTATGACTACAAGGACGTCATACTCGTCAACCGAAGCAACCTTCGTTCTCTTGAAGTAGCTCCCGTAGTACACAAAGGGCTGCTGGATATAGAGGGTTGGCTCGTTTCTTCTCGCACCAATCTCATTGGCAATCCTCTTCAGAAACCATTCGCGGCTCTTTGCAGCGTCCGAGATATTACCCTTCGGAAGTGCAATGACGTCTCGCACGTATCCAGTAATCGCCTTATTCAAATCTGCCATGACATCAGTCCCTTCGCCCTTGTCGATAAACTCTGACCATTTCCTCAGCGCCTCTCTCCATCTGTTCTTGATATCGCAGGCGCTTGCGCCCGTACCAAAAGCTTGGGTTGACCGGGTTAGTCCGCCGTCTATCAAAGATTTGATCCTGCAAGTTTCTGCTCGCGTTAGTCGAAGCCTCGGGCGCATCGAGGTTGCTAATAGCTCGGTCATACATAGCCTCAGCGCTTCTCAATAGTCGCTCAGACTCATCTGCGGTTTCCATTTGCCTTTTATATTCGCGTATTCCCCATAGGAATGCTGGTGCCAAGGGCGCAACGACTCCGAGAACAAAGCTTTCCAGGGTCATTCCTCGGATCAAGCCTATGGTCAACGCCAAAACCGCGGCGACACATAGGACTCCGATAATCGACCACCCATAATTGCGTCGTAGCTGAGCATCCCACCAGCAATTCGAGCGTTGACATACTATTCGGGCAAGATGAACCGGCAGTGGTGCGATGTTGTTCGGATACCAATCAACAAGCTTTGAACGGTCGCCACCAAAGCTGGAGGCCGCCGCAACCACGGTCTCGTGCGTTGGAGGGTCTGACACCTTTAGCTTGTTCCAATCAATGGCGAGAACTTCGCAGTCAAAAAGCTCTTGGATTTTTGCGGCTAATAACTTCAACCGCTTTTGCATTGCGTCGAGCCCAAATGAATCTAAAGAGGGGAGAATGAGTCCACAAAACGCCGCCCATACCTTTAGGTCTGGCTTCCATGCGAGAACTGGCGGCCAAATCAACGCGTTGAGAGACGGAAGGATCGCTTGAATCCACTGGATCACCTCGGCGCGACCGTAGAGTAAGGTCTTAGCTGCAAGCCTCTCCAGTTGGCGCGGTGCGTTTTGCGCGATGAGAATCTGATTCTGTTCTTCGGTCATTGATAGACCAGGCTTACTTCTTTGGAGCGTACTCAACTCGAACCTCGCCCGACAGTAGCTTCGGCAGGAGCGCGTCGCGCATCGCCGCGAGGATGCGCAATTGTCGGCGATTCTGCTCAGCAAGTTCGTACAGTGCCCCGCACATCTTGTGAAACGCTCCAACTATGGCGGACTGGTCGGGCCATGTGACCTGCCACTTGCCTATGATCTCAGGAGAAATGGCAGGGTAGGCTCCACCGTCTGCCTGTTGGCCGAGATGCTCGAAAACGTCGGATTGCGTTAGCGCCGCATGAATAAAACTCCACGGTGCCCGTGTCGGTGTGACGACTGCAAAGCCGGTCGAAGCTATTGAGTATGGCGACGGATGTAAACAAAGAAAGTACGACCCGCGATCTGGCCGCACCGTCGACATTACCGTATCGCCGTGCCGGAGCCGACGGCGCGCACGGCTTGGTTCCTCCCCGCGTTCGAACACTTGAATGCTTCGAATATTCCCGCGCGATACTTCGGAAATCTCGATGTACTCGACGCGATCCAGTTCGTCGTCCTTCCCAAGCGTCCACGCGTTGATCTCAGCGAGTTCAAAAATCGGTATGCTATTCCAACCCATCGGAATCTTCCCGAGTCCGGATGGTTCGAAGCGGTCGGGAAACAGAGCGGCAATCTCTGGATCAAGGCACGGTGGACTTTGACCCGCTGCTTTCGCTCGGACTGGATCGAAGTCCACGAACCACGACTCGAAGATGGCTTGAGCTATCGCCTCAAGCGTCTCGTTCATCCGCTGGTTCAACTCGATCTTGTCGTCCAGCGTCCCCAGAACGCCAGCGATAGCCTTCTGTTCGTTGATAGGTGGGACACGCAGTCGAAAGTTCGGGATATCGGCGCACTTCAGACTGTCGAACACTGCACCAACGTTGATGAACTTCTGGATCTGTTCCCACCATTCGGGTCCCCGAACGAGCCAGCGCAGAAAAGGTGGAAATATCTTCCTACCGTCAGCTCGAAGAAGCACAAGATTTTGGCCAAGCGCAAATGGTGGCCCTGCTGGCACGAAAGCCGTCTCTCCAGGGTTACAACGCCGAGACAGAATGACATCGTGGTGTTGAGGCGATGCCTTGCGAGTCCATTCAACAAAGAGTTCCGAAGTAATTCGTCGAGCACCGGTGAAATCAATACGGCCATTCTTGATTTGTGGAATGGCGACGTAAGGACAACCAACATTTGATGCAGGAGGTGTCCGATGTTCGCAGTCAATCAGCGAAACACCAGCAGCAGAAAGCGAGACTTCTTCCCAATCAACTTTCATAATCGAAAGCTTTCAGATTTGCTCTAATCAGATTCTCCAGCGAGGCCGACTCCGCGAACTGTTCTTCAAGCTGCGCACTCAGTAGCCTCATCTTCTCTTCAAACGCTTCGCCATCGCCCTCAGCATCTTCCGCTCCGACGTAGCGCCCGGGCGTAAGCACATAACTGTGCGAGCGAATTTCATCAACGCTGGCGCCCTTGCAGAAGCCGCGAACATCGAGATAGGGATCTGAAAGTTCAAAGGTCACACCTAGCTCGTCCGCTTCCTTAAGGAGACGGCCCGTGTCGAGCTTCCAGTTATGATAAGTGAATGCAATCTTGTCGATGTCTTCTTCGGTCAACTCCCGATGAACACGATCTATCAGCCGGCCCATCTTGCGAGCGTCGATGAATAGAACCTCATTCCTACGATCGCGCACACAGTCGGGCATGATGTCGTCCTTGCGAGGATTCCCTCGCGCACGTTTGTCGCGCGTCAGGAACCATAGACAAACAGGAATTTGAGTCGAATAAAACAACTGACCGGGAAGCGCAACCATGCAATCAACAAGATCAGCTTCGATTATCTGCTTTCGAATCTCCCCTTCGCCTGATTGGTTCGAAGACATGCTCCCGTTTGCCAATACAAACCCAGCCAGACCGGTAGGCGAGAGGTGATGAATGAAGTGCTGGACCCATGCGAAGTTTGCGTTGCTCGCTGGAGGCGTGCCGTATTTCCAGCGAGGGTCTTTCCGCAAGCGCTCGCCTCCCCAGTCGCTGTCGTTGAATGGAGGATTAGCCAATACGAAATCGGCTTTCAGGTCTTTGAATGCGTCGTTGTGAAATGAGCCCTGCTCGTTCCAGGCGATGTTTGCTTCGATGCCTCGAATCGCGAGGTTCATCTTTGCAAGCCGCCACGTCGTGTAGTTCGACTCTTGCCCGAAGATGCTTATGTCGCCGATGCGCCCGCCGTGAGCTTCTGCGAACTTCTCACTCTGCACGAACATTCCGCCGGAGCCGCAGCAAGGGTCGAAGACTCGGCCTTTGTAAGGGGCTAACATCTCTACGAGTAACTGAACGACGCAACGTGGCGTGTAGAATTGGCCACCCTTCTTGCCTTCGGCGCTGGCGAACTGTGAGAGGAAGTATTCGTAGACGCGACCGAGAACATCTTTCGAGCGGCTTTCGCGATCGCCGAGTCCGATGGTCGAGATCAAATCGATCAACTCGCCAACGCGCCGCTTGTCGAGAGATGGTCGCGCGTAGTCTTTAGGCAACACCGTCTCTAGCGACGGATTGTCGCGCTCGATGGCGGTCATTGCGTCGTCGATGTTCCGGCCAATCTCGGGCAGCTTTGCCGTTGATTGAATAAACGACCAACGAGCTTCTTTCGGAACCCAGAAAATGTTAGCGGCTGTGTACTCGTCGCGGTCTTCGGGATCAGCACCTTCTTCGGTCGCGAGCGTCGAGTGATGTTCCTCGAAGGCGTCGGAAATGTACTTGAGAAAGATAAGCCCGAGGACTACGTGCTTGTATTCGGCGGCGTCCGTGTTGCCACGCAGCTTATCCGCAGCGGCCCACATCGTCGCTTCGAACCCCAGATTTGCACCGTTGGATTTGTTCTGTTTCTTTCTAGCTTTCGCCATTCGATCTACCGGGCCACACGATTGAACCACTTAGGCTGAAGTTGTGAAGCATTATCGCACGGGCGCTAACGCGGTGCCAATTGCTTCGAAGTCGCGTTGGCTGATTGCCGCTAAAAGGTTTGGTGCTTTCAAAGGAATTGGAAGAGCAATAAATGACCTAAGCGGTTCGCGAGCCGGTTAATTCTTTATTATTTTTTCTATCGCATCGGCGATGCTCTTTTCTACTGCCGTGGCGATCAGATCTACCATCGCCTTGGTGTTCATCCGCATAGCTTCGGCGCAAGCTGCCCGATAAGCCGCTTTCATTTCGGGTTCGATTGTCACAGGAGGCAACTCGCTGCGAAGCGTGAACAAGCTTGCGGCGACTAGTGCGGTTCGATCGTTCGAGCGATCGAAAGGCTCGATGTCGATCAATCGGAGGAGGACTAACGATGCTTGCTCGACCGGATGAAACTCAGCAAACGATTCGGCTGTGAACCAGTGACACGCGTTCTCGACCGCCGCACGTAAGCGCTCCGGAGGAGGCGACGCCGAGTTTCTGCCTGTCTGTCGGCGAAGGCCTGCTTCAGAGCCGGGCAGATTGTGAAGCTCCAGGAGTAGTTCGGGAGATAGCGAAGCGTTTTTCCCGCGTTGACCGGCGAGCCTGATCACGCTGCGAAGCGACTCGAGCAAGGCGGTTGCTTGTCTATCGCTCTCGCTTGAGGCTTCGGTTGCTTGCGACGACGCGAGCCGAGACACATCTTCGCGTGAGATCTCGTAGCCTTCCAGAACAAGAGTCGAATAGACGAATTCAATTTCCGTCCAGCGTTCGATGTTCCTACGCTGGTCCTCAGGTGTATCAAGCTCTGCGAGCTGCTTCTGTTTCTGATTGATGCGACTTATCCAATCGTGCGAAGGACGCATCAACTGAATGGGCGGAGTTCGTCGGTCTGGAGCATCTGGCACAATTCATTTATAGCGAGTCCCGTGTTTGATTACCATCGAGACGTTCTGCAGCAGGTCGATGTATCGAAGCACATCACCGTGCACCGCGATGATGTCCGCGTATTTGCCTTCGGTGACGGTGCCGACTTGACTATCGACCCTCATTAAAACGGAAGGCCAATAAGTCGCGGCCCGAATCGCGATCATAGGATCGACGCCGAATTGATTCACCCACGCGTCAAGCTCGCGCCACGTGCTCTGGCTGTGAAAGTTCATCGGAATTCCACTGTCGGTTCCAATAAGCAGGACTACTCCCGATTCAGTGAGCTGTTGGAACTTTCGCTTCAAGGTCGGACGACGGTTGGGAGTGATTTGATAATAAGACAGCCGCTCCGGGTGCTCGAGCGATTGTTTGATGTCCGCAACGATGGAATCCGGCAGTCCTACTTGCCACGACGGATCGTCTAGCGCTTCGGGGTTGTCGCGAAGGTATTCGTAGTTGAGCAGGCCTTCGACGGTCGGCGTCCAAAACAGCGGACCGAGACTCATTTTCGACGTGCGCTCTCGAAGCATCGCAATTATGTCCGGCGGATACTCGGGCGCCGCCGCCAGTCCAGTATGCTCGAAGCAATCGACGCCGGCCTGAAGGCCACGCCGAATCTCATCGGGTCGATGAGAGTGCGCGACTACCGTGAGCCGATGTTTGTGAGCTTCATCCACCACGGCCTGCACTTCTTCTATCGTCATCTGGTCCTGATCGATGAGCTTGATCAGGTTCACTCCCGCGTCGGCGAGCTTGCGCACTTTCGCTCGAGCGTCATCAGCGCCGCTCACGCCCCAGCGAAAGTATTCGGTTCCGGGATACGGCTCGTGCTGAATAAATGGTCCCGAAACGTAAAGCGTCGGTCCGGGCAGCTTGCCTGAGTTGATTCGATCGCGAACTGAAATGATCTCTTTGAGTGGAGCGCCGAGATCGCGAGCGCTTGTCACTCCGGCCATCAGAAGTTGCCTGGCCGACGCGGGCATGATCACCGACTCCATCAACGGAGGATAAGTCTTGTCCCAATGCGCGTAGTCGCTATGGCCGTCGATCATCAAATGAACGTGCATGTCCCACAGTCCCGGCAGAACCGACATGCCTTCTGTAGAGATCACCTCTGCGCCGCTTGGAATCGGCAGCGAGCCGAGTTGACCGACAGCTTTGATCTTGTCGCCTTCGATTATGATGACGCTGTTTCGAATCGGCTTGCTTCCGTAACCGTCGATGAGCGTTCCGCCTACAAGCGCCTTGACGTTATGACTCTGCGCCTGTGCTGCTTGATTCGCGTTTGAAAACAAAAGTGATGAGCAGGCAAGCAACAAGACTATAGCGATGATGTAACGATACTTTTGCATTGATGCCTCCGTAAGGTGATCTTGAAAGCGATCAGGATCGTTCATTTAGTTGCAAGAAGAAGCAGCAAGATTGGAAAGCCAAGATACTTTGCTGCCGCCGGAACCATTTCGGCAAGCTCTTCATCGCCCGCGAATTCCTGAACAGCAATCTTAGCGAAGCCGGCTTCCTTCAAGAGACTCACGTGTTCGCCGACTGAGTAATGAAATGCCCCGAGCCGGTATTCGATCCCGTTTCGCTCGAAGTTCGCTTCGATGCCTGCCGCGGACATAGCCGGGTGATACACAGAGAAAACCAGTCGCCCACTGGATTTGAGAACTCGGTGAAACTCGCGCAGAGCCTTAAACAGCTCGCTCAAGTGTTCTCCTATCAACGAGCACAGAATCGCATCGAACGTTTGCTCGCCGAAGGGCAATGGTCGCTCGAGGTTGCCGAGAGCCATCGCGACCTCCGGATTATTTTGCCGGGCTACTTTCAACATTCCGTGCGAGAAATCGAATCCAATCGGCACGCTTCCTGCGAGCGAAAGCTCTTTGAGGTTTCGCCCGGTACCGCAGCCGGCGTCGAGAATAAGCTCACCCGGTTTCGGCGCAAGCCTGGCAATGGTGTATCGCGAGTCCATCGCGACTACAGGGTTGGGCGTCGAGTCGTAGGTCTCCGACCACAAGTCGTAACCTGCGCGTGCGGCCAAACGCACGATCCTTTTTGTGCTCATGTTCGAATAGCGGCCCGCAATTTTAGCATGGGAAAGACCGTCACGCTTGACAGCAACTCGGTTAGCACGTGACACTTTGAGGCGCTCAACGGGATTGCTACAATCGAATCGGAATTCGATTGCCTTTATTGAATCAGCTTTGATGCAAACTGAACGCGAACTGAGACAGCAGATCGTAGAGATCGGACGCAGAATCTACGAGCACGGTTTTGTCGCCGCATCCGACGGCAACGTCAGCGCCAGACTTTCTGACGGAAGCATACTCACTACGCCGACGATGGTGTGCAAGGGGCGAATGTCTGAGGACATGCTCGTCCTGGTGGACATTGAGGGAAACAAGCGGCGGCGCGATGAGCGAAACCCCTCGTCTGAATTTGCGATGCACAGGGCGATTTACAAGCTTCGTCCCGATGTGCACGCAGTAGTTCACGCGCATCCGCCTTTTGGAACCGGCTTCGCTGTAGCGAATGTTCCGCTCGACCAGCCGCTGTTGTCGGAAGTGATATTGACGCTCGGCTGCGTGCCGTTGACCGGTTACGGCACTCCTTCGACGGAAGAATTGCCTGATTCGCTGTCGCCGTTCATTCCGCATCACGATGCGCTGCTGCTTGCGAATCACGGAGCTGTCGCGTACGGACCGGACCTGGAGACGGCATTTGCTCGAATGGAAACGCTCGAGCACTTCGCGAAGATAACGCTGGTGGCGAGGCTGGTTGGAAGGCCTCACGAGTTGCCGGCTGAAGCTATCGAGAAGCTTTTGGATGTTCGTGAGCGGGCCGGCTACATGGCTGCCGGGTCTCGCGGATGTCAGGCGTGTGGATTTTCGCAGGGTCATTCTTCGACGTGCGCCGTGGGCAGCGCGACTGCTTCGTACGGCGCGAACGGTGATGACACGGTGACGCTGACTCGACGAGAGTTGACGTCGTTAATAACAGAAGCCGCGCGCCTGGTCGCGCGAGAAATGAAGAACTAGTCATTAGTCATTCGTCATTGGTCATTACTCAATTCCCAAGCCCAACGGCCTTGTTACCAATGACAAATGACAAATGACCAATTAGGAGATTCAATGGAAGCTCTTGGAATGATCGAGACGAAAGGTCTGGTCGCGATGATCGAAGCCGCTGATGCAATGGTCAAGGCCGCTAATGTGACCTTGATCGGCTACGAGAAAATCGGCGCCGGACTTGTAACTGCCATCGTGCGAGGCGACGTCGCTGCGGTCAAAGCGGCAACCGATGCCGGCGCAGCCGCCGCCCGACGCGTCGGCGAGCTTGTCAGCGTTCACGTCATCCCACGTCCGCACTCAGCGGTAGATGAAAATATGCCGGTGACCCCTGAATCGCGCGAAAGGTGAGGATTGATGCGTAAAACGTGACGCGCGACCCGTATAATTAGGCAGATCACGGATCAAAACTCACGCATCACGTATTCACGCATCACTAAACCATGATTCTTGCTCGCATAGTCGGAACTGTAGTCGCCACTCGAAAGGACGATCGCCTTCACGGGCGCAAGCTGCTCGTCGCTCGCCTTGTTGGCGTTGACGGAGCGGATGAAAAAGGCCACATCATCGCGGTCGACACAGTAGGAGCCGGCGTCCATGAAGTAGTCTTGATCGTGCAGGGCAGCTCTGCGCGAATGGCTTTCGGCTGCAAGGAGTGTCCCATCGACGCCGCCGTTGTGGGAATAGTTGATACGGTAGAAGTCAGTAGTCCGTAGTCCGTGGTCCGTAGTCGGGGGCTGACCAGCTAAAGCTGCCGTCGACGGACCACGACCACGGACCACAGACTACTGACTACGGACTCTGAATGAACACCGTCCGAGTAGCACTCGCCCAGATCAACCCAACCGTAGGCGACCTTTCGGGCAACAGCGATCTGGTGCTTGATTACATCAACCGCGCGCGAGCTGCCGGCGCCGACATCGTTGCCTTTCCCGAACTTGCCCTGACTGGTTATCCCCCCGAAGACCTGCTGCTCAAACCTCATTTCGTTCGTGATAACTTGTCGGCATTGGATCGAATTGTAGCCGCCGCCACAAATCTCATCGTCATAGTCGGGTTTGTCGATACCGACGGCTCCGACACTTACAACGCCGCAGCATTGATCGCGAACGGCAAGCTCCTGGATCGATATCACAAAAATTTCTTGCCTAACTACGGCGTGTTCGACGAGGAGCGCTACTTTCAAAGCGGCACTCGGTGCCCGGTCTTTTCGGTTGGCGGCGCGCGCATTGGGCTGAACATTTGCGAGGACATTTGGTACCCGGGCGGCCCCACCAAGTTGCAAGCCTTGATCGGCGACGCCCATCTGATCGTCAACATTTCTTCTTCGCCTTACTATGCGCGCAAGACCGTCGATCGTGAGCGGATGCTGTGTACTCGCGCGGAAGACAATGCGGTCGCGCTCGCATATTGCAATCAGTTCGGTGGACAGGACGAGCTCGTGTTTGACGGCAACAGTTTGCTCATCAATGAAAACGGCAGCATCCTCGCGCGAGGCGCGTCGTTCGCTGAAGACCTGGTGATCGCGGACATCAATATCGAACGAGTCTTTGCCGAGCGGCTTCACGACCCTCGACGCCGTCGTGAAAAGCTTAGAGTCACGGCAGACAGTTCGCTTTACTACCTCGACATAGGAAACGGTCTCGCGCCATCGACTGCGAAGCCCCCGCTCGATCAGCGCGTTGTGACGACATTGGCAGATACTGAAGAAATCTACGCCGCGCTTGTGACGGGAACGCGCGATTATGTTCGAAAGAACGGCTTCGATAAAGTTTATCTCGGGCTGTCTGGCGGGATCGATTCAGCGCTCACCACAGTCATCGCAGCTGATGCCATCGGAGCCGACGGCGTGAATGCGGTTTTTATGCCCACTCGTTATTCGTCGTCTGAATCGGCTCGCGACGCGAAACAGCTTGCGAACAATCTGGGAATTCATTTTCAAATCATCGAAATCGAACATACCTTCAATGAGTACGTAAGAATGATGGCGCCCTCGTTCAACGGGCTCGCAGAAGACACGACCGAAGAAAACATTCAGGCGCGAATTCGCGGGAACATTTTGATGGCGCTCACCAACAAGTTTCGAGGTCTGGTGCTTTCAACCGGAAACAAGAGCGAGATGAGCGTCGGTTATTCGACGTTGTACGGCGATATGGCGGGAGGCTTCGCAGTTTTGAAGGACGTTCCGAAAACGCTGGTGTATCAGCTTTCGCGTTTCGTGAATGCGCGCGGGAACCGTCCGGTCATTCCTGAATACATAATCACTCGGGCGCCTTCTGCCGAGTTGCGTCCTGATCAGAAAGATCAAGACACGCTTCCGCCTTATGAGGTTCTCGATGAGATTCTCGAGTGCTACATTGAAAGAGATATGAGCGCCGAAGCAATTTCAGAAGCCGGTTTTCCGGCTGAAACAGTTAGATGGGTTGTGAACCGCGTGGATGCAGCCGAATATAAGAGACGTCAATCGGCTCCGGGAATCAAAATCACACCTCGCGCATTCGGCCGCGACCGCAGAATGCCGATTACAAACAAGTATCACAATTGAGGACGCGCAGCTTTTCCAAGCTCGTGTCAGTTCGAAAAGTCAGAACCTTGTGGCTCCAGGTCCATAGGAAAGAAAAGGGGGCCAGGCCCCCCGTATACGAAACTGGCATCGCGCGAGATAAACTAAGGCTTCTCTACAATGTCCTTCTTCAAACCCGCCAACGCCTCGGCTACTTCCTTCTGTTCCTTTTCGGGTACTTTGAACTTCGTAAGCGTCGCCACCAGATGTTTGACCGCGATGTTCCAATCTTCTTCGGTGATCCCTAGTCCTTTGTGCGCCGTCTTCATGTCGCGCCCTATATACACGCAAGGCCCTCCCGTCGCCGCGCACAACTGATCGAGCACGAGTTGACGAATTCTCATCTTGGAATTGTCGCTGGCTCCGACAAAAAAACGACCGAGAGTCTTGTCAGTCGCAAGTCTGGTGATGAAGTCATCGGTTACTGCGGCGAGTGCATCGTAGCCTCCAAGCCGTCTGTAGAGCGAGTCCCCGCTTTGCGCAGTTACGTTGCGTGAAACACCTGGTGAAAGAAATACAACCGTCGCGATTAAGAAACTCATCAGGAAATTCTTCTTCACTGTATCCTCCTTCGTAATTTTGGTTTGGGCAGTAAGTGTCAAACAAGTTTGCTGGAAAACAATCAAGCCAAACGAACAGCCGCGAGAATGACCAATCTCCAAGCCGATATTTATTACGTAGCTTCCCAGCGCGTTGGATTTTACATAATGAAGGTGGGCACGAGAAGCGGACAAACCCCTCGTGCCCCATCAATTGAGCCTCTCGACCCTCAGGCGAGAGTCGCTCTTAGGCAGGGTTGAGGCTCAACGCCCTGACGCGGGGAGGGGATGGTTCTCCGCCCCAGGGGCTTGAGGGTGACCAGAAGGTTGCCACCCAAACCGGCGGTTTAGTGCTTGAGCGGAAGGTACCGCCGTGCAAAAAGCCGAAACCTGAACCTCATTCAGTTTTGTTGGGATTTATTTCCCCTCCCGTCTTTTAATGACGAAAAAGGTAATTCGATTTCAGCAAAACGAAAAAGAATTTGGAAAGGGTTAGGAAAGATGCAGCCGGAACGATCCCTGATGTGATGTAGCAGTGTCGAACGCTAAATCAGAATGACAGACAAATCGAAAACGAGTATGAAGGCCATGGCAGCGACGGGATTGAAGCCCAACCGTCGATAACGTCGCTGCCCAGGGCTTTGAAACTTCAGGTCTATTTATCTTTCCACTCGGGAATCCTGCCCGGAGTCCACGGAGCGCCTGCTGCCTCCATCGCTTTCTCAAGCCTCGCAAGGTCGCCTTCTATGAGAGATCGCAATTGACCAAGAACTCGCTCGAACTCCTGAGCCGCCGCCGCATAATGATCTTTCTGTGTTTGGGTGGGAGCCGACGTCGACATTCTCTGATCCGAAACGATCGTGCCGATTCGTTGGATTATTGAGGGGGGCAGCGTTTCCTGACGAGCTTGCAGCGCCGTGTCGCCGCGAAGCGCACGAAGGATGTCGTTCGTCCTCTTTTCGATTGAGGAAGCATCGTCTGTAAGCCGCGCTTCCGCAGCAGGAGTCTCACGCAGCGCACGTTTGATTTGAGCCAGCCGCGATTTCAACTGGTTTGCAGTTTCAAGCGCGCCTGTTGCAGCTCGCTGCAAACGCGCGACCTTCTGCTGGAACTCGACGAGCGCAGCCCGGTCCGGAGGCGGCATCGCGGACTGTCCTTCGACGTACATATTGAATTCCTGCGGCCCCGATACTTGCGTAGTTACGCCGTTGATGCGTTTTGAAAGTGTCACCGAATATTTTCCCGGCATAACAAGCGGGCCACCCGTAGGCTCGGCGAAAGGATCCTCTTCACCTTCTTCTGTCGGCCGCGAAGGCGCAAGCGTCGGAGCAGGATAACGAAGATCCCAACTGACTCGATTCAATCCCGGCGCAGCCACTGCATTCAATCGCCGCACGATTCGGCCTTCGGAATCTTTAATTGTCAAGAAAGTTTCAGGCGCCTCTTCTTCTTGTTCGGCGCTCAGCTCGGACATCGTCGGATAAGGAAGCGGCTTGCCGGCTTTCTCGGCGTCCTTTTCAGCTTCCTGGCGGCGCTGCTTGCTCGTCTTCGGAGCTTCTTTGAGGTAATAAGTGAACGTCGCGCCAAACGGCGGATTGTCAGCCGTGTAATATGCCTCGCCCTGAAATGATTTCCCTCGTCCACCGAGCGGTTGAGACTGAATGTACATCATCGAATCTTTCACCGGAAAAAGCATCGCTTCCTGAGAGAGCATGTCCGGCTTGAGGGTCCGAAGCGGCGTGTAGTTGTCGAGGATGTAAATACTGCGCCCAAATGTTCCAACCACCAGGTCGTTCTCGCGTTTTTGAATCGCGAGATCCCTGACGGAAATCGTCGGCAAGCCGCCCTTGAGCTGAATCCATTTTTTCCCGCCGTCGATGGTGAAGAACAAACCAAACTCCGTTCCGACGAAAAGTAAATCCGGATTCACGTGATCCTCGGCGATAGCTAGCACAGGCCCGTTCGTTGGAAGGTTGCTCTTGATTGAAGTCCACGACTTGCCGCGATCGGTGCTCTTGAACAGGTAGGGGGCGAAGTCGCTTCTCTTGTGATTCTCGAAGGCAGCATAAACTGTGTTCGCATCGTGCTGTGATGCGAGCAAGCGGCTCACGTAGGTCATATCAGGCACGCCGGGAAAGCTTTCAAGCTTGCGCCAACTCTTGCCCGCGTCTTCAGTAACTTGAATCAAGCCGTCGTCGGTGCCGACGTAGATCAGCCCTTCCTGTTTGGGTGACTCCGAAAGCGCGGAAGAATTGCCGAAAGGATCGGTGGATGTATGTTTCGCAACGGCATCAGGTCCCCACACTTTTCCCATCACCGGTAGCTTGTTTCGGTCGAGGCCACGAGAGAGTTCGGCGCTAATTATCTTCCAGGTATCGCCTCGATCGTCGCTGCGATAAAGCCTATCCGCTGCAAAATAAAGTCGCGTATGCGAATGCGGGCTGATGATGAAGGGCGAATCCCAATTGAAGCGGAGCGGCTCTTCGCCGGGCCGCTCGCTAGGCTGGATTCCCATGCGCTCTCCGGTTCGCTTATCGAAGCGAACCAGCACCCCGTACTGCAGCTCGGCGTAAATAGTGTTTGGATCTTCGGGATCGACCTGCGCGCGGAAGCCGTCGCCGCCCTGCGTCACGAACCAGTCGGCGTTGACTATGCCTGAAGCGCTTCGAGTGCGAGACGGCCCGCCCACGTTGAAGTTGTCCTGCATTCCTCCATAAACGTTGTAGAACGGAGTCGCATTGTCGACAGTCACGTCATAGAACTGGCCTAGCGGAAGGTTCGACCTGAATTGCCAGTTCGCGGCCCGGTCAAAGCTCTCATAGACTCCGCCATCGCAACCGACAATGTAGTGTTTGTTGTCATCGGGGTCGATCCAGATGACGTGATTGTCGACATGCTTGTCTTTTTCTCCGAGGCGTCGCAGCGTCCGGCCGCCGTCGTCGGAAACCATTATGAAAATATTCATCACATAGATGCGATCGACTTCTTTCGGGTCAGCGAAGATGTGGCCGTAGTACATTGCTCCCGTGTCAAAAGGGTTTCGTCTTTCCCAGTTGCCGCCGCGATCGGTCGAGCGAAAGATTCCGCCTTTTCCGTCGGCCGCTTCAACTGTGGCATATACCACGTTCGTATCGACAGGGGAGATTGCGAGTCCGATTCGGCCCATATCGACAGTCGGAAGACCAGCCTTGAGCTTGTTCCAGGTCGCGCCCGCATCTGTTGATTTGTAGATTGCGCTCTCTGGTCCTCCATCGATGAAAGTGAAAACGTGTCTGCGCCGTTGATAAGACGACGCGTAGACAGTGTCCGGATTGTTCTGGTCTATCGCGACGTCTGAAACGCCGGTGTTCTCGCTGATCGATAGGATATTCTTCCACGTCTTGCCGCCATCGGTGGTCTTGAAAAGGCCGCGATCGCCTCCAGGACCCCACAACGGTCCTTGAGATGCTACGTAAACGGAATCTGAGTTGCGCGGATCGAAGGCGATTTGTCCGATGTGCTCCGAATTCTTAAGCCCAACATTCTTCCACGTCTTGCCGCCGTCATCCGAGCGATAAACGCCGTCCCCCCACGCGACGCTGCGCTGACTGTTGTTCTCTCCGGTGCCGACCCATACCGTGAACGGATTTCGCGGATCGATCGCAATCGTGCCGATTGAGTAAGTGCCCTGGTTGTCGAACACTGGTGCCCAGGTGATGCCAGCATTTGTAGTTTTCCATACGCCGCCTGACGCCGCTCCGATGAAATAGCGGGAGTGATCCGTCGGATCGACAGCAATGCTGCAAACGCGGCCCTCGGTGAAGGCGGGCCCGATCGAACGAAGCTTGAGTCCGGCGAAGGTCGGTGATGACATCGGATCAGCGGGCTTCCGCTGCTGATCTTTGTTTTGATCTTCTTGAGACGGCTTCGGTTCGTCTTCTGTGCTGACGCTCTTATTCTCTATTGCAAGCGCGAGAAGTGGGATTGGCATCAGAACCGCGATTGAAATGGCGACAACAAGAATACGGGCAGTTTTCACGAGAGACCTCCGGAGTGTTCGTCACGCGTTAGCGCAGTCGTTCGAAAGTGAATTCGACGTCAAGATTGGCCGCCGGCTTCAAAATGAGCTTGTCGCCGTCGAGTTTGTACTCCCACTTGGTAGACGTTCCCATCGAAGCCGGATTCGATTGCGCGAGCTGTTGAAGGGTGATCACATTGCCTTGCACCTCGAATTTGCCGCAGGTTGCGGCGAGTCCCTGGTAGGCAGCGATGATTTTCTTCGCGCGCTCTTCTTGTGGCTCGCTTTGATCCCAGGTCTTTCGTCCGACGTTCGCGCGAACGAAAGCCATGTATTTTCCGTGGACCACGACCATGCCTTTGACTTCGGCTTCGGTCTGGCCGCCGCCTTGAAACTTCAGGCCGACGAATTTGTACGCGCCATCAAGTTTAGGGTCGGCCGCCAGCGCATTGCCGGCCAGCACAAGAGCAATCGCAACGATGAACAGAACTTTGAGTTTCATAAGAATTCCTCCGTGTGTTGAAGATACTGGACAATTTGATCATCGAATCGAGCCGGGTATGATATCGTCAGCTCCGCAAATCTATCAAGGACATCGCCTGCTCCTGATGTGATCCGCTACAATGTCGTCAATGACAACAGACAAAGAGTCGGTCGCCGTGCTCGTTGATGACATGTTCTTCGGCGCAAAGATTAACAGCGCTGTTGAAGCTTGCGGGCGAAAGCTCGAGCGAGTTAAATCGCGCGAGCAACTCGAAGCGCTCGCCGCGACGCGGCCCTCACTTGTTATCGTTGACTTGAACTCGGCCCGGTTGGATCCAATTGAATCGATTCAGTTGTTGAAGGCGCACTCTGATTTGAAGTCCGTTCCAGTTGTAGGCTTCGTCTCGCACGTTCAAACAGATCTCATCCGCAATGCGCAGGCGGCGGGTTGTGATTACGTGCTGGCGCGCTCAGCCTTCTCTCAACTGCTCGGCGAAATAGTCGCCGGCGACTTTTCTGGTCTTGCGCCGAAGTAACACCGGTTCCACATTGACGCTCCTGCCGCATCGGTGACGTAACTTTGCTTGTGTAAAAGAAAGGAGGGTGTAAGTTCTCTCAAGAACAAAGAAGTAAAAGCAACAAAGAGAGGAACTGACACCCATGGCAAAGCTACAGCGAAACAACGAAGAGGTTCAACACTATTTCGACGAGCTCCGAGATCAATTCTGGGGGGACGTGAATCAGCACACCAAGAATAGTCTCAAGAGGTTCCTGGATAGTTGGTCTGAACGAGAGCGCGATCAGTTCATCGGGCTCAGACGGTATGAGCGGTACGAGCGGAATGACAGCCAGCGGTCGGATTATCGGAACGGCTACTACGAGCGAGATTGGGTGACGAAGTTTGGGACTGTCAGGCTTCGAATCGCCAGAACGCGCGGCAAGAACTTCCTCCCTAAAGGCCTCAGTAAGTTTCAAAGGAGAGCGGATGAAGTGGGGTTGCTGATTCGCGAGGCGTTTCTTAGAGGGATAAGCACGCGGCAAGTAGGTCGAGTGGTTTCGCTAATAACGGAAGAAACTGTTAGCCCTCAAACGGTATCTCGGTTGACGCGCGAACTGGACGAAATGGTGAAGGAGTTTCACCAGGCGCCGCTGGAAGACGACATCAGGTATCTGTATCTGGACGGGGTAAGTCTGCGGATGCGCGGGCCAAACAAGCGGAAACGCGTGCACATGCTGGTGGCTTACGGGGTGAGAGCGGACGGCAGCCGGCGCCTGCTAGCTTTCTTGCGATCTCGAGGTGAGAGCGAGGCAGACTGGAGGGGGCTCTTAGAGGATATGTACCGGAGAGGCCTTGAGGGCAAGAACCTGGCGATGATTGTAACCGACGGATGCCCGGGGCTGGCGGCGGCGATCCAGACAGTCTTCCCACGAGCTAAGCATCAGAGATGCTGGGTGCACAAGATGCGTAACATCCTACAGAAGGTGAAGAAGCGAGAGTACCACGAGGTAAAGCGGAACGCGCAGGCCATCTATCGAGCTGACGGGATCAGGGAAGCACGACTGGCCTTTAGGGAATTTCGCCTAAGGTGGAGTAAGCAGTATCCCGCGATGGTAAAGCAACTAGAGAAGGACCTGCCTGAGTTGCTTTCCTTCATGAGCTTCCCGAAGCCGTTGTGGAGGAAGCTAAGAACTACCAACGTCATAGAACGCTGTTTTGTAGAAGTGCGAAGGCGAACTCGACCGATGGTCTGCTTCGTAAACGTAGGCAGTGTAGACCGAATTCTCTATTCGATCTTCAACCGTTTCAACCTGGATTGGGAGAATCGATCCCTTCGAGCTTTTACACAAGCGGCTTGACGGCACACCGCATCGTCGCTCAATGACAGCACGTTTGGTTCGGTAGTACAATTTCTATGAGCCCTAATTTAGTCGCCGCGTTTCGCAGCGAAGCGCGTCATGAGGACTTATGGTGCGGACGGTTCGAGTCGGTGACATTGTTGGGTTCAGAACTTTTACAAGCGTCATTCGGTATGGAGAAGTGGTTGACATATTGCCACGCGGCGAGAACGGGCGAGCGCATAGAAGAGACGAAATCAGCGTGCGCTTGAAGCCGGATGGTCACGTTGTGATGGTTCAGCGTTGGCGATTGGCCGAGCGTTACGATCGAAGGAAGATTCAGTGAAGTCGGTGACGGAACAAAGAGACGCGGGGACGGGGAGACGCGGAGACACGACGACCGCGCGCGAGTACATTCATCAGGCAAGGAAAGCAATACTCCCCGAACTTGGAAAAGTCTCACGGGTCGTGCTGCTGGTTCTTTCGATCACATGTTTTGTTTCGGGCGCTGCTTCGCAGACCAAAAAGAAGACTTCTCGCAAGTCTCAGCCGACGGCGCTCGACAACCGAGTTGCAAAAGCAAAAGCGGATTTGGTTGCGGCAGCAAAGGACTATAAAGAGAGTCTTCAGAAGCTGCTTGCGTTCGAAGAGGACGATGTTAAATCGGCGACCGAGCAACTCGAGAAACGAAAGGCGTTGCTCTCTCAGAACATCATCTCCAGAAAGGAAGTTGAAGATAGTGAGCGAGCGCTCGAGACGGCGCAAAACAAGGTCAACGACACTAAAAAGCAGATCGGTGAATCAGACAGCTTGATTGCGGAAGCGAGCGGCGAGCGGCAGCTCGACAAGCTTGGTAAGTCAAGGCTCGGCGCTTATCAGGTGACCGCCGCGCTGATTCGCTATAACGGTCCCACGCACTGGGCCTTGTCCGATGCTTCTAAGGTGGAGGGTTATTTCGCGGCTACATTCAAACATGCGCTGCCCATCAGCGCGTTTGGACAGACTGCGGTTCACGATCACTTGGGCTTCGATCATCACAATGCGATGGACGTTGCTCTGAGCCCGGACAGCAGTGAAGGCAAAGCATTGATGGATTATCTTCGAGGTCAGGGCATTCCGTTCATCGCGTTTCATTATGCGGTTCCGGGTTCGGCTACCGGCGCGCACATTCATATCGGGTTGCCGTCGAGACGCATCAGATAGCACTTGCAGATCAATTCTCCGGACGACGTCGACACTGATCGCTCGCGTTCTTTCATCAACCGTCCGTATCACAGCAGAGGACCTCTGAATACAGTGCTCTAAAAAACTTGGTGTAATTTGAAGACGGAGATATGACGAAAGAGACCGAAGTTCGAGTCGAGGCCGGTTGGAATGTACTAGCATTCACTGAAATGCTGCTGCTCTCGGTCTGGCTTGGCTCGATGATTTTCTTTAGCTTCGCCGTAGCGCCGAGTGCGTTTGCGGTTCTTCCGTCACGCGAGCTCGCGGGCAGAATGGTCACCAGTACGATCGGAAAAGTAGAAATGCTCGGTCTGGCGATCGGTCCGCTTCTGATTCTGATTCAAGTTGCGAGTTGGCGAGGGGGCGACTCGAGCAACACCATCAATATACTCAAGACTCTCCTCATATTAGTTATGATAGCGGCGGCAGCGCTGTCGCACTTTTGGATCTCGCCGGCGATGGTTTCGCTTCGAGCGTCAATGGGTGTTCCTATCGACGAAGTTCCACTCAACGATCCTGCCCGTCTTTGGTTTAACAACTTGCATCAGTATTCAGTAGCGCTGATGGGCACGGCAATGATAGCCGGACTCGTAGTGCTGTTTTTGACTGTTCGCTCATTACGCTCCCGATGAAATTCTTCCTGCCTTGACGATAATCGAAGCGAACTATAATCTCGCCTGAACTCGTGGAGACGACATCACAGGAAAACATTTCGCAAGTTCGATCTACGCTTCCGCGCACGCTCGGTCTTGTTAGCGCGATAGCTGTTTTGATCGGGTCGACTATCGGCACCGGCATTTTTCGCTCACCAGCCGGGATCGCCCTGAAGGTTCCGCACGAAGGCCCGTACCTTTTGTTGTGGGCGCTGGGCGGATTCTTTTCATTGTGCGGAGCGTTGACACTCGCCGAGCTTGCGAGCGCGTTGCCACACACCGGCGGCGTTTTCGTTTACCTTCGCGAAGGATGGGGACGATTGCCCGCGTTTCTCTTCGGATGGTCGGAGCTGACGATCATTCGAGCGTCCGCGCTCGGAGCGGTATCAACTGTGTTCGCCGAGTACTTGTTGCGATTGCTTCGAATCGATAGTCCGAGAGGAGTGCATTATGTTGCCGCTGGAGCGATCCTGTTGGTCGCGGTGTTCAACATTCTAGGCGTCAAACTCGGCGCATTAGTACAGAACCTCACAACCGCAGCGAAGTATGGTGCATTGGTGATACTCGTGGTGGCGGCGTTCGTAATTGGAGGAAATAATTCCCTGCCGCCGCCGGCGCAACCAATCGAGGTGCCGAGCAACACGACGCTTGTGATGTTCGGTCTGGCGTTCATTTCTTTGTTGTGGGTCTACGATGGCTGGGCCGATGTGACATTTCTCAGCGGGGAAGTGAAACTCCCCGAGCGCAACTTGCCGCTGACGATCATCGGCGGAACGCTGGCCGTGATAGCAATCTACTTGCTCGCGAATTTCGCCTATCTTCATTTGCTGGACATCCCACAAATCGCAAACTCGAAGCTTGTCGCGGCGAATACGGCCTACAGAATCATCGGTGAAACCGGGGTCAAACTTGTTTCGATTGCGGTGATGATTTCTGCGTTTGGCACGTTGAATGGTTCGATGATGACTGGCCCTCGAATCTTTTTTGCGATGGCCGATGATGGATTGTTCTTCAAGAAGATTGCGTCGGTGCATCCTCGCTTCAAGACCCCTCACGTAGCGATCTCGCTCGCCGCCGCGCTCGCAATCATATTCGTGATGATCAGATCGTTCGAGCAATTGGCGGACGCATTTGTACTCGCGATATGGCCCTTTTATGCGGGCGCAGCGGGGGCGGTTTACGCGCTTCGGCGCAAGCGTCCCGATCTCAGGCGTGCTTATCGAACCTGGGGTTATCCAATCACGCCGGCGCTCTTCATACTCGCGGTAGCTCTGTTGATTGGGAATGCTTTGATCGAGGACGTTGGCCACGCCGCGCGTGATAACTTCGCGTACTATCGAGCGCTCTTCACCGGAGGCACCTTACCGTATGATTCCAGCGGCGCGCTGCTGGTGTTCACGATTGTGCTTGCCGGAATTCCGGCTTATTTCATTTGGAATTCGGTTCAGACACGCCGAGATAGATTGCCAAACCCGGCAAAGCTATAATGCCCGCATGGTTCAAACTGCTCGAGCCCAGCCTCGCATAGTTGCGCGTCGCTCCGAACCATCTCGATTCTGGAAATGGACGAAGCTCATAGCCGCGGCAACCTTAGTGATCAATGCCTCGTGAAGCTTGCGCAGCGGATTCTTTGAAGTCGAAAGAAAGAGGTTCTTCGCAAGCTGCTGGGTGATCGTCGACGCGCCACGCTTGAACTCACCGCGATTCCAATCTTCCTCGAGAGCCTTTCTCGTCTCTTCCCAATCGAAACCTGCGTGATCGAAGAAGCGCGAGTCTTCTCCCGCCAACACTGCTCGGACGAGATTACGCGAGATCCGATCGTAAGGCACCCAGGTCTGCGTATGCTTGACTTCTTCGCCTCGACTGCGCGCTTCGGCGGCACGCTGATCCATTAGAGCCGTGGATGATGGATTCGAGTTCTTAAATCGAAAGATGCTGACAACAACCCAACCCTGATACAAAATCGCGATCGCTGCGAGATGGAATGGATTCTCGGCAAGCGGCGAATTCTCGAGATCTACTTGAATGTGATTGAGTGGGGCGATGGAATTTATGGCGTGGAGGCTGCAGCTCACAACTACTTCAACACATCAGCGGCGGCTATCGGGACCGACCAGGCGGCGTTCATGTCGGCAATCATCCCAAGCCCAAACGGCGCGTTCAATCCGGCCACTCATCGACGACGAGTCGATCGTCGAAAGAACTTAATAGAACGATTGATGCGTCACGTCGTCGTTCCGAGAGATCTCGATTGAGAGATTACGTGACGGCCGCATCCGCCTCGATCTCGACCAGCATGTCTTGATCGATCAGCCGGCTCACCTCCACCATGCTGGTTGCGGGACGAATGTCGCGAAAGACTTCGCCGTGGGCTCGCGCGACCTTCTCCCAGTCCCTGATGTCGGTCACGTAAATGCGAGTTCGAACGACATCCTTGAAACTGGCTCCAGCAGCCTTAAGCGCGGCTTCGATGTTCTTCAAGGTCTGCACGGCTTGAGCATAAGCATCGCCGTTGCCCACGATGTCTCCAGCCTGATCGGTAGCCGTCGTGCCCGAGACGTGAACCGACGCGCCTACGCGAACTGCGCGCGAATAACCGACGATGGGCTCCCATCGAGTCCCGCTTGCGATATTTTTTCTTTGCATAGCCGCCTTTCAAATGTAGGGGCGGCACTCCGTGGCCGCCCCTTTTCGCGCACTAGCTAGACTTCTTACAAAGAGGGGCGGCTGCGGAGGACCGTCCCTACAAGCTTAGGCATACTTCACCCAGCCTCTTCCTTCATGTCCGAAGTGAAACACATTCGGATGAATTACTTCAGCAAGAATCTCCAGCGACTCGGCGAGCCTGGGCCCGGGACGATTGAAGTATTGATTACCGTCGGCAACGAAGACTCGACCATCGCGAACAGCCTTTAGGTGTTTCCAATCATCCTTGTTGCTGAGCAGATTCATCTCTTCAAGCGTTCGCGGAATGTCAAAGCCGCACGGCGAAACAAATATTATGTCGGGATCCTTCGTCACTAATTCGTCCCATGTCATCCAGGGCGAATGCTTACCCGCTTCGCCGAAGAGATTCAGACCGCCGGCCATCGATATGAGTTCCGGCATCCAGTTTCCGCCGGCCATCAGCGGATCGATCCACTCGATGTAAGCAACCGACGGATTCGAATCGAGCCAATGTGTGCGTTGAACGATGTCATCCATTCGGCTCTTCAGATCATCAATTAGTCGCTCGGCGCGATCTGCTGCACCAAGCGCTTCACCGACTCGCGTGATGTCGTCCCAGACGTCTTCCAACGCGTTGGGTTCAAGAGAGACAAGCACTGGCCGCGAACTTGTAAACTCGCACACAGCATGCTCGACGTCTTCTAGACTGACTGCGCACACTTCGCACTGCGACTGAGTGATGATGTGAGTCGGCTTCAGTTCCTCAAGGATCGCTGCATCGACGCGATAAACGCTCAGCGCTTCCTGAACAATCGATTTCACCCGCTGGTCTATTTCGGCGCTCGTACCTTCGACGTTGAACTTTGGACTGGTGACTTGAGGAAGCAGTTTTACTGAAGGCGGGTAATCACACTCATGCGAGCGTGCCACGAGCTGATCTTCGAACCCGAGCGCGCAAACGATCTCAGTTGCGCTAGCGATGAGTGAAACGATTCTGAGCCTCGTGGTTTTCGTCTTGTGTACCATTGTGATCTGATATCAATTCAAATGTGCGAACTCCGTTGCGTCTCACAAGCCGGAGCTCTCGGCCATTAAGGGGGAATGAGTCAGGATCGTTTGGATCGAAGAAAGGGCTCTGTGTATCTGGTTCGGGATCAAGCGATCCTCCCATTGCAAGGTACACTTCCCACAGCTTCCCCGATTCTTCCCAGCGCTCCATCGGCGTCATCGAGTACCATTCCGCCCATTCCTCGCCTACGAGTTCTTCAGCGGAGATCATTGAAATCACCATGAGATCTACTTCACCTCCATTCATTCCGATTCGTTGCACTTAGTGCGAGCCGGAGTTTTCGGCGCGCGAAAACTTAGCCTCCCAGCTCAATGTTTCAATTCCAGTTCTATTGAAGCAAGTCATTGTAGACTTTTAGAACGGAAGTATATGCGTCTTTGGTCTCGCGAATCTTGGCTGCAGCGGTAGCAGATAGAATATCGGAGATTTTGGCCGCATCTAGCAGCTGGTTAAGTGCTCTTATTGCTTCTGTAATCGCAGGGCGCGGATCGTTAATGCGGAGTTGGAACAAGAACTTCTCAAGCGACTGGCTTTCAACTTCGGTTGCCATTTGAATGGAGCTGTTTGCCATCTGTTCCGAGACTTTCGGCAGGGTCTTAGCTAGACCAGGATGGTCCTTATCATCCTTAACCATTCTAGTGAATTCCAATTGCAGCTGTCCGGCATGCCGCAGCCCAGAAACCAGCTCATCCTCTTGACGGGTGTTTGGATCTATTTCTGTGCTGATGGAAAACACGAAGTTGTAGTTTTTGACGGTACCATTAGGAATCAACGGCAGAAACACTGCAATTCGCTTTCCCTCAAGTTGCCGTCCAGCATTGGCGTTCGGAAACATTTCATCTGTTACCCATCCGCCATTACGACCGCTAGAATACGAAACATAATCTACCGGTAAGACAACATCCGTGAGTGATGCGTCGGGCGGTATGACAGATGGAGGTAGCGCCCTGTCCCTTTCAACGTATCTAACGTTCCCATGCATCACTTTGTGTGATTGATTGAGCGCATCCACATAAGACACTTGGTTCCAATCCACCACAATCGGATTGTCAGTCTTGTTACGCAGGATGAATCCAATGGATGCACGAGACAACTGAAAAGAGATTCTGATGAAATCATCCTCGAAAGTATTCTCGATACTATGGACTGGCTTCTCCATTACGAAAACATAACGAAGTTCATTGTTGGCCGTTATGGTGTGCGATAGTACTAGTATGCTAAACGTCACAAGAGCAAGTACTGTGGTTTGTCTAAGCTTCAGTTGCATAATTGGATTCCTCTTTGCTTAGTCTCGATCAGCGAACCAAAGCGCCGTTAGGTCGAGCCTGCCACACCAGATTTCTGGGTTCTACGTTTTTTTGTAGATCTCTCCGCCAGCGTGCTTGAACTGTTCAGCCTTCTCCTTCAAGCCGCTCTCGAGCGCAACGACTTCGCTCAAGTTCTGCTCAGCCGCATACTCCCTCACCTCTTGCGTGATCTTCATCGAACAGAAGTGCGGGCCGCACATCGAACAGAAGTGCGCGAGCTTTGCTCCTTCTTGCGGCAACGTCTCATCGTGAAACTCTCTGGCAAGCTCGGGGTCAATCGCGAGATTGAATTGATCTTCCCAGCGAAACTCGAAACGCGCTTTCGATAAAGCATTGTCCCAGTACTGAGCTCCCGGATGACCTTTGGCAAGATCCGCCGCGTGAGCAGCAATCTTGTAAGCTATCACACCATCCTTTACATCCTGCCGATCGGGCAGACCCAGGTGCTCCTTCGGCGTGACGTAGCAGAGCATCGCCGTTCCAAACCAACCGATCATTGCCGCGCCGATCGCCGAGGTTATGTGATCGTAGCCAGGCGCAACATCAGTCACTAACGGGCCAAGAGTGTAGAACGGAGCTTCGTTGCAGACTTCGAGCTGGCGATCGACATTCTCTTTGATCAGGTGCATCGGGACGTGACCTGGCCCCTCGATCATCACCTGGCAATCCATGTCCCACGCGATCTTCGTCAGCTCACCAAGCGTATCGAGCTCCGCGAACTGAGCTTCGTCGTTCGCGTCAGCGATCGAACCCGGGCGCAAGCCGTCGCCGAGACTGAATGAAACATCGTACGCGCGCATGATTTCGCAGATGTCGCGAAATCGCGTGTACAGAAAGCTCTCTTCGTGATGCGCAAGACACCACTTGGCCATGATTGACCCGCCTCGCGAGACTATTCCCGTCGTCCGTCTTGCGGTCATCGGTATGTAACGCAACAGCACGCCCGCGTGGATCGTGAAGTAATCGACGCCCTGTTCGGCTTGTTCAATCAGCGTGTCGCGGTAGATCTCCCAGGTCAGCTCTTCGGCTTTGCCGTTCACTTTTTCGAGCGCTTGATAAATCGGAACCGTCCCGATCGGCACGGGCGAATTGCGAATGATCCACTCGCGAGTCGTGTGGATGTTGCGGCCGGTCGACAGATCCATCACCGTGTCCGAACCCCATTTGATCGACCAGCGCATCTTCTCGACTTCTTCTTCGATCGAAGAAGCGACCGCCGAATTACCAATGTTGGCGTTGATCTTCACCAGGAAGTTGCGACCTATGATCATAGGCTCGCTCTCCGGATGATTGATGTTCGCCGGAATGATCGCACGCCCGCGAGCTACTTCGTCTCTGACAAACTCCGCGGTGATATGAGAAGGCAACTTCGCGCCAAACGATTCGCCTCGATGTTGAAAGTTCAGAGAACTTCGATCACCGTTCTTAGCTGATTCAGAAGCACGAGCGCGTCCCATGTTCTCGCGGATCGCGATGAATTCCATTTCGGGCGTGACGATGCCGCGCTTAGCGTAATGCATCTGCGTCACCGCGAGGCCGGGCTTTGCTCGAAGCGGGCGGCGGCGAGCGCCGGGAAACGGTTCGAACCGGCTTTTGTCTTTCACCAACGCGTACTCACGAGCGCCTTCCGTCAAATAGCCATCGTCTTGCGGAACAACGTCGCGGCCTTCGTATTCTTCGACGTCGCCGCTTGAGGTTATCCACTCGCGCCTCAACGCCGGTAATCCGTCGTGAACGCTGCAATGAGCGTCGGGATCACCCCAGGGTCCGCTGCTGTCGTAAAGCCGAACCGGTGCATTCTCTTCGGTCGAACCATTCAGGCCGCGAGTGACGTTCAGATGAACTTCGCGCATCGGAACGCGAATATCTGAACTGCCTTCGACGTAAATCCTCGTTGAGTTGGGAAAGCTGAATTTGCTTTCGGTGTGGGGTTCTGAATTCTTATGAGTCGTCATGACTATCTCCCTTCGACGGCATTACCCGTATCAGGTTCAAGGGGTCTCCCGATTGGGACTCTCAGCCCGCCTTTCAGCGAAGCTCCCCCGGAAAAGTGGCTTATAGATCCGCGATGCGTAGATCGCGTCACGCAAACAAATCATCAACCGGCATTGACCAACCGGGCAATGCCGCGCCGGCATCGGCGATTTCACCTCGATGAAATACTTTCGGAGTCTCAGGGTCGTCGGCCGTGTAGCATCTCACGACTTCTTCTATCAGCACGTCTGCATCCCAAACGGCGAGCGTTCCTGCAGCGAAGTAGTCTGCGCGCTTCTCGGCCATCTTTCTCTCGGCTCGCGGTCCGTAGTCACCTTCACTTCGGACTTCCACGGCGAAGACTGGTGCGCCTTGAAGAAACTTGCCGCCGGTCCGCGCTCCAACATAGAACGCGGCGTCCGGACTGAAGGATTTGCGATTGGGAAGGCTGACGACGAAGCCAACATTGTCACCGTACGCGCGACCCTTCTTCTTCTTTCGTGCGTAGCTTCGCAGGCTTACGACAATCTCGAGGGCAGCACTTCCGGGAAGGTCTCCAGTCGGGCTCATAAGCACCAGTTTTCCGTTTACTATCTCGGCCTTGCCGTTCTCTGGAACGTGATAGAGGTCGTCGATTGTGGCTTCCCTTCGTGTGGTTACAGTATCTTGTGCTTGAGTCATAATAAGACGCCGTTGATGCCCAGACGCGACTTAGCCCGATTATAGCGCAGTCAACCACGTATTGCACCGCAAGGCTCGATGACGATTAATCTATCCCAGCGTCGTGATTCGCGAGCAGATTGTAAAGAGGCGTCGCGATTGCCACGATCGCAACCGCGAGTAGCGCGCCTGCGACTACATCGACGACGTAGTGGTATCGCAAGTAGACCGTTGAAACGATGATTCCGATCCCGAATGGCAACAACCAACGAAAGGTCTTTCGATGAAGCCGGAAGGCGTAGTAAAGGACCAAGAGAGTCAGCTCAGTATGACCGCTTGGAAAGCAATCGCGGGTGATGCCTTCTGCGCGGTCGAGTGCTTCGCGTACCGAAGTGAATAGCAGAACTCCGGTCAACGGCTTCGTTTGATCGGCAACTATCGCCGGCAGAAATCGCGGACCGATCGCGGGGACTGCGAGATAGCCGAGATAAGAAAGATAAAATCCTAAAACAACGATGAATACCCAGAAGTGAAACCTCTCAAGCTCATGAGTCCTCCAGAGGACAACTCCGAGGATGATGGGCAAAAAATAATAAGTCGAATATGTAAGCTGGAGTACTTCGGTTAGTGGCGGCCATGTGAATCGCTCGAGCCATACGGTCGGATTTACTCCAAGCACGCGATAGTCAATCGACGCGAGAGCCGAATCGAAGTCGTGCGGATGAATGCGAGGGATAAAATAAGTGAGCTCCTTGTAGGTGAGGCCGATTAAGACGACCGGATACCAGCCGTGGATCAGAGAAGCGAAGGGGCGACGGGGCGACGCGGTGACGGGGCGAGAAGAAGAGGACAGGGAGCGCGGGGAAGCGGGGGAGACGGGGCGATCCCACCTCGCAACCAGGACTATGAGCATTATGAGGACTGCGTGTCCTGCGCAGAGCCATCCCCAGGATTCTATCCTGTAACTGAAGATCAGAATCAGCAGCGCGATGGCCGCGACGTAAGCAACAACAACCTTGTCGGCAGGAGTGAGTTTCAACTGAGCTTCGCCCCGTCTCCCCGTCGCTGCTCTTCCGTCACAGCCAGCCCTCGCGCTTATACCACTCGATTGTCTCGCGAAACCCGTCTTCAAGGTCGACGCTCGGTTTATAACCGAGTTCATTTTTCGCTCGCTCAATCGAACAAGACCAGCACGTTTGAGAGAGGTCGTTGACTTTGTCTCTATTGATAACCGGCGGCCTGCGTAAGACAGCGGCCGCGGCCTCGGCTGCAACTGCAACGCCGTACGCGAGTGATTTTGGAATCGCAATTTCTCGAGCGCGCTTATGCATCAAAGCCGCCATCAGATCAGCGACTGCCCGCATTGAATAATCGTCTTCACTTGAAATGAAATAAGTTCGCCCGAGGGCTGCTTCGCTCTCGCCGGCGAGAATGATTCCTTCACACAAATCTCGAACGTGCACGAGGCTGACTCGCTTGTCGCGGCGCCCGATCATCGGGAACATTCCGCCCTTCACCGCTTTGAAGAATTCAAATATGCCGTAGTCGCGCGGGCCGTAAACCGCCGGCGGACGAACGATTGTGACCGGCAGCAAATCAGACACAGCTCGCACGGCTTCTTCGGCGGCGAGCTTGCTGCGACCGTAGGGGGTAATTGGAGCGGGAGCCGCATCCTCATTGACGGGTTGCCCGTCGCGGCCCGGACCAACTGCCGCAAGCGAGCTGATGTACACGAACCGCTTTATGCCGTCGCGTCGCTTGAGCGCTTCAGCAAGAATCCTCTCCGTCCCCTGATGATTCGTGGTGAAGTAATCTCTGGCGCGTCGCGCGAAAGTTGCTCCAGCGACGTGGTAGATCGTGTCGATTTCCGATAGCGCCTCTTCCCAATCGGTCGAATCATTCAAAGCGCCATAGGCAAGTTCAACGTCTTTATGATCCAGGTATTTTAACTTGCTCGATTGTCTCACCAGGCAACGAACCGATTTCCCGCGTTCGAGAAGTCGATCGACGAGATGACTACCTACGAAACCGCTCGCCCCGGTAACCAGAACCTTATTGTTATTGTCGCTCATCGTCAGTCCTGAACTTAACAAATGCGCGAGTGATAATAACAGAGGCGCCTTCTCGACCGCAGCCCGCGCGGGCGTTGGTCACAACCGGCTGTACAAACACAGGAGACTCTGGAACATTTGTTCCGCGTTGGCGTGTTCAGTTGAAGTCAAGATCCTCAGGAGGAGTTCCTTTATGATTAACCGGCTAACCATTCTCGTGATTCAGGCTTTCACTCTGGTCCTGCTAATTTCTATCAACGCGCCCGCCCAGGACCGAGCCGCGCTCGAAAAAGAAATCGGAGCACTGCGCGAGCAGTTGAACCAGAAGGAAGCAGAATTTCTAGCGCCTTCCGCTGGCGACCGCGTCGCGTTTGCGGACTTTCTGCGCCAGCCCAACACCGGTCTTGCGCGGCTTATGCCTCGAGAAAGATATCGCGATAAGTTCACGGTCCGTGAAGGCGGGGCGTACTACTCATTCGCGAAGCTGAGCAATAGCTATGACGACAATCCGCAAATAGGATTCGAGCAGGGTAAGCTTCACACCGGCTTTTCCGGGGCCGACTTTGGTTTCCTGTGCTCACTTGGTGACGTTGCGCTTGAAGGAGTGGGGCTTGACTCGGAAGGTGTTCAATACCTGGCCGAATTTGCAGCCCCCACCGCGGAGGCCTCAGCGCGCGAGCAGTACCGTAAGATCGGGCAGGGTTTCGCCATTGGGAACCACTTCTACACCGGATACCTGCCCGCGACAGTGGGTCACTCGTACGTTCTTCGCAGCATCAGCTATCGCGAATCGGATGTCCTGGTTGCTTTTCGAATTGTGCGAAAGGACACCGATGGCAGCGTGGTGATTCTTTGGAAAAAGCTGAAAGAGTTTCCGATACCATTTCTCGCGAGTGGGCGATAGCGACTGCGACAAACGCGGCATTTTGCCGATCATCTTGCTGCTGCGTGTCGATCCAGATAGTCGAGCAACACGTTTGTCATCACTCTCACGCCGACATTGATGCTCTCTTCATCAACGTCGAACTGCGCCGTGTGCCAGGCGGCGGTGATTCCTTTTGCTTTGTTACCCACTCCGAGATAATAAAAAAAGCCGGGAATAACTTTTTGATAGTAGGAGAAGTCTTCGGATGGCATGAAAGGTTTTGGCGCGATCAAGTTTGCATCGCCGACGAGCCGTCGAATAGTCGGCAACGTCTCTTCGACCAATCGCGGATCGTTGTAAGTGACAGGGTTCGGGCTGTCAAACACCAAATCGAAACTAGCTCCGTGAGCCGAAGTCACTCCGGCCAGACTCTGACGCATCATCTCCTGCACGCGGCTACGTACTTCTTCGTTGAAAGTGCGCATAGTGCCTTCCATTTTCACTTCACCGGCAACGATATTGTATCGCTCGCCTCCCTTAATGGTGCCGATCGTGATAACCAACGGCTCGAGCGGATCGATTCGGCGACTGCGAATCGTTTGAATAGCGGTTACCGCTTCGGCGGCGATCGTCACCGCATCGACTCCAAGCTGCGGTTGCGCTCCGTGAGATCCCTTGCCGCGAATCGTTATCGTGAAGCGATCCGATGAAGCCATCGCAGGCCCCGAATGATACGCGATCTGTCCGGCTTCAATGCTGGGCATCGTGTGAAGCCCGAAGATCGCCGAAGGCCGTGGATTCTCGAGCGCGCCTTCCTTGATCATCAGGCTCGCGCCGCCTTCTTCGCCTTGTGGCGCGCCTTCTTCGGCGGGTTGGAAAATGAATTTGATCGAGCCGGAGATCTGATCGCGCATCTTGGTCAAGACTTCGGCCACGCCAAGCTCGACCGTCGTGTGCACGTCGTGACCGCAAGCGTGTTTCACGCCTGGCGCCAGCGACTTGTAAGGGACATCGTTCGTCTCCTGAATCGGCAACGCGTCCATATCGGCTCGCACTGCGACAACCGGTCCGGGCTTTGATCCCTTGAGTAACGCGACAACACCGTACTTGCCGACGCCAGTCTTTACATCATCCAATCCGAGCGCCCGCAACCGCTCAGCTACTATTCGCGAGGTTCGCTCTTCGCGATTAGAGAGCTCGGGATGCATGTGAAAGTCGCGACGCTGCTCGATGAGTTTCGCTCGAAGCGCTTCGGCGGCTTCTGCGATTTGATGCTCTCGTTGCGACGAGTCGGACTGCGCCTTCTGCTGCGCGCCGGACAAGAGCGATAACGTCAGAAATAAAACGATGGCGATCACTAGTTGATGTTTCACTGTTTGTTGTCTCCAACTTTCAGATGATGAAGTGGAGTCAAGAGAATATGGGCTGAGCGAGAGCGGGTCAACTGTCAGAATGCCTCGCGCAAACTGCTTTGAGTCGAGCCCTCAGCTCGAGCGCAGCCTCATCCTTCGGAACGACCATTGCCAATGATAGTCGGGACGCATTGTCAATGCTGCTAAATCGCGCGAATCGGACTCGAGAATACAGTCGAGTGTAGCGTTTCGCGAAGGCTTATCTCCGATTGTGTAAGTTCTTCGAACAGAGGGAGGGAATCGATGAAAACACGAATATTGCTCTTGCTCGGGGCGCTCTTGGCTGTGTTCGCCATTAACACGGCGGCGCAAACGGTCGAGGTCAGACAAGTGACGAGCTCTCAAGTAATCGTCGAGAAACGTCACACGCTCGCCGTCAGATACAAGGATAACGATGAGACATCGGTGAACATCACCGGCACTGCGCTCAATCCGCAGGCTGTGGGAAAAGCGGAGATCAAGCGAAAAGAAGGCCGCACTCGCGTCAAACTGAAAATGGAGAATCTCGGCAATCCGCAAGCGCTTGGCGCGTACTACACGACTTACATTCTTTGGGCTATTGCTCCCGAGGGCCAGGCCGACAACCTCGCAGAGCTGCCCATCAAGAATGAATTTGACGTCGACGTCACCACTTCATTTCAAACCTTCGGGCTGATCATCACCGCCGAACCGCACTCCGCCGTCAAGCTCCCGAGCCCTGTGATTGTAGCCGAGAACACACTGCGAAGAGGGACGGAAGGCGTGATTCAGGCGAGCCGAATCGAATACAGCGGCGACCCAGGGACGCTTTATGTGGTTGCGACTCAGGAATCACCGGCGCTAAGTGCCGACTATACGACACCGTTGTTGATACTGGGTGCCCGGCGTTCAGTCCAAATCGCTCGACGAGCGGGAGCTCACAGATATGCTGAAGCAGAATTGAGAGAGGCTGAGGTCAAGCTCGCGGCTCTCGAACAGACGTGGCCCGAGCGACGAAAGGATGAGATCAAATTGAGCGGGCTCGCTCACGACGTAATGCGGCTTGGCGAACGGGCGCGTGAGCTTGCAGTCGAGAGAATGATCGCGGCTCGGCTTGAAGAAGAACGCCACGTCGCCAGTACTACGATCGCCGCCGCCGTCTCCGATGCTGATCGGGCGAAAGCGGATGCCGATCGCGCGCGCGCCGAAGCAGCAGCATCACAGGAAGCCGTACAGCGCGCAGAACGTGAGCTGGCCGAAGCTCATCGTCGCGTCGATCAGGCTCAAACCGAAGCTGAAAAAGCGAAAGCCAATGAGGACCTTGCGCGCGCCGAAGCAGAGCGCGCTCGCCTCGAAGCCGACCGTGCGAAACAGGACAAGGACGAGCTTCAGCAGAGACTCTTCACTTCAATTTCGGCGATTCTCGAAACTCGACGCGAAGCTCGCGGCTTGATCGTTAATCTTTCCGATGTGCTGTTCGATTTCAATCAGGCCTCACTCAAGCCGGGTGCACGCGAGCGGCTCAGCAAGCTCGCCGGAATCCTGCTGGCTTATCCGGGTGTCTATCATATCGAAATCGAAGGACACACCGATTCAGTAGGCTCGCAGGATTACAATCAGAAGCTCTCGGAAGACCGCGCTCAATCGGTGAGCAGTTACTTGCTTAAGGAGGGCCTGACTTCCGACCGCATCGTAGCGGTTCATGGCTTCGGTAAGCTGCGGCCGGTTGCCACCAACGACACTCCTGAGGGTCGACAAATGAATCGACGCGTGGAGATAATAATCACCGACCTCGCGAGTCGTTAGAAGAGAAAGCGTAAAGACTCCAAACGGGTCAGGTCTCGCGCCTGACCCGTTATTGAATGGGACGCGCGCTCAACCGGCGCAGGTGAGCTTGCCCCGTATTGGTTCGATCAGTGAACAGAGCCGTCGCTACAAAAACTTTGTGGATCATTCAGGTGCTTCTTGCGCTTTTGTTTCTGTTCACGGGCGTGACCAAATTGATCATGCCAGTCGAAGAGATGACTAAACAGATGCCCCTTCCCGGAGTGCTTCTTCGCTTCATCGGCGTCTGCGAAGTGCTCGGCGCTCTTGGATTGATTCTGCCCGGGCTTCTGCGCATCAAGCCAGGGCTCACACCTCTTGCGGCCGCCGGACTTGTGATAATTATGATCGGAGCCGTAACGCTCTCGATTAAAATTAGCTTGTTAGCTGCGCTCCTCCCGCTGGTGACCGGTCTTCTTTGTCTATTCGTAGCTTACGGCCGATGGCGATTGGCGCCGCAACATTAACCAGGGTTCGTGAGTCGAGTTGTACGAAGCGACTAAAATAGAAAGATACTCAACTGATCTAATACGGGAGTAGCTCAACATAGTGCGCTGGCGGGTTGGCTGTCTCAAGGGTGATCTCCCTACCGCGAGCGCGCTTCGATAGCCACCCCTGGTCAACCAATTCAGCTGCGCCTTTGTTTAACCAGACCTGTCCGCCCTGACTGGACGCCCGCTGAATCTCGTCATCAATGTTGATCTGGACTACCGCACTGAACCTTCGCCATTCAGTCTGATCATTAAAGTATTCAAAGGCCGTGTCCGCCTCGTTTCGATCCGCGAAATAGACCACTGTCTTGCCATCCCATAGATGATGGGCACTCCGCGCTGCGGCGACCAGCGGGTTCGCAGCCGCGTGCGTGTGCGGAAGGACGAAGAATGTCAAATTGAAAAGCGCTAGTGTGACAACCGCGCCTGCCGCCGCGCCTGTAGGCAAAGCGCGCGTTGAGTTGTGATAATTACTCAAGACTAGCGCAAGCATGAGAGCCAGCGGCGGCAGATAAAACGCGCGGTAGAGCACCTGCCAGGGTTCCCAGAATAGCAAGAAGACGAGGTATGTGGCGATCCAGGTGATGAGCATAGGTACACATGCCGACCACCTCTCGCGCGCCGAAGGCGCAATAGTAAATAAGCTCCTTAGAAAATCCGCAAATCGCGCTCTCCGTAGGAACATGACTAGACACAGAATTGCTGAGCCAAGCGTGGCTAATGCAAGAACCTTCTCGAGCCAACCGCCCTGGCTTCGGTATAGTCCAAAGCTGTGGCCGACAATCATATCCAGATTGCCCCGCGGCAGCAGCGCCAGCCCATGCAGCGGATTCCCTGAAGTTGATACGCCGCTCGGGTTCGACACGGCCCATTTCACAACGGCGAGCGGTGCTTTGATATCGTGCAGGAGAGCAGCGCAGAGAAAGTAAGCAGCTATCGTCGCGCCCCAGGCCAGCGCACTGAACTTCGCCACAAACTTCCACTTCTTCTCAACGCTCGGATTCGTGAAGACCGCGACGAGTGCCGCAAGATAAAACGGCGATGCCAGTTGATGAATGAGCATCCCGCCGGCAAACGCCGCCGCTGCCAGAAACCAGCGAGGCTTGGCGCTCAAAAGCGTGCTCGCGCAAACCAGCAGCAATAGAATGCTCATTACATAGGCGTTTGCATCCGTAGCCAGTTTCCACCACACTGCTGCAGAGGCAAACGCTGCTGATGAAATCACGGCCGCATAACGGCAGCGGCTCACGGTTACAGCCAAGCGAAAGAACACGCCGATAGCAGCCGCCCCTACAAAGGCGTTTGAAGTTTGCAATATGAAGAGCGCCCGAACCGGTATGCTTAAGGCACGCAATAGGTCATAGGCTACAAAACCTATGACGTTGTAGAGTAAGTGATTTTGATGGAAGAGCAGTGAGGCGCCTCGTTCCATTTTGGCGACTTTTTCAATCTGTAAAGCGAACGTAATCCCATCCCAGTAGTAATCGGCGGTCAACGTAGAAAGATAAAGTAATGTGAGCAAGATCGCGATGTTAACTTTGTTGAGCGGTGAGATTTGCATGCGAATTATGGGAGAAAGACTCTTTAGCGATACCCACATAACAGCTCATCTCGCAGGCTATTAAGATTGTCGCGTGCGCAGTTCGTTTAAGGCGTGCCTTATCCTGTTCAAACAAGTGAGCGCGGTGAGCAACGCCGCGATGGAAAAAATCCAGCGCCACGTGGTCAGTGCCGCAGGAATAAAGAACGTAATCAGTCCAAGCGCACCAACCACGAATGCGCGATCACTTTTTCCCATCGGCCCTTCGTAGTGCCGGCTCGCGCCAAGCGCACGGCCCAGCACGCCGCTAAATTCCGTTAGCACCGCGCCGATCGAAAATGCGATCACCGGCCAGTGCGCCTGCTGATTGACGAGCGCCAGCGGCAGATACAAACCCAGATCCGAAACCGCATCGCCGAGCTCATTGAGAACCGCTCCGGCGTCAGTGGACATATTGAGCTCGCGCGCCATCATACCGTCTATTGCGTTCAAAGCCATCCGAAGGAATAGCCAAACCGGCAGCAATAGCAGAAGCACCGGCCGGGTGTTGGCAAATGAGACCGCCGCGCCGACCAATATCGATCCCGCGATCGCCGCGATCGTGACAACGTTCGGCGTGAGCCCCGCTCGCGCGAATCCGCGCATTATCGGCCTGAGCAAGTTTTGAAATTTCGGTTTTAGATCGTAAACAGAAGGCATAGATCATTTGTCATTTTTCATTGATAATCCAGACCGACGAACGCAAAGCGACCAATTGCAAGTAGCAGATGCTCACATTACGGTACCTGCTGACCAGTGACAAGTGACGAATGACGAATGACACTTTGCGCTTTGCCTTGGGCCTTTCTATAATCTGACCCGCCAAATACTGGAGGACAAATGCTAGTTCCGAAAGTCCAACTGATACCGTCGGCCGCTCAGGTCAGGGAGTTATTAATCGAGACCGGCGCTCTGCGCGAAGGTCACTTCGAATTTCCGACCGGTCAGCATTCGACGCACTACTTTCAAATGCCGCTTGCGATGCGCTATCACGGCAACGCGCGCGTGTTGACGGTAGCTTTGTCGCGATTGCTTCGCCGCGAGCCCGAGGTGTTATCGGCCCTACCGAACTGTGCAATCGTAGCTCCTGCCGCAGGCGGAATCCCGGTAGCGTTCGGCGTGCGTGAAGCTTTGAATGCCGATCAGATTTTTTGGGCGGAAAAAGAAGACGGTCGTTATTATTTTCGCCAGTATCTGGATGCCCAAGGCCTAAAGTGCATACTGGTCGACGACGTCGTTCGGTCGGGAAAAGTGATCACTTACATGGTCGACTTGATTCGAAAAGCGGGGGCCGAAGTTGTAGCGATCGGGTCGCTCGTGCACTTCAAAGACGCGCACTTCGACGCCAAGGGAGTACCTTACTATGCACTGCTCGAAGTCGATACCCGTTTCGACGAGCCGAAAGACTGTTCGTTGTGCAAGGCCGGCAAGCCGCTCGAAAAAGTCTGGGCCTAGTTGAAATTTAGCGAGGTGATAAGAATGCAAACCCCATCAGGTTGTAACACGCTCGATCGCGTGCGAATGTCGGTGCTCGCGATGATTCTCCTTCTCATGTTGTCGGTTGCGGCGATCGCGCAAACGAGCTCGACATCCGGTGACTTAAAACTCGGCGCGGTCGGCAGAGAACGGGCAGTCGCGCAGGACGCTGCTGTCGCCGACAAATGGGCGACTGTTTACGGCGTCAAGATTCACTACCTCGAAGCTGGAAGCGGGCCGGCAGTGATCTTGCTGCACGGATTGGGCGGCGATGCATCGAACTGGGCGCAAAACATCGGACCCCTGTCGCAAAAGTATCGAGTGATTGTGCCGGACCAGATTGGCTTCGGTAAATCGGAAAAGCCGCTGATCAATTATCGAGTCGCGACGCTGGTTGACTTTCTCGATGGCTTGTACAAACAGCTCGGTATCACGAAAGCATCGCTTGTTGGCAATTCGCTCGGAGGCTGGACCGTAGCGGCTTACGCGCTTGCGCATCCGGAGAAAGTCGATCGGCTGGTTCTTGTTGATGCAGCAGGATTCGCACTCACTGGAGACCTCGATCCGCGAGTGCTCAATGCGTTGAATCCTTCGACTCACGATGCGGTGAAACAGGTGATGGAGTTGATCTTCTACAACAAGCAGATGTTTGCGAGCGAGGCGGCAGTTGATGCTTTGTTCGCGCGGAAGATGGCCGCGGGCGACGGCTACACGATTCAGCGATTCATCGATTCGATAGCGCACGGCGAGGACGTTCTCGACAAGAAGCTTGCTGCAGTGAAGCAACCGACGCTGATTGTTTGGGGCAGGGAAGACGGCCTGACGCCGCTGGCGATTGGCGAGCGCTTCAACAAGGAGATCGCGGGCTCGCAGATGTTGATCATCGACAAGTGCGGCCACGTTCCTCAACTCGAGAAGTCAGCGGACTTCAACGCCGCATTGATGAAGTTCTTGAGCGGTGGCGTAACAAAGTAGAAGCCAGGCTCAAATCAGGTTCTTGCAAAAAATCTATCTTCGTCGCTTTACCGGGCGAGAAGTTTTTTTCTTGGGGCGCGGCTGGCTGGTGATTGGCTTGCTCGTTGCGCCTTCTCCAATGGACTCGGCAACGGCGCCCGCTTGCGCCGTGTGACCGGTGAGGTCCACTTTGTCCATCTTGACCCGGTAGTCAATCGATATCAGATAAAGCAACCCGCAAATCGCCAGCGTCAGCGTCCAGTAGCCGATGATCAATGCTTTGCCACCAAGCGAGACCATCGCTACGATGAGACCTCCGATCAGCGCAAGAAATAAAATTCGCGGTATGGTTAGCTGACCGCTTTTGATTACTTTATCGCGTTCTGCCATTAGTGCTCCCTTAAATGAGTTTCAACAATTATGAAGCTTTGACTCGGATCACTGCAACTGGAACACGGCGCGTGAATCGTGATGCGTGAAACGTGATGCGTGAAACGTGATGCGTGAGAGTGAAACGTGATGCGTGAGAGTGAAACGTGATGCGTGATGCGTGAAACGTGATGCGTGAAACTGAACGCATTGATTCTCGTCTGTACCACGTTCTACACATCACGTTTCACGCATCACGTTTCACGCACTACGTTCTACACATCACGTTTCACGCACCACGTTCTACGCACCACGTTCTACGCATCACGTCATCACTCACTCCCAATGCGCATACCGTAGAATGAGCGCCACACAAAAAACATCGAAGCAATGAAAAACGCCGCAGCCAGCAGCGGGGCAATCCACGGTTGCGTTTCGCGTGAATCGTTGGTCAGCTTGACGGCCAGCTCGACCGCTAGCAATCCGAACAAAGTGGTGAACTTGATCACAGGATTCAATGCTACCGAAGAAGTGTCCTTGAACGGATCGCCTACCGTGTCTCCCACAACGGTCGCGTCGTGAAGCGCGGTGCCTTTCTGCTTCAACTCGACTTCAACGATCTTTTTCGCGTTGTCCCACGAAGCGCCGGCGTTTGCCATAAAAATCGCCTGGTACAAACCGAACACGGCGATTGAAATCAAATAGCCGATGAAGAAGAACGGTTCTACGAAGGCGAACGCGAGTGTCGAGAAGAACACAGTCAGAAAGATGTTGAACATTCCCTTCTGCGCGTACTTCGTGCAGATTTCGACAACCTTCTTACTGTCGGCCACGGAAGCCTTCTCGACCCCCTCGAGCTGAATGTTTGCCTTGATGAACTGCACCGCGCGATAAGCGCCGGTGGTCACGGCTTGAATCGAAGCGCCGGTGAACCAGTAGATCACCGCGCCTCCAGTAATCAAGCCCAAAAAGAACGGCGCGTGCAGCAGCGACAGGCTTTCCGTATTGGCGGTGAGTCCGTTTGTAAGCGCCATGATGATCGAGAAGATCATCGTGGTTGCGCCGACGACGGCAGTGCCGATCAGCACCGGCTTCGCTGTGGCCTTGAATGTATTGCCCGCTCCATCGTTTTCCTCGAGCAAGAGTTTGGCTCGCTCGAAGTTGACGTCGATGTTGAAGTCTCGTTTTACTTCTTCAACAACATTTGGCAAGTGCTCTATGAGGGACAGTTCATAAACCGATTGTGCGTTGTCGGTGACTGGACCGTAAGAGTCGACTGCAATCGTAACCGGACCCATGCCCAGGAACCCGAACGCGACAAGCCCGAACGCGAACACGGCGGGGGCAAGCATGAGCGCGGCGCCGGCGCCCGGCACTGAAGCGCCAAGTCCCAGCGTGCTGAAGTAAAAAGCGACGGACATCAGGCCGACTATGCTTATGCCAAGCCAGTAAGCTGAAAAGTTGCCGGCTACAAGTCCGGACAAAATATTGAGCGACGCACCTCCTTCGCGCGACGACGTGACGACTGCCTTAACGTGAGCTGAATTGGTTGAAGTGAAAACCTTGACCAGTTCAGGGATGACCGCGCCGGCGAGCGTACCGCATGAAATGATCGTCGCGAGCTTCCACCACAGCGTCGTGTTTCCTCCGAGCGTCGGAATGATCAGATACGAGACGAGGTACGTAAGAATGATCGAGACAACAGAAGTAACCCACACCAGCGAGGTGAGCGGGACTTCAAAGTTCATTTCGCTTGCGTTCTTGTAGCGAGACTTCGTGAAGGCTTCGTTGAAAAAGTATGACGCGGCGCTGGCGATTATCATCATTATGCGCATCACGAATATCCAGACCAGCAGTTGAACCTGGATGGTCTGATTGCCGACCGCGAGAAGAATAAACGTGATGAGCGCGACGCCGGTCACGCCGTAAGTCTCAAACCCATCCGCGGTGGGCCCGACGGAGTCGCCGGCGTTGTCCCCGGTGCAGTCGGCGATAACTCCGGGATTTCGAGCATCGTCTTCCTTGATCTTGAAGACGATCTTCATCAGATCGGACCCAATGTCGGCGATCTTGGTAAAGATGCCGCCGGCGATTCGCAGCGCGGCGGCGCCCAGCGACTCGCCGATCGCAAAGCCGATGAAGCAGGGGCCGGCGTAGTCTCCCGGAATGAACAACAATATACACAACATTATGAACAGCTCGACGCTGATCAACATCATGCCGATGCTCATACCGGCCTTTAGCGGAATGGTGTAAATCGGATAAGGCTTGCTCTCGAGGCTTGCAAACGCAGTCCTCGAGTTGGCGAACGTATTGACTCGAATTCCGAACCACGCGACACCGTAGCTTCCGGCGATTCCAACAAGACTGAACAGTAAAATGATAAGAACTCGGACCGCCTCAAACTTTAACAGTAAGCCAAAATACAACGCGATGATGACGGCGATGAATGCTTCTAGGATCAAAATGAACTTACCTTGGGTGATCAGATAAGTTTTGCAAGTCTCGTAGATCAATTCCGAGACTTCGCGCATGGCGGCGTGCACCGGAAGATTTCTCAAATGAGTGTAGATCGCAAGGCCAAACGCCAAGCCGAGCACGCAGATGATCAATCCGAAAAGGAGCAATGTGTGTCCGTCAATGCCTTGAAACTTGACCTGTGACAGATCGGGTAATCTCAGATTCGCCTCGCCTCCCGGCTGATGTCCTGGGTGACTTTGTCCAAGCGCGCTTGAAGCAGCGCCGGTGACGACTGCGATCAGTGACAGGACAGTCAACAAAGAGCGATTGATTAAGGTGGCGTGAGGAATTGTCTTCATAGTTGTAGGTATATTTCCCAGAGTCGTGCCAGCTTTCATACGTGTATCAGGCTTCTCCGTCTTAAAGGATTGTGCTTCAGCGGTCGAAGTTCCTTGAGTTTGTGTTGTGAGCCTTCTAAACCGAGGCCACGTCGCGGACCGCGCCATACAGATAGCAATTCACGGTCACGGCAAAGCAAGCCTTATAGCATATCGATGAGTTGATCAGCAAGGAACGGAGAGTAGCTGCCAGGTGTGATTAGTGAAGGAGGAGGCGAGTCATATCTCACCTCACTGCGGTGGTGAAGTCGATATCTCTGTGTTTCCCGGCGGACGACATTCTTGACTTTCGTAACGCTTCAGGTCCGCCCTCAGCTTGCCGACCATATTCAAGTCGTGGTTACGCTCAGCAACCGCGATCATCTGTCGCTGCCACTCAGCGGCTTCGCTGCAACGGCCAAGCTCGGCAAGCGCCATCGCGACAATCGCCCCGTGATTCACCGAGCCGGTTGATTCGTAGACCAGCTTCGCAAGCGCCAATGCCCTCTTGCCGTCTCGCTGATCGTACTGCGGACTCGTAGCGAGCAGATAAGCAAGTAGTGCTGCGGTGCGCCCCTTTTGAGGAAACAGCACATAGCTCTTATCCAATTTTTCTATCGCGTTCTTGTATTGCTTCCCGGCGAAAAGAAGTTTCACTTGTTCGAGCAATGCATCTTCATTATCGGGATTCGACTCGACCACTCGAGAGAACTCGGCGAGCGCTTCTTCAGAACGACCGGTCTTGATTAACTCCTTGGCTAACAAAAAACGGGCGTCGTCGTCCTTTGGATTCAGGCCGAGAACAGATTTCAAGTGAAGCATCGCTCGGTCGTGCTGATTCTGTTTTGACAGAAGCACTGCAAGATTGAAATGCGCGGCTGCGTTCGTCGGACTGATGCGGATAGCTTCCTGATACTGCTCGATCGCGCCTTTGAAGTCGCCAAGCTGAGTCAACGTCGATCCAAGATTAACGAGAGCAGGGATGCTGGTTCGATTAGCGGCCGCGGCTTTGCGAAACTCATCGGCGGCTTCCGAGAACCTCAGCGCATCGAATGCCATTCGACCCCGTACCAAATGAATCCGCTCTCCACGGACGAGCTCCTGCAGGGCGTCGACGAGCGGGTCAGCGACTCGAACGCCAACCGGTCCTTGTCGCTGCAAGTGAGACTGGGCCTTTTGAATATTTCCCAGTCCTCGATAAGCCATTGCCAATGCGTAATGAATGCGGTTGGCCTCGGGGGCATCGTCCAACGCCTGTTCGAGGTACTCGACGGCTTCATTATAGTTCCTTAGCGACAAGGCTACCTGTCCAAGACCATATCGGGCGGCAGTGCAACGCTCGTTGATAGTCAGCGCCTCCTTGAAACTGGCGCGGGCATCTTCAAGGCGATTCTGTTGCAAGTAGAGATTGCCCAGGTTGACCGGAGCAGCAAGATAGCCGCGTCTCAACATTCGAGCTGCCTTGTAATAAGCAATTGCTTCGTCGGTGCGGTCCTCCAGCCGCAAGACGTTCGCAAGAAGATATGTCCAACGAAAATCGCGAGGCGATAATTGATGAGCGTTCAGATAACACTCCCTCGCAGGGGAGGTGAGAGAGTAGGCGTGATAGAGCTGCCCTAACATACCGTAGGCTTCACTAAGTTTGAAATCAGTGGTTGCCGGATCTTTCGTCTGGGTGGCCAACGAGTTCTGAAACGAACTCAAGTGGTCGCGGACATCTGGCTCCAATTCTGCCAGATCGGGTTGATGTACTGGCGCCAGTCCTGCCCGCGTAGGCTGCAGGACGCCGGCGCTCTGCATAGCAAAGTCACAACCTCTCGTTTTTCTGACAAGTTTCTCTGCGAACCTCTGTGACCTCTGCGGTAAGATTTCTAACCGCAGAGGCCGCTGAGGAGCGCAGAGGTTTGGTTGCGACCGAGGGCTGCGCTGTGGACGTGCGAGAGCATGCCGTTCAGCTCGCACGGCCAACCCGCCGATCAAAGCTAAACATAGAGCAAGTTGGCAGAAGCGTCTGGCAGTCATTACGATCCGAGTCCTCGAAGTATTACTTGATGCCGGGCGAAGCGCCTTCCTTAAGCGTTATATACCGATCTATCGGAGGATCCTTCCATTCTTCGATCTTTCCGGAGGGCCAATAAATTCGGACAACTTCGACGCGACTGGAGTTGCCGAGGCCCGCGAGTACTCGAGGATCCTGTGCGGAACAATATCCGCCGTCGGTCCGAGCGCGCCGCCACAGAGTTTTGTCTTTCGTAATCCTGATCTCCACTCGCGCTCCGAGCATGTCTCGGTTTAACTTTTCTCCAACGAGTCGCAGACCGATCCAGTGATTTTTATTGCCGACTTGATTCAAGAAGAGGCTTGCACGCCCGTTGTTGTTTGAGATGAGAACGTCGGTGTCGCCGTCATTGTCTATGTCGCCGAAAGCCGCGCCGCGCCCGACGGCAATTCTATTGAAGGCTTCGCCGCCTTCCGCTGACATATCGACAAAGCCTCCCTTGCCGTTATTTCGAAAGAGTTGATTCGGTTGCGCGAGCGGATCAGAGTTTTTATGCGCGAGATCTTCCAACATCCGCACAGCTCCGTTGGTGATTAGCAAGTCCAGCCACCCGTCATTATCATAGTCGAACCACAGAGTCCCAAATCCAGTGAACCGAGCCGACTGGCGCGCGAGGCCCGCCTCACGAGTGCGATCTTCAAAGAAGCCGTTGCCAAGGTTCGCGTAGAGGGTGTTGGTTTCTTCCATCAGGTGAGTCACGAAGATGTCTTCTGTGCCGTTACCATCGAAGTCACCTGCATCGACGCCCATGCCGGCCTCGGCCTGGCCGTCACGATTGACCGCGGCTCCGGCCAGCAGCGCTTCGTTTTTGAATGTGCCGTCGTGCTGATTGATCCAAAGTTGATTCGGATCACCATCGTTCGCGACATAAAAATCAATCCAACCATCTCCGTTGAAGTCGACGGTGATGACGCCGAGTCCGCGACCAAACTCTTTGTTGATGCCCGAGGCTACGGTCACATCCTCGAAGGTTCCGTCTCCCTTGTTGTGAAACAACCGGTTTCCGACCGGGCGAAAGGCACGCGGGCCGCAGTAGTCTCTTGCGCTGGTGTTGGCATAACAAGTCGGGCTGTTGTCAATCGAAAAATCGACGTAATTTATGACTATCAGGTCGAGCCAGCCGTCTCTATCGTAGTCGAAGAATGCTGCGCTCGTGCTCCATCGAGCATCGTCGGTATGTGTCTTCTGCGTCACGTCGCTGAAAGTGCCGTCCCTGTTGTTGAGGAACATCTGATTCGATCCAAGATTGCAAACATAAAGGTCCGGCCAGCCGTCGTTGTTGATATCGCCGACGGCGACTCCCATTCCGTATCCAGTCGCCACTATGCCGCTCTTTTCGGTCACATCGGTGAACTTCAGCGTTCTGCTTCCGTCTCCAGCGATGACCAGATCGTTTCGAAATAGTCTCGCTCGCGGTGGACCAACGCCTCGCCAGGGAATGAGGGTTTCGCCCGGTTTGTTCTTTGGATCTATTACCGATCCCTGAATGATGAAGACGTCGAGATCACCATCGTTGTCATAGTCCAGCAGCGCCGCGCCTGATCCCATAATCTCGGGCAAATAGTATTGTCCCGTCATGCCGTTGTAGTGTTTGAAGTCGAGGCCCACCTGGTCTGCGACTTCGGTGAAAATTGGGGAAGGCCGATGAGAGTCACTCTTCTCAACTAGTGACTTCTTTTGAGCTGCCGGGCCTGCATTCCCGGGGAACATTACTTTTTTCGGTTTCGTCGAGGCGTTGTTGCCCGTTGCGCCGAGTATGAAACAGAATGCGGCTATAGTAGCCGGTAGAGCTTTGAAGACAAGCTCCCTCGAGGCCACAATTCCTGCGCCTTTCAAACTCGAAGGACCAAGCCCGCGTTTGGGATTGCAAGATCCAAACCGACCTCTCTCAACGTTCCAAACATTCAACGAACTTCTCCTCCAGAGGCGCGAGCGGAACAAAATCACTTGACCGGTTTAGGTGTAGCGTTGGCTGTGTTCGGAACTACGTAGTCCATCCATCCAATCATCATCTCGTCGTAGGTAGGATCACCCCAGCGGACCGGTTTGCTCGGATCTGGATTGTACTTGTTCTTCGACGAATTATCGAAATGCGCAGTTATGATCATCCTTGCGCCTTTTGGAATCATGATCGGATCTCTCAGAACGTAGACTGTCTGCCAGTTAAAGTTGAACTTCGGAACCCACAGTAATGTTTCCCTCTTCCCGCCGGGATAGATGACCTCGTACTTCATCTGCTTGCCCCGCAGGTGCATGTGCGGCATGTAGTCAACAACTCGTACATCGGTATCAAAGGTATAGGCGGCAGTCACTTCGTGATCGTCGGCGCCTGCCGGAATCTTGAAGAAATGATTTGGTATGGTAAGCGTTACAACTCTGTTTACCGGAGGCTCTTTGGCAAAGATGAGACCTACGCTCGTGCGGTCCCGCTCGGGTTTATCATGCGCCCCACGAAATCTCGAATAATGGATTTGAAGGACAATCTTTGAGCCGGCTGGAATTCTCTTTGCCATGCCCGGAGCAAATATGTCGGGGCCTTTCCCTGGAGCATAAGAGGTCAGCAGAATGCTGAACAGGTCGCTCCCTTCCTCGCCTGCTCGACGGTTGAAAGCCGCCCCGCCATTGGGAGCATCAGCGCCGTCGTCAATCACGGGCGCGTCCATCCTGACGCGAGCCAGTCCGCCGTCTTTGTAAAAGATCTGCTGCTCGTTCTTGGCCTGTCGATCAGCTTCGACGCTCTTTCTCCTTGATCCGGCGATCGCGGGGGGCGTCAGAATGTGAGCGATCACGTGATGCACCACCTTCTTGTTGCTGGGACGAATCTCGGCAGCTTGAATCCACCTGTCCTCTTTGAATTCTGTCGGCACGACAAAATAGACATAGGTATCCGGATCGTTGGGTTTGATAGTGTACTCCTCGGTCATGGAGAGCACTTGATCAGGCGTTCCTATCCTCCAGCCTTCGATGTAGCTGGGCACCGGAGGCAGGTCTTTCGGGTCCCCTTCTTTTGCGCCCTGGTCTGCCCAGGCAACTATCGTATCAATATCCTTTTTGCTTAGCCGGGCATCGTTCTTGAAATGGCCATAACGCGGATCTGCATACCACGGAGGCATCTCGCGGGTGATGACTTTTTCACGGATTGAACGCGCCCAGGGTCGAGCGTCTTTGTATGTAAGGACCGAGAATGGAGCGATGTCGTTTGGCCTGTGGCATTCGGCGCAATTCTTATAGAGTATCGACGCTACATCCCTGGTGAAAGTTATACTTGCCGTGGCATCCGCGCTGGCCGCTCCCGATAGATGACGGAAAGCGACCAAAGCAGCAAGCAAAACAACGAGTGTAAGCGTTTTCACGGATCACCTGTATCAGTTGTTTATATCATCGCCCGCGCGCGTTGTCACTTGAAGCTCCTTTCAAAGTGCAGCCTATCAATAGTTGTTCGTGCAAGGTACAGGGAAGAACTGCGAGCGAAATAATGTGGTTTGTATCTCGTTTGATAAAGCGTGAATAATCACCTTGACAACGGATGGCGGCTTTGAAATGATCCGGCTGCTTTCCGACGCGATTCCTGGCAGTGTCAGAATCGCTAAGAGCGTGAAGCGTGGCTCGATTTTGCCGATTTCGGTCATAACCTCTCAACCTGTTATTGGCTTCCGTTAACGAAGGACCCTTAAAGGAGGACCCCAGATGAAAATCAAGAAGACCGCTCGAATTTTCGCCTTTCCGGTAGTGCTTGCGATATGTCTCGCTGCTACCGCCATGGCTCAATCCGTGAACAAAATTGAGTCCGTTGCTACCGTTGCAGCGGACCCGGCCGAGGTTAGATGGCAGCCGCAAGTTGAGTACGGCCGCCTCATTCTCACCGTATCCACTCCCGGCGGTGAGGTTATTCGTCAGGAATTTAGTGCAGGCACTGCCCCTTCTTTCAAGCTGATCGACAAGAAGGGCCTCAATCTTCCTGACGGGCAGTACATATACGAGTTGCGAGTAGTTCCGAATCTCAGTAAGGAAGTCAAGAAAGCCCTGGCAGCTTCGCGGGAGAATGGCAACAGCGAGGAGGTCATTCAGGAGTTGCAAAAGAGCGGCCAATTACCAACAAGGATAACGGTTCAGTCGGGCTCCTTCGTGATCGAGAAGGGAGCGGTTTTTACGGGATCGCCGGGAGAGGCCGCCGAGCCCCCAAGCACGAACTCGGGAGGAGATGTCGGGATCCAGAGCCGAAAGAAGAAAGGCAGCGGCGGCACTGTTGTAATACAAGACGTCGTGACGGCCGATGATGAGATCATACAGGGCAGCTTGTGCGTGGGACTTGACTGCGTCAACAACGAAAGCTTCGGCTTCGACACAATCAGGCTCAAAGAAAACAACACGCGAATCAAATTCGAGGACACCTCGACTTCGACGGGATTCCCCTCGACTGACTGGCAGCTCACTGCCAACGATTCGGCTAGCGGCGGCGCGAACAAGTTTTCGATCGAGGACATAACCGATGCGAAGGTTCCGTTTACGATTACCGGCAACGCCCCGACCAACTCCCTCTTTGTCGACAGCGTCGGGCGTGTCGGACTGCGCACTTCGACACCTGTGCTCGATCTGCACATCAACACCAGCAATACCCCCGCGCAACGGCTGGAGCAAAACAACTCGGGTGGTTTCGCAGCCCAGACATGGGATATAGCGGGCAATGAAGCTAACTTCTTTGTGCGCGATGTCACGGGCGGCAGCCGCCTGCCGTTTCGCATACGACCCGGCGCGCCGACCAGCAGCATAGACATCAATGCCAGCGGCAATGTCGGCATGGGGACGGCCAGTCCGGGCAACGCGCTTCATGTTTTTGGTGACTCCGCGTCCGATAAATCTGCGACGATCGGGCCTAGCGCGAGTGCCGGCGCAGACGGTTTGAATGTCGGATATGGAGGCGCTTCGTTTGGCGCCGGACAATCGTTCGTGAATGCTCACTCGGCGACGGCGGGAAACGGCAAACTCCGTTTACTGGTGAATGCCGACACTAAAATAATTATCCAAAACGACGGCAACGTCGGTATTGGCACTACCACCCCAGCCGGAAAGCTGGATGTGAATGGCTCAATCTTCCAGCGAGGTATTCAACTCTTCGCAGACTACGTCTTCGAGCCGACTTACAGTCTTGAATCGATTGAGGATCACGCAGCTTTCATGTGGGGTAATAAACACCTGCCCGCCGTAGGTGAGCGGAAAGTCGATGAGCAGGGACGCGAGGTGATCGAGATCGGAGCTCGATTGCGTGCTCTTCTCGAGGAACTCGAAAAGGCGCACATCTACATTGCGGACCTTAACGGCAAAGTCAGCGAGCGAGATGAAAAGCTCGTGAAGCTCGAGCGGCAAAACGCGGAGCTTGCAGAGCGACTGGCTCGCATCGAGTCTCTGCTGTCCGCATCAAAGACTGAACAGAGATAGCGCCAACCATTACTGTCAAATGAAAGGGACGAGAGTTCAACTCGTCCCTTTATTTTTTGAGCGGGAAAAGCTTCGATGAATACTCAGCAAATCGCTGAGAAGTGCATAAGCAGTTTGCTCGACGCCCGGGTTGTTTTCAACAATCGCGAGCTCGCCCATCAGATCTGTTTCCAACATCAACACATTCGAGGTCCCGCGAGCCGAACCGAACAGAGAAGTCATTGACACTTTCTCCGGCGCCACGCTCAGTCGAATGCCTGTCTCGGAAAGCCTGGCTCGCGCAATGAGTCTCACAGTCATCCCCGATTCTGACGCTGATTTCAAATCTTCAACTGTTATTCCGGCGATACCCTGACGAGCGACGTCGGCGGGGTGTGCATTAGCGCACATCAATACGTTCGCCAGCGCTACCGTTTTAACCGCCGCATCCCACCCGTCGATATCGTACTCGGCGGTTGTCTCAGCAATGCCGAGCCGCTGAGCCTCTTCAAGAGATTCCTCGAACGATTGGCTCGATTCCATTCCAGTCAGAATAAGATTGGTTGTGCTGTTGAGAACGCCGCTGAAGCCAAGAACTCGTGCGCCTGGCAGACAGGACTCGACCAGATTGAACACCGGCGCGCCATCCATGACTGTGCCTTCAAAACGAAACTCGACTTCGTGTTCTTGTGCTAGAGACTTCAACTCTTCATAAGCGAAAGCGATCGGACCTTTATTTGCGGTTATCACGTGGATGCCGCGCTTCAACGCGGTTCGAATGTGAGTGACAGCGGGCTGACCTGCTTCGATACTGAGCGGTGTTGTCTCGAAAACAAGGTCGGCGTCGCTTCTCTCGAGAAGGCTTTGTGTGTCGGCGATTGGAGTTGTTTGCGGAAGCCGGGTGAGATTACCGCCGTGCTCGACGCAGGCTACTGCGTTTATCAGATCGATCGAGTCGGTTGAACTAACGCAACCGTGATTGGCTGTCGCGATGGCGACTGTGCTCAGAGTGAGATCAAATCTGTGCGCAAGTTCTGTCCGGCGCTCATCGATGATTCGAGCGAATGCGCGCGCAACATTCCCAAATCCTGCAAAAGCGATTTTCATCAGCCATCACGTTGTTGATCATGGTCCTTCAAAGTTCGGAGATGAAGGATGAGATTACTTCGAGCCCTTCGCGCAAGTAGTCCGGATTCGAGCCGAATCCGATTCGAAGATACTTGCCCATCAGAAAATGTTCGCCGGGAACAATCAGCGCGCTTCTTTTCTTTCGCAAGCGCTCAACAAACTCCAGCGAGCCGATGTCGAGGTGATAGCGAAGATATGCAATCGCTCCTGCTTGCGGTGGAACGAACAACAGCTCGTTTGCGTGGGCCCAGTCTGCAAGAATCGGATAGTTAGCGTTGAGTATGTCTCTCGTTCTAGCGAGCAACCTCATTCTGTTTTCCGGGCGCAGCGCAATTCGCGCGAGCAAATCGCTCGCCGGTCCTGGACCTATCGTGGTGTAGTCGTGGTAGGACCAAGCTTGTGAGACAAATGCCGGAGTCGAAGCGATCCAGCCAATTCTGAGTCCCGGCAACCCATAAGCTTTCGACAGCCCACTGGTGATAATGACCTTTTCATATCTGCCCCAAAAACTTGGAGTGATCTCACGTTGAAGCTCTGCGCCTCGATAAACCTCGTCCGCCAGAAGCCACGCGTCCGCGCGCCGCGCTGCATCAACAATCCGCTCCATTTCAGCTTCAGTCAGAATCGCACCAGTAGGATTATTGGGATTACAAATCGCAATAAGTTTCGTTTTGGGTGAGACGGCTCGATCGAGCGCGTCCAGATCGGGCGCCCATTCGAGTTCTTCAACCAACGGCAGCGGTTTCAACTCGGCTCCGAACCCTCGCACCAGTCCCCAGAGCTGCATGTAATTTGGCATCATCATCACAACTTCATCGCCGGGCTCAGTGAGCATCCAGGCTACCAGGAAATTCGCTTCGGCAGTGCCGACGGTGGCGATGATGTTGTCGATATTCGCTCCGGGATAGGTTGAGGCGATCGCACTGCGCAACTCGGGCGTGCCGTTCGATTGACTGTAGCCAAGCTCGACCGCCAACAGCTCGTCACGCTCCTTTGCATCCGGGATCAACTCGGCGATCGTTGCCGGGTGCACTCCGCTCTCAGACAGGTTGTAGCGAACAAGGTTCTCCCAGGTGGATTGCATTCGTTCCATTTGAAACTGTTCGAGTTTCATCTGTCACTTCGCTTTAGTTGGTCGCTCAGTTCGAAGGAACGAATGAAACCACAGATGGACACAGATAAACACGGATCAAGACAAAAAACATACAAGGCAACATCGCCCCTTATCTCCGGCGCCAATCTATGTTTATCTGTGTTCATCTGTGGTTTCAGTCGTCTTTGCATTTACCGCCCTCTCAAATCGTTTTCGGAGTAGTCGCAAATCAACCGCTCGGGGTCACGCTCGTTGTAGGCTTCTTTGTTCAGCCAAATCTTGATGCGGCCGTCGCCTGATTCACAGACAATTTGATCGTGATGAACGAAGTATCCGGTGAGCTGTCCGAATTCGTTGAATATATAAGCTGGAATAAAATTGCGGATCTCGCTGAATGAAATTATCACGCTTGCCTCCGTCGCAATTTAGGATGACAGCATAGAGTAAGCGATGTAGCTCGGCAAGCAACTCAACCTCACATTTGTCGTGCGACTTTGTCGCCGGGCACTTGTCGCGTTCTGATATAATCGAGTGCTCACAAAGCTTCGGAGGGAACGATGAAACTCCTGTCGATGAGAAACGAAGGTCAGGACCGCGCAGGCATTTTGGTCGGGCAAGAAGTGCTGGACATTACTTCTTTTTATGAAATCCTCGAGCTCAAGGGCGAATGGATCGACGCCGGCGACGTCACGAAGTTTCAACACATCGAAGGAGCGTATCTTGACGCCCTTGATGTTTATCGTCGAGGCTCGGAATGGATTAACAGCGTGATGGCGAAGATTGAAGCTCAGATGTTTGTCGGCGAGTTGAGAGCAACCGGCGCGCTGATTCCATTAGCTGGTGTTGAACTGAATCCTCCGGTGATCGCTCCCGGGAAGATCTTTGCAATCGGCTTGAATTACGCCGCTCATGCGGCTGAAGGCAACGCAAAAGAACAGGAGTTCCCGCTCGTTTTCACGAAGAACGTCACAGCCCTGGTTGGCATGAAAGGTGAGATCACCTTACCTCGGATCAGCGATATGATCGATTACGAAGCGGAGCTTGCGGTGATCATGGGCAAACAAGCGAAATCCGTCAGCGCGGATGAAGCTATGGACTACGTTGCCGGCTATACGATTATGAACGATGTTACCGCTCGCGACTTACAGCGTCGCGAAAGGCAATGGTCGCGCGCAAAAGGTCTCGATACGTTTGCGCCTTGCGGCCCGTGGCTCGTGACGGCTGACGAAATCACCGATCCTCATTCGCTGGAAATTGAGCTGACAGTCAATGGAGAAACAAGGCAACACTCGAACACGAGCGATCTGATCTTCAAGATTCCTCAGTTGATTGAATTCATCTCGCAAGATCTCACGCTGAAGCCAGGCGACATTATTTCGACGGGCACGCCGTCGGGTGTGGGCGCTTACAAGAATCCGCCCGTGTTCTTGAAAGACGGCGACATGGTTGAAATTAGCATAAGCGGAATCGGAGTGCTTTCGAATCGTGTCGTCGCGCAGGCTCCTTAGTTATGCGTTATGTTACCTTGACTTCACTCCGCGCCAACGCGATAGAATGCTGACTGGAACGCGGGAATCGCGGGTTCCGCCCCATCGGCTTCTAGCTAACTGACTAAGATAAAGCTGCCGTCGTTATTGCCAGGAAGACTCCTCGTCGCAAGCATTCCTGCTTGTTGGAGGAAGGTTGATACATGTTCGATGACGCTAACCCGCTTAAGCTTGCCGAAGCAGAACGACAGCTGGAGTTCGCACTCTCTGACCTCGCGGATAGCGAGTTCATCGGGCAGTTACCACTATCAGCATTGGATTATGAGCGGCTTCTCGCCGCCGTGAAAAAGACTCTACGGGGTGACGCTGATAAGTTGAAAGAAATTCCGGAACGCTTGTTCCTCGTGTTGATGATCTTCTGTGCTCGTTATCAAGACACGTCCTCAGGCTTTTGGTCGCACTTCCTCGAGGGCTTTGGCCTTCCGAACAATTCGGAGATGGCGGATGCTTGTCGCGAACGATTTACCGCAGCACGCAAACTAGTCAGCCATGTGTACTTTCCCACAGAAGGCTACAGGTATGTTTCCAAGATTCTCTATCATGCGATCATTCCGCAATGCTGTGTACCGGAGATGGCTTCCCTTATTAGAAAGCTTGACCAAGATGCGGGGTGGGACATCGTGTCCGAGATGGAACTTGTCCAGTTGCAAAGGCAGCTTGCGGAGGCAGTTGTCCGGGTGAATGCGACTCGGCCTCTGTCTCGCTTCGTTGGTAAGCCAGAGTCCCGCGGGCAAGCCGCGAAAATCGTACAGGATCTTTGCGAGGCGGCCTATCTTCATCAGTGCGGCGTATTCGACAAAGAAGAGATCCGTAAACTGCTGGAAGACAATCCTGTGCAGAGGGAGCTATGGGAAGGTTTGATGAGGTCTCAAGGGGTGATCGGCCAATCAGGCGAACTGCGTTCGCTGCTGACCCCGCCTCGCTGGCAGTGGGATGTTCGAACTCGGCAGCTTCGCCTCTATCTTCCTCGGCAAAGGCTAGCATCATCCGGGCGACCCGTGGCTCTGATCGTGAAGAAGAAGAGTTACTCGGTCCAAGCCGTCCCAAAAAACAATCGATGGGACATTGAACCTTTGTGCCTCTCTGAGTTGCCTTTAGATTGGCGTAGCGCGGCTCCGTTTCGAGTAGAAATGACGGACGAGAATGGGAATTGGGCACACCCTTGGTCGGTGGACATGCCTGAATCGGGCGTTATGTTCTTCAAACCAAACGCAACGCTGACTCTCGGTGGGTATTCTCCATCGGATACGGGACTGACAGATGGAGAGTGGCTGGTGTTGTGTCGCCGGACGCTACGGTTGCGCGATGCCGACGGCGATGTAAAGCCGATACAACGGCTTTTTCCGCCTCAAGGATTCGAGGATCACAACGCGATGCTCGCGAGGCTGCGACCACCTGTAGCGGTGCTCAACGAACACACCGAAATAGTTCACGAGGTTCGCGTGGCGGTGGAGGAGACGCGCTGTATTCGGCTGCTTGGTAAAATCCTCGAGGAGGCTGATGACCCCGAAGGACTGCCGGCATTTAACGGTGCTGCACCGGAATTGGAGATCGGTGCGGAGCGCTTCGAGGAAATAAGAAAGCTTGATGTGCAGTGGCGCGTGTTGTCAGGTGGAGACGAAACGCGAGCAGGTTTGTCTTCTATACAAGGATTAGTTAGCGCAGGCATTGCCGAGTGGTCGAGTGAGCGAAGCGCTCTCCGATTTGAACTCGCCCAAATCCTTCCACACCAAGCTGTCGGACGCTTTCGCTTAAAGCTACTTCAGGGATTGCAGAGTGCTCGCTATGCGCCGGTGGAATTCCTGGTAATTCCGGAAACAATTATTTCGCCAACAGCCGGGGAATTCCGAGAGCGGCTTTATACGTCCGAGAATCCGCCGACTATTCGGGTTCGCAGTCGGGAAGCCTCTAACCTTACTAGCGATACAGGGAGAATTGATTCGGCGACGGTCGGGTTATATCAGATCGAGTTCCCGCAGTGTGCCACTGAGTTTACCGCGACCCTGCAGCTTGCGCATCTCGCGGTGCCTCTCCGCTGGCGACCTTATGTTCTAAGGGCAGGAATTGCACGAAGAGGAGAAGACGTCCAATGGACGTTGAATGCGCCCGTGTTCGAGGAGGATGCGTTGAGCGTCCATCACACTCTCCACATCGAGGCAATTCCGGACGCAAACTACGAGATCATAGCGAACGACATTGCTAGTCGCCGGGGCAGCTTCGGCTTTGATGGGCGTTTGGAGTTCTCGTTAGCAGAGTGCAAGGAGATCGTTCGCGACTTGCCCGCCGACGATGTTTCGCTACGCGTGAATATTGATTTCAATGACATTCGATACGAGTTGGCAATTCTCGAAATCGTCACGTCGCGCGGTGCCGAAAGGCAAGGGCACAAAGGTGAGGTGGTGGGCGGCCTTGGTATCGGTCAGAAGATCGTTCATTCTGAGTATGGTGAAGGGATCCTTGAAGCATTCGCACTAAAGCTAGTGCACGGCTGGACCGGAAACACAGCTCGCTTTAGGTTTTCCCGATACGAGGGGGTGCAGATCTTTATCCCCACCTCCCGACGGGTTCCTGTGTTCTGGGATGTGCGCTCGGACGTTGCGCAAACCCGCTCTGCGGTAGTGAGCAGATCGCGAGCCAAGATCCACACCTAACGCCAAGTGCAAGAGCTCTTAATGCACGCGGGGCCAAACAATGAATGCAATACAAGTATCGGAGACATTACAGAAGAACTTTATTAGATATCTGCTGACCACGTTCAATGTCGCACGGAGTGACGCAGCTTTGGCTGCGGAGATTCGCCGCCAGTTTGAAGTGCCTGGTGCCTTGTTCCGTGGCCCATTCTTAGAACTAAACCCACCTTACGTCAAAGGAGCTACTCTACGCGAGTTATCCGACGAAGGAGTAATCAGCCAATCGCTGTGTTCGCTACGCGAAGACATTAATCCCGCACGGGACCGGCCATTGCCGCCAGACCGCCCGCTCTATAGGCATCAGGAATTGGCTGTTCGAAGGGTCATCTCCGAGCGTCGGAACGTTGTGGTCGCTTCAGGGACAGGGAGTGGTAAGACCGAGAGCTTTCTCATACCAATCCTGGATGACTTGGTTTCCGACAGCACCAAAGGAGTTCGCGCGCTGTTGATCTATCCAATGAACGCGCTCGTTAACGATCAGCTCTCACGATTGCGGTTGCTGCTGAAAGACACTGATATCACGTTCGCCCGATATACGAGCGAGCTTGAGACCAGTGAAGAACGAGGAAGGTCTAAATCGCCCGAAGCCCTCAAGAACGAGATCGTCTCCCGCGCAGTCATACGGGGAGGTGGTACGAAGCCGCCTTGTCCGCCGCAGATACTCATAACCAATTATGCGATGCTTGAATACCTGTTACTCCGTCCGGAAGACTCGCCGATTTTCGATTCGGGTGTTTGGAGATTTGTGTGTCTCGACGAGGCTCACACGTACACGGGGGCGCAGGGTATTGAGGTGTCCATGCTGCTCCGCCGTCTCAAACATCGGATCAAGAAACGTCGCGGTGAAGTTCGTTGTATAGCTACCAGTGCGACGCTAACAAAAGACGATAGACATGCGGCGGCACAGTTTGCGGCGCGGCTTTTTGGCGAGGAGTTCTCCGATGATGATGTTGTCTTCGGGGAGATCGAGGGAGTCGAGTTGGAAGAGGAATCTACAGAACCACCACCACCGTTGGCGGCTTATTGTTCTCAAGAAATGTCGCTGCTGCGTGAACGACTGCGCGAGTCGCTGTCACAGATGGACGAGAGCGATACATCGCAACTGCGCGACACGGCGCGCGCGATGTTGGATTCCGGGCTGGCAAGCGCAGACCAGATTCGCAATGCGCTCGACGAAACAACTGAGAACAATCTACCGCGCTTTCTATGGGCCATCCTCAAGGCCAATACTCACCTTCACCAACTGCGGGCGATGATGAGTCACGGACCGGTAGAGCTGACAAAAGCAGCACGAGAGTTGTTCCCTGAGGGTGCCGGGGATGAGCGCAATGAAGCGATTTGTCAATTGGTTGAGATCGGTGCTATGGCCCGGGAGTCGCGAGATGGACCGTCGCTATTGCCCGCTCGCTATCATCTCTTTGCGCGTTCTCCGCAGGGCGCTTGGCTCTGCCTCAACCCGCTCTGCTCCGGCGCTGCGGTGGAAGGTAGCGGCTGGAGCCGTGTTTACCTCGAAAAGCGCGAGACTTGCCGTGACTGCGGCTCGGCCGTCTTCGAGCTGACAGTATGCCGAGATTGTGGACAGACTTTCGTGCGGGGTTTTGAACGAGAGGGCCAAGTCGCGGTTGAGGGCATCCACCCGAAAGACACGATTGGACAACGATACTTTACGTGGCAGCCAACGGTGGCCGAGGCCGACCCAGACGAGACCGACGAACTCCTTGAACCGAACGAATCAAGTGAGGTCGAGGGAGTTGATATCTGTTTGATTTGCCGGCGCTACAAAAATGCTTGCACGTGCGGGGACACAGGCCGTGTTGTAAAGCTGTACTTGGTTAAGGACTCTAAGGGCAATCCTCGGGAGGCCATTTCCACCTGTCCTCGCTGTGCGAGAACCAGCCCGAGCGGCATCGTCACAGCGTTGGAATTAGGTGGCAACGCGCCGTTGGCAGTCCTAACGGAAGAATTGTATCGCTTTACTCCGACGAGCTCTGACAACAAACTCAAGCGTAAGCCTGGGCAGGGCCGCAAGCTTCTGACCTTCGCTGACAGTCGACAGGGTGCGGCCCGTTATGCGGCATACTTGCAGGAAACTGTCAGCAGCACTCTGTATCGTCACTTAATGGCTCGAGCCGCCCGAGAAATCAATGAGACTGGTTTGATTCCAGACTTGGAAGAACTCGCCCAAAGATGTGATCAGCGCGCCGAAGAGTATGGGCTTTACGGAGAAGGCTATCGATTTGCTACTGGCGCCGAGCGTCGCCGCAAGAAGACCGATATGCGTGCTAGGATCACCGCTGAGTTTTGCGCTCGCACAGATCGACGCCATTCCCTCTCGGCGCTTGGACTCGTCAGCTGCGACATTGATTTTCCGTCGGGCGCCGTTCCAAATGAAAACCTATGCGGCCGGTTTGGTTTGAGCCCAGAGGCGTCGATTGTGGCAATCCAAGCACTTGTCGATACGATGCGGTTGGACAAGGCAGTAACAATGCCGGAAGGCGTCGGACCCGACGACGACGTTTTCGGACGCAATACATTTGTCATCCGCTACAAACTTCTTAACCCTGCGAGTGCTTATGAGCGCAACTGGATAGGCAAGAGTGATCGTCAAACTCGATTCGATTATGTGCTGCGGATCCTGCAAGCGACGGGAGGCCCTGCCGGGTCGCTTGATGTTCAGGATGCACTGCAAGGCGTTTGGGATTGGCTCCACGAGCAAGGTGTGTTTGTAGGCGATTCGCAAGCAGGCTACCAGATCAACGTGTCTAGGTTCGTTTTTCTTGCGGACGAGAGATGGTATCGATGCAGTGCGTGCTTTCGCTTGTCGCGCCGCTTGCTCTCCGAGAGTTTTCGGATTTGCACTTCTCGTGGCTGTGTCGGTGAGCTAAGGACTTGCCAGCCGAGCGTTGAGTTCGTGGATGACCATTATCGCTATATCTTTGATCGACAACCCATCGGTATGCGAGTAGAAGAGCACACCGCGCAACTTCAGCCGGAACTGGGTCGCGCTTATCAAGACAGTTTCATTAATGGAGAAATCAACGTACTCAGTTGCTCGACTACTTTTGAATTGGGTGTGGACGTGGGTGAATTGCAGACCGTCGTATTGAACAATGTCCCTCCAACGGTGGCAAATTATCGACAGCGATCCGGGCGCGCCGGACGGCGAACAGGAGGGACGGCGCTAATCTTGACCTACGCGGCAGCTCGCCCACACGACCGAGTCTATTTTGCTGATCCACCACTAATGATATCCGGCGAAGTGGCGGTGCCCACTGTCGGTGTCGATAATGAGATAATTACTGCCCGCCACTTGAATGCGGCGTTGCTCGGACATTTCTTGCGCTACCTTGACGGGAAAGGTCGTGTTGATCTCAGCGTCATAGGATCGTTCTTTGCGCCCAATTTACCCAATGGCCGCCACGTTGATTTCATCGAACGGTGGCGAGGTGAGTGCGCTCAAGCGATCCATCAAGTGGTCGATCGCCTCTTCGCTGAGAACCCAGACATTCCGTTGGAGACCTCCGAGCAGTGTGTTCGTCGGTTGTGCAATGAGCTTCAGGACTGCACAACGAACTTTGAGGGATGGCTCAGCGAGTACGAGGCATTGCGGGATCATTACACCTCGATCGCCGATCACTCAAATGATCGAAACGAACGACGCGGAGCCGAGAAAATGAGAAAGAGATTCATCGCTCTAAGGGACAGACTCTTGGATGAGAAGATGATTGATTTCTTGTGCAGTGCTGGGGTCTTGCCAAGTTACTCGTTCCCGATAGACGTTGTGAAGCTGCGGTTGCCTTCCGGCGGACAGTACGGGGCCGCGAAGGAAGCCGACAAGTCACTTCGTTTGGAGCGCGACAAGCGAATAGCAATAGTTGAGTTCGCTCCGGGCGCAGAGATAGTGGCCGACAAGCATATATGGAAGAGCGTGGGTCTAATCATTCGAAGAGAACTGAATGATTACTACTATAGGGTCTGTAATACTTGCCGCAATCTGGAGCGTTCTGCTCGAGGGGGCCTTCCGATCAGCGGTGCCTGCAGAGTATGCGGTGACACTCAACCGGGTCCAGCATACCGTTATGCTGATCCGGATGGATTCACTACTGACCTGACGGCAGAGCCGCGAGAAGCTGGATTGCAAGTCAACTTCGGCATCAATCGTTCTCGTTTTTTTCTCTTGGCTGAGGGACAACGCACCGAGCGTGAGGAAGCTATTCCAGTCACCGGTGCTCCGATTATCCGTTACGCTTATCGACGGGATGGACAGCTGGTTGCGCTAAATAGTGGTGAAGATCCCGATGGGTTTTTGCTATGTGAGACTTGCGGGATCAAAATCGATGCGCCGCGTCGCAGTCGGAAGAAGTCTAATGACGGAGGACATATGAGCCCGTGGGGACAGAAGTGTTCGGGAACCTCGGCCCGATATCATCTAGGACATGCTTTTCCTAGCGATACGCTCCACTTGAGGTTTGTGAATACTGTTGGAATTGAGGCGGGCTCGCAAAGAGACCTGTCATTTTGGCGATCGGTAACCTATGCGCTACTCGAAGGTGCTAGCTTGGCTCTTCAGATTGAACGACGCGATCTCGACGGTGTCGTTCGTCCGTTCCCAATCAGTACAACAATAATTCCCGCTGACAACTACTCACACGAGGTGGTGCTGTTTGACAATGTGCCTGGTGGCGCAGGTCACGTGCGCTCAATTGCCGAAAACATCGAGGCAGTACTGCGGCGCTCTCTAGTCATCGTTCAGTGTCCAGCATGCGAGGAAGAGACTAGTTGCCGGAGCTGCCTTAGAAACTATTGGAATCAGATTTATTGGGACGAACTCAGGCGAGGGACTGTCGCCCGATTCCTGCAAGTAGTAATAAATGATGCGTTCGAGATAAGTTGAGCCATATGGACAACGACCGGTGATCAGATACTAAGCTAGAAGTCTAACGCCGATGGATCCCACAAGCCGTTCACCTATTAATCAGTCATTCCAGCGGTTAGCGCTTCGACCCAACGACCGACGGAAACTGCTACGCTACCGGCGGCCGCTTGCGGTGCCAGTCCGTATGTTGCTGAAAAAGTCGCGCGGCTGCGATAACCTTTTGCTCATCAAGCGCTCTTCCGACGAACTGAATTCCCACCGGCAACTTTTTCGAATCGAAACCGCAAGGAACGCTTACCGCGGGAAGACCGCAGAAGTTTCCGATTCCACCCAGAGGATCGGGAAAATCCAAATCGGTCTCGAGATTCGCAGTCAGCGGCGAAGCGGTCACCGGCAATGAAGCCGTCGCAATCACATCGAAGCGATCGAACAACTCGTCGATTTTTTTCTGAAGCACGCCTCGAATACGAACGGCGCGAAGATAGTCCGATGCCGGGATCTGCTGATTGACGTAAGCAGCTACCTTGCCGAGCGGGTCGTTCAGCTCAGCCACGCGGCCCGATTCGATTAGCGAATCAAACGCGGCCGCTCCTTCGACTGAAATAACAGTTCCAGCCGCCGCTTCCCAGGGACCTTCCGGTAGTTTGGCATCTTTAATGGACGCGCCATTTTTTCTCAACACATCGACCGCGGCTTTAGTGGCTGATTCGATGTCGGGAGGAATCTTCTTCCATGCGTTTGTAAGCCATCCCACTCGCAAAGGTCTTAAACCGGACGCGGCGGAGTACGTAAACGCTGCTTCCGAAAGTGAAGTCGGGTCTTGCGAGTCATGCCCGGCAATCGTCGACAACACCAGGCCGCAATCGTCTGCCGAGCGGCCTAACGTTCCAATCTTGTCCATCGAGAAGGAGAGCGCCATTCCACCATGCCTGCTCACGCGGCCATAAGTGGGCCGCAAGCCGGACGCTCCGCAGAACGCAGACGGACATATGATCGAGCCCCACGTTTCGGTTCCTATCGCGAACGCTGCGAGCGCAGCACTGGCAATCGCACCCGACCCGCTTGACGACCCGCAAGTCCAACAAGTCTGGTCCCACGGATTCCTGGCAGCTCCGCTTATCGAAGCAGAAGCAAAGCGGTAACCCATTCCGCCTGCCAGCTCGATCATCGCGGCCTTACCGATTAACACCGCGCCCGCAGCGCGCAGCTTTTTGATGACCGTCGCATCGTAGTCGAACTTTTGTTTGGCGTATGGCCTGGCGCCCCATGTCGTCGGATAACCTTTGACCGCAAGCAAATCCTTCGCAGCGTACGGAATTCCGTGAAGCGGCCCACGATACTTGCCCGCTCGAATCTCGCGCTCTGCCTGCTTTGCTTCCTGAAGCGCGAGGTCTCGCGTGATCGTCGCGTAGGCGTTCAGTCTCGATCCGATTGACTCACTGCGCTTCAAATAACTCTCAGTCAGCTCAACCGGCGACAGCTTTCTCGATCGAATGCGTTCGCCAAGTTCACGAACAGGGAGATAAAGAATGTCCTCGCTTAGCACGCCTCACCTCCTGTCCGCGCGATAGATGCGAAAGACCGTGGCCGGTTCGTCCGAATTTTCGAGCGGAAACTCCCGAAGCGCGTCGCCGGCCTTTTGTGCTTGCGCGATCAGTCGCCGCACATCGGCTTTCTGCTCATCCGAAAGCCGCTTGCCGTGCTTCGCAAGTATCGTCTGAAGCTGAGCCTCACCCGCAGGCGACAACGCTTGAGTGGCTGCGTCTTGTGCGAAGTCCGGGATCCTCGCAGCGGATTTGCGAGGAACAGCGACCGTCGCAGCAGTGACGGCGATCGCTCGAGCGAAGTCTCTTCGAGTCAATGTTGAATCGTTCTTATCGTCTCGATGGGGCATAAGATTCTCCAAGAGGGTGAAAATTTCTAAGCGCCGATTGGAATTGAAAACCGAAACGAGTGGCGATACTAACGCACCACGATTCAATGAGGCAATGGAGTCGACTTGATTTGCGAGAGTAAGAACGGGTAATCGTTAAGATCGTGCGAACCGTCTCAGGGCTTGCGATAGAGCTCTTCAGGACGCGCCGAAGCGGGCATCGTCTCAATCACGACATAATCTTGAATTTGAATGTAGATGGTATCGCCCAATGAATTCACGCGTGGGACTTCCCAGAGTCTTCCAGTCCACGTGGCCAGGTCGAACGACTCGGGATCATTGGGTGCTCCACGAATTCTGATCCACGCCTGTTGACCCTTTAACATCACGACTCAACCGCAACCTTGCTTTATCGTTCGCTGAAACATTCGTACACGTGTTGTGAACGAGGCTGAAGGAGCAATTACAAGGTGCCACAGTTGAGTAGCCTTTTCAAGAGTCGTGGATTAGAGACACTGAAGCCTGATTTGCTGGTTGTTCGGTATTCCAGGTCGAAGAAGCGAATCGGAGGTCAGATTACTGTCGTCACGATCTCGCGGATGCTGCGTTGGAGTTCCGCGTCATCAGTGATCGGGCTGCTGATCGCGACTTCGCAGGCGAGATGCGGATGAATGCCGCTGCTTATCAATTGTGCAGCGTACACGAGCAAGCGGGTTGACACGCCTTCTTCGAGGCCGTGCCCTTTCAGGTTGCGGACTTTTTCTCCGATCAACACCAAATCGCGAGCCGTTTGCTCGTCGATACTGCCCTCGTGCATGAGAATCTCTGCTTCGAGAGGCGCGGTCGGATAATCGAACTCGAGCCCGACAAATCGCTGCCTGGTCGATTGCTTAAGATCTTTGAGCACGCTCTGATAACCGGGGTTGTAGGAGACTACCAGCATGAACTCGTCGGGCGCTTCGAGAATCGTTCCGCGTTTTTCTACCGGAAGTATTCGCCGGTCGTCAGTCAGCGGATGAATCAGCACGATCGTGTCTTTGCGAGCTTCGACTACTTCATCGAGATAGCAAATCGCGCCGTTCTTCACCGCGGTCGTGAGCGGTCCGTCGTGCCAGACGGTTTCATCACCTTCGAGCAGAAAGCGGCCGACAAGGTCAGTCGCGGATAAGTCTTCGTGACAGGCTACAGTCACAAGCGGCCGGTTCAACCGCCAAGCCATGTACTCGATGAAGCGAGTTTTGCCGCATCCGGTCGGCCCTTTGAGCATCACCGGAAGCTTGCTGCGGTACGCCGTTTCAAATAACCCGACTTCCTTGCCGACAGGCAAGTAGTAGGGCTCGCGCCCGATGATGTGCCTTTCAATGGCTTGTTCAACTGTTGACATAGAACTGATTCGTGAAGCGTGAAACGAAGACTGATGCGTGAAACGTGATTCGTGAAAAGTTGTTTCTAGCTCGACGCGATCACGGATCAGGATTCACGCATCACGCTTCACTCATCACGCTTCCGTTTCACGAATCACTTTCCACTTGTGTATAATTTCAAGCTTCGACAATCGCATTTGCTCGTTACCGGGCGATTGACGAACGGAAATCATAGCATCGCGAAAGCAAGCGGGCAAAAAAGATCGGACGAGAATGACGGTAGCAGTAGCAATGAGCGGCGGCGTCGATAGCTCGGTCGCGGCCGCAATACTCAAGCGAGAAGGTCACGACGTCGTTGGCTTCACGATGCAGTTGTGGAATCAGCGGCGGAGGCTCGCGCCCAATGAGGAGCCGCAGCCTTCGAGGTGCTGCTCGCTTGACGACGTCTACGACGCGCGCGCTGTGGCCAGGGATTTGAACATTCCTTTCTACGTGCTCAACCTCGAAGATGAGTTCGAACGCGCGGTCGTTCGACCGTTCGTCCAGGACTATTTATCGGGACGAACTCCGATTCCGTGTGTGTCTTGCAATACAAAACTCAAGTTCGCGCGGCTGGTCAAAGTTGCGCGTCAGGTTGGAGCGGCGAGCGTCGCAACCGGACATTACGCTCGCGTGGAATACAACGAGCGGGCCGGACGATTCGTGCTGAAGAAGGGCCGTGATCTCTCAAAGGACCAGTCATACTTTCTTTTTGAAATGACTCAGAAGCAGCTCGCTCGCGCCGCATTTCCGCTCGGAGAGCTGACCAAGTCTGAAGTTCGCGACATCGCTCGAAGCATCGGGCTTGAAACTGCGGAAAAGCCCGAGAGCCAGGAGATTTGCTTCGTTCCCGACGGCGACTACGCGCGCTTCGTCGAGAACTATGCGCGAGCGGAGATGGGCCAGCTTAAATTCGCAAGAGGTGAGATCAGCACCGCAGACGGAAACGTTATCGGCGAACACGCAGGCTTGCATCGGTACACGATCGGACAGCGTCGCGGCATTGGTATCGCGTCGAGCGAGCCGCTTTATGTTGTCAAGATCGACGTGCCGCGCAATCAACTTGTAGTTGGTAAGCGCGATGAACTCCTTGGCAAGTCTTTCATCGCAATGGGCGTCAACTGGATTGCGATTTCAGAGTGTTACCAGCCTATGCGCGCCGACGTGCGAATACGATATCGCGCGAATGAAGCGCCGGCTACGATCACGCCAACCGATTCAGGAAGAGTCAGAGTCGAGTTCGACGAGCCGCAGGCGGCGATCACTTCAGGTCAGGCGGCGGTGTTCTATGAAGACGACGTAGTAGTCGGCGGCGGATGGATCGAATGAGGGAACCAAGAGACACTGGGACACGGCAACGCGGCGACGCGGCGAAAAAAGACGTGGGGACATGGAGACCCGGCGACGCGGCGAAAAAAGACGCGGGGACATGGAGACCCGGCGACGCGGCGACCAATTCATTGATCCAACTACTCGTGCTCTCGCCGACTCTCCGCATCGCACCGTCTCTTTTCGCCGCGTCGCCGCGTCGCCCTGTCCCCGCGTCGTTCTTACTTTTGCCTTTTGCCTTTTTACTTTTTACGTCTTGTGGTCCCGGTCGCGGCGGAGCCGTCTCGGCTAACGCATCGTATGGGAAGTGCCCGGTTTGTGGAATGAACGTCAAGGAGTCCGACGATTGGACGGCTGAGATTTTCTACAGGGATCAGAGCAAACTTCTATTTGAATCGCCCGGTGACATGCTGGCTTTTTACACGACGCCAAAAGCATACCCAACTGACGATGCGCATCAGGATCGAGCTAATATCGAGAAGATAGTTGTGAAAGACTATCTATCAAAGCAGCCCGCGGACGCTCGTCAGGTGAGTTTTGTTTTCAATAGCAAAGTCGAGGGACCAATGGGACCCGACTTCTTGCCGTTCGCCAAGAAAGAAGACGCTGAGGCCTTCGTAGCGGCAAACGGGGGAACGCTGTTGTCGCTCGTTCAAGTCACCAGCGAGATGGTTCGAGAGGTGCGAAAGTGATTGTGCGAATGAAGACAAAGGAAGATGCCGAGCGTAAAAAGCTGCGACGCATTGCCGGATTGGCATTGTCGGTTTTGTTTCTCTTGCCGGTAATCGCAGTCGGTCAAGGCAGCGAGCGAGTCGTGAAAGCGAAGGCTTATGCATCGGTCGATGCGATTCGTCCGGGTGATAAGTTCAAGATAGCCGTCGCGCTTGAGGTGGGCGACGGCTACCACATAAACGCGCATCATCCGTCGCTCGATTTTCTCATCCCGACCAGCGTTAAGTTCGAAGCTCCGCAAGGCATCAACATTTCGGACGCAGAATATCCCGCGCCTAAGCATCGGAAGTTCGAATTTGCACCCGACACGGAGCTCGCCGTTCACGAAGGCACTTTGTTCATCACCGCACACGCCGAAGCAGGAAAGAACGCGGCCCAGGGCGGGCAAAACATTCGCGCAGTGATCACGGTCCAGGCTTGCAACGATAGGCAGTGTCTTGTGCCCGCGGATTTCAGTGTCGATCTGTCGATCAACGTAGTCGCATCAACTCAGGCCGTGAAGGAAGCCAACAAGGATATTTTCGCGAAGGCTGCGGCGGCTCCGATCGAAAGCGATAGTACAGACGCGCAAACGCCGGCCGGTCTTGTTCAATATCAAGGAAGCGCCGCTTCGCAAAATAAGATCGCGGAATTGATCGCGAGCCGAGGACTGGCCCTGACGCTTCTGTTTGTTTTCTTTTCGGGGCTCGTGCTCAACACCACGCCCTGCGTTTACCCGATCATTCCGATCACAATCGGGTTCTTCATGAATCAAAGCGCGTCGGGCGCAGGCAAGCCGAAACTGAGCCGTACTTTTTCGATGGCGTTGATGTACGTGCTCGGAATGGCGGTCACTTATTCGGTGCTCGGAGTGATAGCTTCGCTGTCGAAGGGGTTGTTCGGAGCGGCGCTTCAAAATCCAATCGTGTTGATCGCGCTCGCCCTGGTGATGATCGCGCTTGCGTTGTCGATGTTTGGCGTCTACGAATTTCGGTTGCCTGAGTCGTTGAATCGATTTGCAACCAGCAGCACTCAATCGACAAGCGGACTGATCGGCGCGCTGGTGATGGGTTTGACGATGGGCATCGTAGCGGCTCCGTGCATCGGACCGTTCGTGCTCGCGTTGCTCGTGTTCGTCGGAGAAAAGGGCGATCCGGTGTACGGCTTCTTCATGTTTTTTGTTTTAGCGCTCGGGCTGGGATTGCCTTATCTGGTGCTTGGAACCTTTTCAGGCGCAATCAAAGCGCTTCCACGATCGGGAATGTGGATGGTCACCGTTCGCAAGCTCTTCGGATTAATTCTGGTCGGAATGGCGATCTACTTCTTGATGCCGCTGCTTGGCAACGCTTCAACATTTGTGCTCGTCGCCTTCTTCGCGTTGTCGGCGCTGTATCTGATTTTTTGGGAAGCTGGGCGTACCAAGCCCAAACAATTCGCATGGGTTCTCCGAGTCGTAGGCGCAGGCGCCGCTGTCGTCGCAGTGATGTTCGTTCTGCCGAAAAAGATCGAAGCCGAGCTTGCGTGGCAGCCTTACAGTGAGCAAGTGGTAGCTCAAGCTCAGAAGGCAGGCAAGGGCATCATCATCGACACCTTCGCCGATTGGTGCATCCCGTGTAAGGAGCTCGACAAGCTAACGTTTACCGACGCGGACGTCAAAAAAGAAGCAGAGAGATTCATCACACTCAAGCTCGATCTCACGAGCAGCGATCCGAACTCGGAAGGCGGAAGAGCCAGGCAGCGATTCGGAATTCGAGGCGTGCCGACCGTGCTGTTCATAGATGACAAAGGCCGCGAGCTTTCCGACATTCGCCTCGAAGGATTCGAAAAGCCTTCAGCGTTCGTTGCCCGGATGAAAAGAGTTGAGACTTCGCCCGCAAGTAGCGGAGCGGTCCTGGCAAAGAACGAATCGAATGAGAAAGCATCGATCGCGGATGCTGCTTCAGGCGCGACTTCGTCAGAGGCTGCACCGACGGCGAGTTTGAATCTCTTGAATGGCGGCTCGCTCAAACTCGATTCGCTTAGGGGGAAAGTCGTGTTAGTAGACTTTTGGGCGACGTGGTGTGTCCCTTGTCTGTCTGAGATTCCGATGTTCAATCAATTGAGGAAGGACTATCAGCCGCGCGGCGTAGAAGTGATCGCGATATCGCTCGACGAAGAAGGCGCTGCGAAAGTGAAACCGTTCTTGAAGGCTCATCCGATGGACTACACTCAAGTAGTCGGCGATCAAAGCACCTCAGCTGGGTTCAAAGTAGACGATTCAACGCTGCCAGTGACTCTTCTGATCGACAAGCAGGGAAGAATTCGTTTCCGTCACATTGGTATCACGAAAAAGGACGTGCTGGAAGCGGAGATCAATCAGCTAGTTGCCGAGTGAATGACCTAGACATAGCGTTTCCGAATCAAATTCTTTGTTGGGTCGTAGCAGAAAGGACGTCGGCAGAAGGTGCGGTGGGGATTCCACATTTTTATGTTTGCCCCGACACGATTTTCGTTACTAACTACTATTCTTGTGGCAAATATCTGTCCAGCGGCAAGTGTCGACGTTCAAGCGAAACACCGAAAGCCGAAATCATCCACGATTATTCAGCGGCACATCCCTTCGTCGCGAGAGATCGCCTCAAGGATATCTCGGTCACTTGTCCTTGTGGTAATGCAAGACAACGAAGGGGAGCCCATCGCACGCGGTAGCGGCTTTTTCTTCGATGTCAGAGTTGGCGGTCATCCTCGCTTACCGCCGGGAGTGCTGTTCGTTGACGGAGACATCGTGACAAGTCTCCACATATTCAAACGTGCATCACAAGGTTATATAAAGACGCTTGGAGAAGGATTGACCTATAGGATTACGGAGATTGTGGGAGTTGACTTGGAGCATGATCTCTGTGTCTTCAAAGCAGCAGGCGCTTCGATGCAGCCGCTTAGTTTGGCAACTGAGACCAAAGTTGCAGTCGGAGAGGATGTTTATGTGGGGGGAAATCCGCGCGGTCTCGAAGCCACAATTTCAAAGGGAATCGTAAGTGCAATCCGTACGAACGCAGGTCTAATTCAAATTGACGCGCCCATTTCTCCCGGGTCAAGTGGTGGACCGGTTGTAAACACGCGTGGAGACGTTATTGGAATCGTCTCACTATCACTAACGGAAGGCCAGAACTTGAACTTCGCAATTGATCGAAGCTTCCTTGCCGCCCTGCCACTTGACGCGAAGATGTCCGTCTCTGCGGCGGGCGCCCTCGCTCTCAAGAACAGGTAGTAGGAAACTCCGGTTTGTAACACTGTGGCTTTTACCACTTAGAGGGAAACATGAGGTTTAGACAAGGTGATATCGTCCGCGTAAAGCCTGGTAAATGTGATCACCTTCATGCTAACCGGCAAGGTAGAGTAAATCGTATCGAGCCTCAGCTGCCCAACGGAGTTACTGCTGTTACTGGCGGCCAGCCCCTTGCCGACCGGGTTAATGCTCTGTTTGGCGGTACAGACTTGTATGAAGTCGTTCTTGAGTCAGCAGACGACGAACAAGGTGCCGCATGGTACGACGAAGAGCAGTTAGAGATGGCAAGACAAGATTAAGTCGCTAAGGATCCGTTGACCAATTGAAATCCGTGACTATAATTCTAGTCGATGGCGCGGCCGCCCAAATACACACTCAAGTACGCGCCCGAAGTCTACGACCACATGGACTACATTGAAACAAAGCATCATCGCTTGATTGCGGCCTCCATTAAGCAGCAGCTCTCGCATACGCCCGAAGTGAGAACTCGCAATCGTAAGCCTCTCAAAGAGCCAGCCGAGTTTGGCGCAACGTGGGAATTGCGTTTTGGACCTAGCAATTCTTTTCGAGTGTTTTACGAAGTGGATCGAGACGAGGCCACCGTTACGATCCTGGCCATAGGCATCAAAGAGGGCAATCGACTGTTCATCGGCGGGAAGGAGTTTGAATTATGAAGATCGCGTCGCTCGCAGATGTTAAAGCGAAGCTGAGCGCCTATGTCGACAAGGCCGAGAATGAGGGGCCGGTAGTCATAACTCGTAATGGAAGGCCGGCTGCGGTATTGCTCGCGCCCAAAACCGATGAAGAACTGGAGCGCTTGATCCTCGCATACTCCCCTCGATTTCAAGCCTTGTTAGATAAGTCGAGGAAAAGCATCAGGCTGGGTGAAGGTGTGTCGCACCAGGAATTCTGGAAAACCGTTGCCACGCGCAGCGGCGCCAAAGAACGCAACGTGAAGCGACGCCGACGTTCGAACAAGCACGGGTAGAGAAGTACGGAGGTTCAGTTATTGTGCGAGAGATTAATAACATGACTTGGAACTACCGAGTGGTGCATCGAGTGGCGAACGGAGAGGACCTGTATGCAATTCACGAGGCGTACTACGAGGACGATAAACCGATTTCGCTTGCCGAAGAGGCGGTGAACCCACAAGGAGAAACGCTGGACGAGTTGAAGGACGATTTTGCGTTTTACCTGAGGGCGCTCGAGGAACCAGTGCTCGAGTTCTCCAACTTTGACAAGTCAGCACGTTGAGACGACCTGCGCTGCAACATCTCCGCTCATCACAGCGCTCTCGATAGTCGCGGGCAAACCCGTATCCGTCCAATCGCCGGCAAGAATCAAATTCGGAATTGAAGTTCGTGGGCCGAGACGAAGGCTGTCGGATTCGACTGTGTGTGAGAGCGTCGCCTCGCGCTCTTTCACGATCACACTGTGACGCACTTCGGCTTTGCGGCTTTCCGGCAACAGATCGTGCAGATCACCCACAGCCATCTCAACCAGCTCGCTCTTCGTCCAGTCAACGAAGTCTCGCGCAGCGCTTATGATCACAGCAATTTGATTCGACTGGTGATCCGCCGGAAGAATCAGGTCCTTGTTGAAAATCCATTGGCTTCGAGTTCCGAGGAGTCCAACGAACTCGCGATCGATGACCGGCCGGTCAAACCAGAGATTGATCGAAATGATCGGCGAAGATCCCAGACTTTCAAGCGAAGAGAATTCTTTGTTCTTTAATTCATCCGGAAGAATCGAAAACAAAGCCGAAGGCGGAACGGCGCTGATAAAGTAGTCGGCCTCGATTCGTTCACCGTCTTTCAATTCGACGGCAGTAACAAGTCCGAGATCAAACATCAGTCGATGCACTTGAGCGCCCACTCTTATGTCGCCGCCGCGCGATTTGATGAAGTCGGTGGCGCCGTCGGTGTACAGATCGCTCAACCCGACTCGAGATATCCCGATGTTCGCGCTCTTGGAATCGCCTCCGAACGCTTCCTTCAAAACAACCTTGAGCATTCGAGCGGACGCGATGTCTGGGCTTTGATTCAAGGTCGCGATGACCATCGGATTCCAGAAGCGTTCTCTTATTCGCTGCGACTGGCCCAGCTCACCAAGCCATTGATCGACCGTCAGCGAATCATGCGAGAGCCTGCCGTTGCTCTTAATCGCGCGGCCGACGTTGAACGCTCGAAGTTTGTCGCCGGCGCTCAAGCCTTTCATTCGAACCAAACCTGCGAGCACGTTCAGTGGAGCCGGGACCGACGGGCAATCGAAGCTTGTGAAACCGTGTGTGCGATCGAGGAAATCGACTCGCGGGCGAGCCTGAAACTTCAGTCGATCGAGACGCCCGATGGTTTCGAGAAACGAAATCGTGTGATGATAGCAGCCCATGAACAGATGCTGCCCGTTGTCGACGACGTCGCCGGTTTTGGAATCTATGAACGAATAGGCACGCCCGCCGAGATGGTTTCTCCGCTCGAGCACCAGCACTTCGAAGCCGCGCTGACTGAGCCTGACACCAGCAGTCAGACCCGCAAATCCTCCGCCGATGATGACGACTCGCCCAGGCATTCAGTCACGCTGCCTCTTCAGTTTGCTCTTTAGCCAAATGCCGAACGCGATCTGAAGCCTCCGCGTTTTCGAGACTGACAGGCGGTTGCGATAGACATCGAACTGAACGGCTGGTATTTGATCGAGAAGCTCTCGATAAATGGCGCCCATGATTTCAGCGGCGAACATCGTGGCTCGATCCTGCTCGGGAAGTGAAGACGCAGCCCGTTCAAAATACGAAACGGCTCGCGCGTGCTGATACTTCATCAACTCGATGAACGGCGCGTTGTAGAGATTCTGACGGACATCGTGCTCGGAATAACCGAATCGCTCCAGGTCTTCAAGGGGAATGTAAATTCGACCGCGCTTCGCATCTTCCTTCAGGTCTCGCAAGATGTTGGTGAGTTGCAAAGCGAGCCCCAGGTTCACCGCGTATTCGCGAGTGCGCGCGGACTCGTAACCGAATATCTCTATGCATATCAAACCGACGGCGGATGCTGCGCGATAGCAATATTCTCGCAGGTCCGAAAAAGTCTGATAGCTATGCCACTTCAGATCCATTTCCATTCCATCGATCACATCCAGGAACGGCTGCTGCGGTAAATCAAATTCTTCGATGGAAACGAGCAACCGCTCGCTGAATTTAGTAGTAGGACTGCCTCGATAGCACGCCTCTATTTCACCGCGCCAGTACTGCAGCTCAGCATATGGGTTGCGTCCGGACTGGTCTTCATCAACGACATCGTCGAGCAGCCGGCAGAACGCATAGACGTCTTTGATTGCACGGCGTTGAGCGCGAGGCAACAGAAGAAAAGAGTAGTAGAAGTTCGAGCCAGTCGCGCGCGCAAGCTTGCGTGGCGCGTCCAGCACTCGAGACACGGCTGATGAGACTGTTGCTGCCATTCAGTAGCGCCGGAAAGCCGCTGTGTTCGCAGCTATGAAAAGGATCATCAATTTATCGGTCGTGGTGATCACCGGTCTGTGCGCAAAAACGTCATAATCATTTTGTTCGATGAGCTCGAGTATGCGCATTCCACCAAGCCACACCGCACGAAGTTCAAGTCCCAACCGTCCGCTCACGGATGTGCACAGAGGCTTTCCGCGAGCGAACATCTCGCGGGTGCGATCTACTTCGAACTTCAATAGATTGCGGAATCTTTCGTCATTTTTGCGACGCTTCAGATCGTCTACGTCAAGATCGAACCGAGACAGATCCTCGTCGGGCAAATACACGCGGTCCTTATCGAGATCGACTGCGACGTCCTGCCAATGATTCGCAAGCTGCAACGCGGTGCAGATATCGTCAGACCAGTTATGGCGCTCCTCATCCCGATAACCGAACATCAGGAGGATCAGCCGGCCGATCGGGTTTGCGGACCTTCGGCAGTAATCAAGCAACTGCTCGAAGCTTTCGTACCTTCGTTGCATAACATCCTGCTTGAAAGCCGAAAGAAGATCGTCAAACAATTCGAGAGGAAGATCGAAGAGAGTCTGCGTTTCGGCAAGCGCGACAAAAACCGGGTGCGTGGCGCGACCTGCCGCGGATGCCATCAGCATCGCGCGCCATTCTTCGAGCAAATCGAGACGCTCGCGTTCAGAATGTTGTTGAGCGTAACCCTCGTCCGCAAAGTCATCAGCGATTCTTGCGAAGGCATAGATCGAGTAGAAATGTTTTCGCAGCTCTTTCGGAATGAGCATCGAACCGACTGGAAAGTTTTCGTAGTGCGAGCGTGCCAGCCTTTCGCAGTATTCGTACGCGCGATCAATCGACCAGGTACCTTCCACCCTGAGCGGAGCGCTTATGGCCCGAGCGTGGGCGTAATTCTCATGTTGCGTTAGTGTGCTCATTTCGGGTGCCCAATGGCCGAGTGTTTATATTGGCTTCGAGGGATAAAGAAAGCAAGCGCAGCGCAGCCGGCGCGCGATCGGATTTCGCGCCGTTCAAAGCGTTAAAAGGGCTGCAAAGACAAGGTTGCGCACAGCAATACCCGCGCGACCCTGACTCGCGTTCTTCAGTTGGCTTGAGTTGTGATTTACAGTGAGAGCGGGCTAGCTCCCACGCGAAGACTTCTGCTTGACTCAGTGCGCGGTTGCCACGCGCGACGATCGCGAAAGCGGCCTCGAGAGTGTCGCGGTGCGCGTATGCGCCGAGCAAGATTGACGCAGCGCGTCGTCCACCAGCGGTTCAACTACGCATTCCGACTTGCGGCATACGGTAGACATTTCGCTGATTACAAGATAACGCGCTCGTTCGAGCATCCGCTTTTCACGAAACGACAGCGGCTTACTCATCGATATGTATGTGAGATTCTTTAAGACCTCTGCGACGTGAAAGATATCCCCGGTCTTCATTCTTTCGAGAAATTCTTTGTAACGATCTTTCCAATCGACTGGGGGGCTGGTGAAATCCGCCGAGAGTGCTTTGAGGAGCCGGTCGCATTGACTATTGTTGATTGGCGACCTAAGACCGATTTCCACGGCGTTCGCGATCGGAACCATGACAGTGGATTCGGTGGCCTTCAATCTGAGCAGATAGAAGCTGCTCTGCATGCCTCCAACTTCGCTGGTGGTGATCTTCTCGATTACGCCTATGCCGTGATTAGGGTACACGACTTTCTCGCCGATTTTGAAGCTCACAGATACCTCCTTGTGACCAATGAAACGGAATAGTGCCTCGGAGTGAGGACTTCAGGGGTGACGTACCCGACAACAACATTCTAGTTACTCAGTTATTGACGACGAGCCGCGAACTGAACTCGTCGGAGGGGTTGCGTGATCCGATAGGCAAGTTCGGCTTTTGAACCGTTGATCTTGCCCTTCCCGTCTTGCTCAATCTACCCAAACCCGAGTTTACAGTAGGCAGTCATTCGGGTCAAGCAGAAGTTGGTGTCTGAAGATTGAAACGTGATGCGTGAAACGTGAAACGTGATTCGTGAAGCGTGATTCGTGATTCGTGATTCGTGATGCGTGAAACACAATGGTCAGGGTTGATCCGAATCGCGATCTCGGCTTACGGGACAAATTTCACGCATCACGCTTCACGCATCACGTTTCACGCATCACGTTTCACGCATCACGTTTCACGCATCACGTTTCACGGATCAATCTTCACTCATCACGTTTCACGGATCACTCTTCACGCATCACGTTTCACGGATCAATCTTCACTCATCACGTTTCACTCTTCTCTCACGGCATCGTGAATGAGACTATCCACATTCGGCGCAGAGGGCCGCGTTCCTTGCGCAGGACTTTGATGACAACATCGTCGCCGCTTTTGAAGTCGCGCGTCGCGTGAATGAAGTCTTCCTGGGTGATGACCGTCTTGTTATTTATTTCAATGATGAGATCGTCCGAGGTGATTCCATTTTCATCCGCGACGCTTCCTCGCATCACGCTGACCACAAAAGCTCCGCGCGCGCCGTCCAAACCAATCTGTCTCGCGATTTCTGGGGTCAGGGTTTTCACGTTGATCCCAAGACCTGTTTTTGCTCGGGCCTTGTCCGAATTTTCCAGATCGCTTCCGGGCTGTCGACGCGGACCGGAAGGAACCGGTCTGTTGCTTCGAGCCTCCGAGCTGTCGTTTCGTTCTTCGAGCTTCACCGAAGCGGTCATCTTTGCTCCAGCTCTGACGTAATCAATGTTGGCGAAGCTGCCTACCGGGAGCGCCGCAATGCGTCGTATCAGCTCGCGCACGCTCTTCACTTTTTGCCCGTTAATGCTCGTGATTACGTCACCGCTTTGCAAACCAGCGTTCGCTGCGGGGCTCGAGTCGCTGGTCAACTCACGAACCAACACGCCTTCGCCGTCTGACACTTTATTCAATCGAGCGACCTGCGGTGAAATCTCTTGCGGGGTGATGCCGAGAAACCCTCGACGCACGCGGCCTTCGGTCACGAGTTGATTGTAAACATCGACTGCGGTCGATGAAGGCAATGCGAAACCGATTCCATTGTATGCGCCGGTATTGGTCGCTATCTGAGTGTTGATGCCGATCACTTCACCAGCCAGGTTGAGGAGAGGCCCGCCTGAGTTACCCGGATTGATAGCGGCGTCAGTCTGCAGGAACTGCTGGAACGGAGTTGCGCCGCTTTCAGTCACGCGGTCCTTCGCGCTTATGATTCCGGCAGTCACCGTTTGCTCGAGGCCAAAAGGAGAGCCGATCGCAAGCACCCAATCGCCGACGGCGAGCTTATCTGAATCGCCCATTCGTGCGGCAGGCAGCGGCTTATTTGTTTCAATCTTGATGACCGCCAGATCGGTCTGCAAATCGATGCCGATCACCTTCGCATCGTTCTCGGTTCCATCCGCGAGCTTGACTCTGATCTTTACCGCCCTCGATACAACGTGCGCATTGGTCAGGATGAAGCCCGCGGAATTCACGATCACTCCCGAGCCCGTGCCCTCGCGCGAGTACACTTCGCTTTCATAAACTTTTATGTGAGCAACGCACGGCTCAACGTCTCGCGAGACTCGCGCAAACACCATCGACAATGCATCCAGCGTCGCCGGCGAATTGCTTATGCTCAGACGATTGTCCTCGGACGACATACCAGCGATCGTAGACGCGCCGCCGAGAACCGCTCGATTGTCTTCAGACTTCGCGCGAGCGATGCCGTGCACGATGGCGCCCACGGCGATTCCGATCGACAAGCAGGTCACGGCTACCAGGATGACGATCAAACGCGTTTGTCGTGAATGAGAATAGGATTCAAGATGATCTCGAGAGGCTCCGCTTCGTTCGTACATTACAACTCCTTTGCAAAGCGCGAGAGAGGTTGGTCGACAATTAGGGATTCAGATTTCAGCGATTCGTGGCGAATTATAGCAGAGGGAATATTGATAATGAAGATAAGCACTCGCAGGCATGTTTTCGCTGACGCTGCTTACAGTTGATCGGAAGGGCCAGCGAGGAAGCCCTGCTCGATCAGCTTCGGAATAACCGCGTCGGTCAGATCTGATCGATATCTCAAACCTGTCGAACCGCTCGAGAGTAACGCGCGTCTTATCCTGCCCATCAGTTCCTGAACATTAATAGACCGCGCTTCAACTATTTCGTGCGTGTCGATCGGCTCGAGCTCTCCTCCAGTTGGAACCGCAGCGAAAACGTGCGAAGTCCAATCAATCATCCGATCGCCGTGAGAGAATTTCACTCTAGCTCTCAGGATGTACCTCTCGAGAGAGACCACAAGGCCGGTCTCCTCGTACGCTTCGCGAAGCGCTCCGTCGACGAACGGCTCGCCTGGAGCGACACCGCCCGAGGGAGGCCGGTACGCGCTGGCGGGATACATCGGTTTCTTGATGACTATTATTTTGCCGTTGTCGATGATGAATAGAGTTACATCGTGAGCGCGGCCGTGCTTCTGGCTTGCGCGAACCATATCGAACTCTTGCTCGGACATTTCGTAGTTGAAATCTATTTCGGCAGGCTTTCCAAAGCGTGATTCGACGTCGAGGATGACTTCAGCGGTTATGTACACGATTAATGGCTGAACTTTTTGGTGAGTATTTTTAATCGTTCATTGTTTATTGAACAGCAATCTTCGGGTTCTTTTCAAAAAAATCCAGAATCGCCTGAAACGTCGAAGCCACCACGCTCAAGTGATCGCCGTCCGGGACCTCGACGTAGTTGACTTTGACTCCGGCTTTCTTCGCTGCTTCAGCCATATTCCTTGAGAGCTGAATCGGGATGATGCCGTCCTGAGCGCCGTGAACTATCATTGCCGGCACTCCTTTGAGCTTCGCGAGCAGCGCGGTCAAGGCATCACCTTGCACCGGCGGACCACCTGATAGAGCGGCTAAGGCAGCGAAAACGTCGGGCTTGGCGGAGGCAATGAGCCAAACTCCGAATCCGCCCATAGAATGACCGAACAAATACGTTCGAGCGGGATCGACTTTATAATTTCGAGTAACAGTGTCGGTAACATCAAGCACATCCTGCTGGCTCGCGCCCGTGTAATTGCCAAATCGTCCGCGCGCATTGACACCGGCCAGGATGATGCCACGCCGCTCGGCTTCGCCTTTGATTAATTCCGGGTCGAAGAGCCCGCTGAAGTAAGATCGTTCATCGCCGAGCGCTCCGTGAAGCATTACTACCAGCGGTCTCGAAGTGGAGCCGTCGTAGCTTTTTGGAACGTAGATGCGATAGGGCACTAGCTTTCCGTCAGGCGCTTGATAGGCTCGTTCGAGCTCGCCGCGCTCGTCCGCAAACGGGTTCTTACCTGACTTGAGCGCAGACAGTTCGGCTTCTATCCGATCCAGTTCTCGATTCGGATTTAGCTCGGCCTCGCCTGCGGTCTTGTTCAACTGCGCCAGTCGTTGAAGCTGAAACTCGGGAGTGGTGACCAATGAAGCAACCGCTTTGATCTGTGCATCTGTCGAGTTCTTGATCGCAGCAACGTTTCGCGACATCTGAGCAATGCTGTCGCTGAAATCGCTGATCGCATAGACCGGCCGTTTGATCTCGGCGATCTTTTGACCGCCGCTTTCGATTAGTGCAACTACATCGTAAGTACCGTCGGGCAGCCTCACCTTGCGGGTTGCGGTGCTGCTGGTTTCAGCGATCTTCAGGCGCTCGGCGATTGGCAGCGGTTCGGTCAAGAGTCTGGCGGCTTGCGCATCTCCGGTCGATGCTTCAACGCGACGTACGATTGTGAACGTTACCGTCGGCTCGGACGAGAAAGCCTTGTCGACACTCGAAGGAAACATTCGAGTGAGCGATACCTGAAGCATTTGATTTGGTTCGATGACCAGGCGATCGACCTCGAGAGTCAGCGAGTCGATAAACTTCTGACGCTCATCCCATTTCTTGCCGGTGAGCATGGCTTGGGCTTCGGCAATGATTTCGAGGATAGCGGGAATGTTTCCGCGTTTGAACGCTTCTTCAGCGCGCTTGCGCAGAGGTTCAATGGCCGCGAGGTTCGCTCCAGCTTTTTTCTTTTGGGTGTAAAGTCGATTGAATTCTTCGTTCCGGGAAAACAATTCCGACAAGAAGGGAATCTGTTGAGCTGCCACACTCGCTTCGGACGCGTGCAAGAGTGACAGGAGCAGTACGCCGACCAGTGTCCTCTTCATTTGTGAACCCTTCCTCCAAATGGTTCTCGACGGAGTTTAGCATAAACGAAGGAGTCAGGAGTCAGAAGTCTGAAGGCAGAACCCCCCAAATCCTAACTCCTAAATCCTAAATCTAAATCCCACCTTCGGCTTGGCCTTGCGCTTTTCGTTTGCTATATTCGCGGCTCTCAAGAAATCCAGATTGATTTGAGGAGCCCCGATGAGCGCTATTGAAAAACCCTCCTTTATAAACGACCCGAACCTAAAGGTTCTCATCGACACAACTCGATTGCAGGCTCGCGTGCGAGAAATGGGTCAACAAATCACGCGAGACTACGCAGGAAAGGATCTTCATCTTATAGGCGTTCTCAAAGGGGCATGCGTTTTTCTTTCAGATCTTATGCGATCGATTGACTTGCCGTTGTCGGTGGATTTTATCGGGATATCGAGTTACGGCGCGTCGACTAAATCTTCTGGCGAAGTAAGAATAACCAAGGACCTCGAAGTGAGTCTGGCGGGAAAAGACGTCTTAGTAGTCGAAGACATCATCGATACCGGACTGACTTTGAACTATATGGCTAATATCTTTCGGACGCGCGAAGTCAGTTCGCTGGCCATCGCAGCCTTGTTGGATAAACCGGATAGGCATGAAATTGCGATCGACGCGCAATACATCGGGTTCACAATTCCAAATCATTTCGTAGTGGGTTACGGCCTGGACGTAGGCGAGTTATATCGCAACCTGCCGTTCATCGCCGTGCCAGAAGTTCCCGAGAATTTGATCAAGAGTTGATACTGCTACCAGTTCACTAAGAGCCTCAGAAGCAAGACGGTGAAGAGCCCGTGGCTTACAAGATAAAACGCCGTCAGGGAAACACCGCGTTTGTCGCGTAGGACTTGATTCATCTTGTATTCGAGATCATAAATCGATTCCAACAACCTGGCCCTGATATCCTGGTTCAAGTAACGTTTGAGCACCGAGTCAACAGGCGTGACTTCAAGAAGCGAGTTCGGATTTAGCCGCTCTTCCGCGGGCCGAGGCGCGCAGTGCTGCAGGGTTTCGCTCATTAAGCTCCTCGCTTCACGAGCGCGGCGCCAAAGGAACCAGAGCCAGCAACACATCGCGACAATCCAAAGCCAGTGACCGACCCAGTTCACAGCAGCAACTATCGACGACCAGACTTGCTTCACCAGGAACTCGATGTCGGTGAACATGCGATTTACGAGCTTGAAGTTTTCGGTGGACCAGTAGTCTGCGAGGCGCTCGACGCGAGCCCATCGTGAAGGGCGCGGAGCAGGCCTGGGTGGCTTATCCCAGCCGGGGCCTCCATTCACAGTTCGCGTAGAGGGCTCCCACCCAAAAGTTCCGCGAGGGAATTTGTATCCGGGATAAGCGTCTTTGACGTCGCGATAGGTGACCATTCGCGGACCGGCGTGTCCGCCGCCGGAGTACACGTCTCGCCAGTAGTTGTTGTACTCGTGCAAGCGTTCGTGACACACGGCTGCGGTAAAGAGCGCGTCTTTCGCTGCGCGAGTGTTTGGAAAGCGACGTACAACTTCGAGGAAGATCGGGAGCGAGCTCGACGCCATATCGTGCTTTTGCATGTAATCGAGTAGCATCTGAGATTCATTTGGTTCTCTGAATGCTCCACGCTCATCGAGATCGTCAAGTAAGTAGTGTCGCTGACTGTTCCACTCAAGCGGATTGTAAAACAACAGTGACCTTTTGAATTGATAGCTCGCGACTTGATAGAGAGCTTCAGCCTTCGCTTCGTCAGTCGGAGCAGCTTCAACTTCACGTTCCAGTCTCTCAAGTTCATTTGCGGTCCTCACGTCAACGGCGATCCAGTCGGACCTGATTCCTCTAATCGACGGATCGAATTGGCGTTCCTTTGGCGGTTCATCGTGTTCGTTGTAACGCGAGTAATCCTGATCTCGTTTGTGGAGGAACTCTTCGTCAGCGTTACGGCTGATCGTCTTTACCTTCGCGAATATGCCTCGCGCATCGGCCCATCGCCGGTCTCGCAAAAGCCTCACTCCAAGCGCGTACAGGAACTCGTCGCGGTTGCTCAGCGTCGGGCGCTTCTCGATAAATCCCGCAAGCTGTTCAGGACTCATCAGCACATCGAGAAAATAAGCGATATCGAATCGATAGTTCAGTGCAATGTACTGATCGAGCGCGCGATCGATGTTGCCCGTGTCTTCCTCGAGCATCGCGAGCTGACGGCGCGCGCCTTCGGTGTAGCGGTCGTTCGGATTTTCTGAAATCAAAGTCGTCAGCGCCTGGCGAGCCGACGAGTATTGATGCCGCCGAAACTCGGATACTCCCGCGATCCACAATGCTTCGGCGCGAATGTCAGCGCTCGCCCCGATCGCAAGCGACCGTCGGGCAAGCCTCGAGGCATCGACGTCTTTGTCGAGTTCAAGGTCCGCTTCGGCTACCCGCACAACAAAGGCAGCGCCGAGTGCACTCGACGGAAATCGATTCATCATTCGAGTGGCAAACGAGGCCGTGCGCTCAACGTCATGCTGTTGGCGACCAATTCGAGCGCTCGCGGTTTCGTCCCTGAAGCTTGCGTAGTGTTCATAAAACCAGCGCTGGGCATCGCTGCGCAGCGCGTAGTTGTAGACGTTGTGATACGCATAAGCCAGCGCCGCCGCCGGCTCGTGTTCGAGCGCTTTCTCTACGCGATCCATTTCGGAGTCGTCGGCTTTGTGACGCACGAGGCAAAGAGAGAAGAGCGCTTCTTCCTTACCGGACTCGCTGCTCTCGCTGAGTAATCTGTAGTACTCGACGAGCGCCGCAGCTTTGTCGCCGACAAGAAGCGAAAGATACCCAAGCCAGCCACGAGCATCAGCGAAGTAACGTCCGTGTGGATACTCGCGCATAACTCGCTCGAAACCCGCCCGCGCGAGATTCCACGGTTCGTCGCGGCAGTCTTCATTTGAACACTCACGCGCCCCATTGCGATGTTCGTTCTTGTAGCTTTGGCTCAGCTTCATTGTGAGTAGCGCAGACATGTAGAGCGAAGCTTCACGCTTTTCGCTGTGTGGGTACTTGCGTGCAAGCTGCTCAAAATCGTAGATGGCGTGTCCATCGCTCTGCCGAAGCGCAGCGTCAAGGTAATCCGCGTTGTCTCTCAATCGCGCGTCGCGACGGGCCTCTGCAAGGAGCTTTAGAACTTCATCGGGCTGACCGCCAGCGTCGTACTTCGCGCGAGCCGCGAGATATGCGACGACTCCGTCTTCGGATGCCCCGTGGTCAAGCTCACCAAGGGCGTCGAGCTGATCGATTGCAGAGTTGCGGCGCTTCTGGCCATCCTTCGGCTCCGACCATCTTGTGGCCGGCGGTTCGGTGCGTTCCAAATATGATCGAAGCGTTCGGCGCAGCTCGTCCAGGTTTTTGTCGGCCCGATCCTCCTCTGCGCTATTCCAAAGTTCATCGATCTGTCTCGTCTCGTTCTCCCCTTCTTCCCAGTCTTCGTGTTCGTCTTCCCAGGTAAAGAGCTTGTTTGCCTTGCTGCGCTCGTATTTCGGTAGAGGCGGTAATCGCCCGAGCTGCTTTTCAGTGTAGTAAGGGTTGAACCTCACCGAATGCTCGCTGCCGACGTCCCAGCCACAACCAAGAACGGTGACGCCAATCGCGAGCAGAAGAATCGCGGCGAAGATAGTTATGCGGTGATTTTTGCCTGACGCGATGAACTTCATCTCTGCCTCGTCGCTTCCAGCTTGATTGTCTTTTCTTCGTGAATCACTCGGTCGTCGTCGAGAGTTAATGTCATGGTCGCGCGCAGAGCTTCAGGTGGGTCGCCTGCAAAATCGAGCACCGCCGTTGCCTGTTTTTCAGGACGCCAGAGCTTAGCGTTCAACGCCAGCACGTTGGCGCGAGGCAAACTGCATGGGCGAAGAAGTGTTTCGGTTGACGGACCTTCAAGATCTGATTCTTCTCGCTGAGACTGGACCGAGTCGAATCCGCTGATCGTGAGTCTTCTTACGTTCTGATCGGGCACGGAGAGTAGCAATTGCATCGCGCCGGCATCAAGGATTGAGCTGGCCGACCCGTCGTTGACAATGCGCAGTCGGATGCGGCTCCAGACAACGCCCAGTTCAGGATCAAGGGCTCGCTCCACCTTCGCTTCGGCTTGAAACGAAGACGACGGCGGTTCTCCTGAAAGCGCCGCGGCAACTTCCTTGATCGTCAACGTAGTTCGATCGTCTTGTCGCGGCAGTCTGAACACGCAGATTCCAAGCAATCGATCGCCGCCCTGTTCGCGAGCTATCTTTGCGGATTCTCTAAGCGACCCGGACGTCGGGACATCGAGCATTACATAATCCATAGCATGCAAAGCTGTGCCATCGATGATTTCATCTTTGCGAGCGCGATAAACGCAGCGCCATCGAGTGCCGGCCGGCGGCTCGTGGCTCTGCTCGAATGGGCTTCGGCTCATTAGCTCAAGGTTGGAATCGCTCACCACCGATGCTGGATCCAGGTCGCCGTGTAATGCGATGAGAGAGCCGTCTCGGGCATATTGCATCGCATAGCCGTATGCGGCCAGGCCTGCGTAGTACGGATGGTTCAGCAGCCTCGCTTTCGTGATCGCAGAAGCGACCTCCCGCAGCGATGCAACTGGTCGTGATTGTGACTGGGTGAGGGTCTCAGGAATGCGGGCTCCGTAACACTGAGGAATCCAGAAATCGACTGCATCCAGCGCATCGCGCAGCGCCGAAGATTCCATCCATGTCGGCAGACCGGTGATCGATAGCTTCGAAGTCGGGGGCAGAAGCGCTCGCGTTTCTTTCAGCAGTTTAGTGTAGCTCGGAAGCAGCCTGGTCGGCACGTCGAAATCCAACTGAACACCGGCCACTCGCGCGTGATCCCGTTCGGCGCGCGAGATGTCTTCCGCGTAGGCCTTGCTGATTACAGTTACCAGGTCACCGGTATTGACTCTCTCGAATTCAGCGAGGCAGCCTCGAGTCGCGTTGTAGACCAAATGGATGTCGATGTCGTCAGGGAACCTGCCGTTGACCGCGCGTATTCTTCGAAGCTTGCCGTCCTCGAGATCGATTTGTCCCGCTCGAAGGAAAAGTGTTTGGGCTCGGGTTTCTTTGACCGCGCGGATCACATCGCCTTCGCCCGGAAAGTCAGAATGCCAGGCCCAGAAAGCGACGGGGATTTCATCGGGTTGCCAGGTTCTCCATCGATGCTGGAATAGACCTAAAGCAAAGATCGCGATAATTAGAATTGCGATCGCAAGAGTAACGCGCTGTATCGTACTCACGCCAGACCAATATGAACTGGTCTTCGCAATGATTGTGCGGCTGGTGATCATTCGCCGCGATTATCACAAAGCAGCGAATCCTTGATTACGAGACCACCACCAGACGCCACGGCGTGCGGTGTCTGTCTGTATTGCGTGAGAACCCGCCTGCGTGGGCTGTGGCTAACCACGTAGACCAACCGGAGGGACGACGTTAGCATCGAAGCGGCTGTCAATTGCAATTTCATTTCAGACTGAAAAACTCCCGAACGAAGGACGCAATGTCACTTCATACGTCACCTGCCGAAAGAACAGTGATCGTTCTCGCGGTGACCGCGTTCACAGTGATCCTGTTGGCGCTTGCTTTCGGCAAATCAGTACAACACGCCGCCGCTGACGATGCATCGGTAACCGGAAGCTCGATGCGCTCGTTTCAGAACGACGCTGATCTTGGATTGATCAAAGAAACCGTTGGCAGCCTTCGCGATATTCATACCGGCAGCATGGAGACAGAAATACCAGTAGCCGCGAAGCCCTTGCTCACTACACTCAAGCACCAGTTGCGCGATCTCATTGCGAATCGGCTGCGCTGCCAGAAACGCCGGGTGAGCACCCAAAAGCTTCAAGCGAGAGCGATTGTTGACCTGAGTGACATAGGTCTTATCGTCGATGAAGAAGGATCTTTTTACGACCCGAATGAATTCGAGAAAGGATATGATTACGGCGATATCTGTAGCATCACTGTCACGCGGCCACGCTTTGATTTCGACGTGATCGCCGTGACCACAACCGTCGGAATATGCTGTGGCGAAGACACATCGTTGTACTTATTCAGGTATGAAAGTGAGGAGTGGAAACTCTGGCTTGCCGATGAGAAGAGCGATTATGACTCGATCATCGACGGCCGGAATTTTTTCCGCTTTGGGCTCTCTTGGCCGGACCAAAACAAAGACTACTTTGTCGTGACGGCGAGCGTGAATCCGTGGTGTACTTCTAATTGGCAGTCGATAACGTACAGAGTCCTGCGTTCCGGGCCGGAGGCTTACGAACCGCGAGTGCTGCTCAACCGATCGCAAACGATTTACCTGGGCGAAGATCCGCCATACAGACTCGAGGTCGATGACTCAGCATTCATGTTGAAGTTTCGCGGCCACAAGTACGAAGATTCCATAATCAGACCCAAGGAGGGAGATGCGGCCGATGAAAGCCTCAAGGAGTTAGTGCGATGCCGCGTTGAAGGAGACGCGGTGATAATAGAGAAGTGAAATGTCGATCCTCATAGCCGAAGACAACGTAGCTCAACGACGTTATCTGCGCGAGCTGCTCGAGCGCGAGTTCACTGCTCATTTGCCCGTCATCGAAGCCGCCGACGGTGAAGAGACTACCGGGCTCGCGCTCACGCATCGCCCCGAGCTTTGTGTGCTCGATATTCAAATGCCGCGGCTGTCGGGCGTGAAAGCCGCGCGTGCTATCTGGCGAAGCTTTCCTGCCGCTCGAATAATTTTCTGGACGCAGTTTCCTCACGAGATCTACATCAACGAGATTCGCAAGATCATCAAGTCCGTTCAACCGCCTCCCGCTTACGGTTTCATTCACAAGAACAATCCCGAATCACGGTTTCTTCGTTTCGTCGCAGCCGTGCTCGAAGACGGCGCGGATATGATCGACCCCGCGTTTAAAGATTCATTCAAGCGCCCGCTCCTGACCGAGTTTGAGGCTGAAGCGTTGTACTATCTCGCGCTCGGGCTCTCGAACTGGGCGATCGCTCGCAAGTGCAGCTTGAGTCTTCGCGGGGTCGAGAGCCGGCTTGCCACGCTGTACGAAAAGCTGTTCGCGTCTTCACCGGAAGGAACACCAAACGAGACCTACGATAAACTCGCTTACAACGTGCGCACTCGAGCCTTCTTTGAAGCGCTGCGTCGCGGTTTGCTCAACAGCGATGAACTCGAGAAGGCAGGTTCAGAGTTGGAGAGTTGGATCGAACGCGACCGGTGCCGCTACGGACGGGACACGGAGACGCGGTGACACGGAGACGCGGTGACACGGCGACGCGCAGACACGGCGACTCGGAGGCATGGGACCTGGTGATTAAGAGACATGTCTTGATCGTCGCACTGACAGTCGCGCCTCTTGTTATCTCCGCGTCTCCGCGTCCCCGTGTCCCCGCGTCTCCCCCATCCGCGTTTCCCCCGACCCTCCATCAATGGGGCACGGTCACGCTGTTTCACGGGCTGCCTTCTGATCACGTGCGCGCGATTGCACAGGACCCTGACGGCGCGATGTGGTTCGGCACCGATAGCGGGCTAGCCATATACGATGGCCGTCGCGTTCTGAAGCTCACCGCGGACGGGCCCGCTGCTGCTCGTATCCGTGCATTGAAGCTCGATAGCAAGGGCGTTCTTTGGATCGGTTCCGATGCCGGGGCTGCACGGCTGATCGGCGGTGAGATAAAGCTGATTTCCGAGACGCAGTCGAGCGTCATCACGTCCATCATCACTCCTGAATCCGGACGCGCGCTGATGACCAGCGAGCAGGGTGAGGTCTTCGACTGCTCGACCGCAGGTGACGGGTCGCTGTTAACTCGCAAGATCAGCTCAGAAAACCATCCACTTCTGACTATCGAATCAAGAGGCCGCGCTCCGCTTCAACTCACGAGCCTCGCGTTGATCGAGAACAACTTGATAGTCGGTACCCACAGCCGCGGACTGATCGCGATTGATCCGGCGCAATTGAAAACAGGCAGTGTTAATTCGGATCTTGTCAGAGAAATGCTCACGCGCCCGCGCCCATTTTTTGTTGAGACGATTGAGACCGATTCGCGCGGAAACGTTTGGTTTGGGGCCGAAACCTCTGCCGAAGACAGCGGTCTGTATTACTCCGGCGATCTAAATCACCCGGAGAAAATTGGCGCAGGCCTTGGTAAAGTCACCGCGCTGGCATTCGATCAGAGCGGCGATCTCTGGGCAGGCACCGAAGCTCACGGGGTCTTCGTTTATCGCGACCGGCAAAGAATCGAACACTTCACTTTTGAAAATACCGCGGGCGGACTGCGATCGAATCAGATTCATTCAGTATTCATCGATCGCGAAGGCGTCGTGTGGTTCGCAACCGATCGCGGTGTGTGCCGCTACGATCCCGCCGGTCTGCGCGTCGAAGCCGTTTCAAGCGACCCAGAGAGCAACGTTGCTCGCGTGTTCTTCGAGTCGTCGGACTCGACGCTGTGGTGCGGCACCAATCGTGGTCTCTTTAGGCGAGATGAATCGGGTTGGCGTGAGATCGATGAATTCAAAGGCAGGATAATTCACTCGATCGGCGAAGAGCCGTCGGGCCGCTTGTTGATTGGCACCGCGTCGGGTTTATTCGCGCGCCTGGGAGCGCAGGCATCCTTGTCTGCATCACGTCACTCAATCAAGATGCCCCCCGACTCGCAAGCATTCGTGCGTGTCGAATCTGCTGCCGGCGCATCAGCAACGCCCGACAACATCCGCGCGATCTGTTCTTTTCAGGGCGCGACCTATCTTGCAAACTTCGATCGCGGTGTCGAGCGCCTCGATGGGGCAAAGCGCACACTCATATGGCCTGACGATTCCGGCGATGCTTACGCGAAACAGGTCGTCAGCTTGTACGCTGATAACGATCGATTGTGGATTGGCACAGCCGAAGCCGGCGTACTCGTCTTTGACGGCAAACGAGTCACGGCCGATCACGCGCTCGACGAACTGATAGGCAGAACCATTTGGTCGATCGAAGGAACAAGCGACGATGTGTTGTGGCTTGCGACCGCACGCGGGCTTTATGCGTTCAGTTCGGGCAAGCTTGAACCAGTGATCGAAGGCGTCGATGCTCGTTCCGTATTTCCAGCAATCGAAAACGGCCAGGAGAAGGAGAAGACCCTTTGGTGCGCAACAGTCGGCGGCGGCGTTTACAAGGTGTTGCCTGGGAGCGCGCTTGGGAGCGCAGGCATCCTGCCTGCCTCCGTGCTCACCTCAAAAGTAGACACCGAACAAGGCCTGCCTTCTCAGAACTCATTCACGGTGATGTCGATTCCGGGCACATCGCGCAATGCCGGGCTGTGGATTGGCACAAATCGAGGAGTGGCTCACTATCAACCCGATCTCGTCGCTCCCGTTCTCAACGTGACGCGCGTGATGGGCAAGCGCATCTTTTCTCTTGAAGAGCTGACGCGAGGGCTGAAGCTCGAGTACCCGCAGAGCAGCCTTGCGATAGACGTTACAGCAAACAGCAGTCGGACTTTCGCCGAACAATTTCAGTATGCGTTCACAGTGAGGAATCGAGCCGGTGAGGTGGTGAGAGAGAAGCTCTCGCATGATTCGCAATTGCTGGTGGAAAACCTGCGACCGGGCAGCTATGTAGTCGAGGCTCGAGCTTACAACTGTGATCTAGTCGCTTCCGATCCAATTCGATTCGAGTTCGACGTAGCGCGAGCGCCTTTCCCGTGGACGTCGACCGCGCTGTCGGGTCTGTTGCTGGTTGCCCTTGTAGCGATGTGGTGGGGATATCGTCAAAACAAACGTCTCGCGGGCACTAACGTCGCGCTCGCTGAAACTCAGATGCAGCTTGCAAATGAAACCGAAACCGAGCGCCGAAGAATTGCTCGGGACTTACACGATCAAACGCTGGCCGATCTGCGCAGGCTTATGCTGATGACTGATCAGTTGCCGGCCAGTGAAAACAGCAACGGCCACGTCGAACCTTCGAAGCTCCGAGTCGAGATCGAATCAGTTTCAACTGAGATACGAAGGATCTGCGAAGACCTCTCGCCGTCGGCACTGACTAACGTCGGGCTTGCGGCAGCTCTCGAGTGGGCGCTCGCCGATGCAGCAGGACATCAACCTCCTGAAAAAAGATTCGAATACGAGTTTGTCAGTGACCCGGTCATTGATGAACGTCTGAAGCTCGACGCAGCAACTCAGATTCAGATCTACCGAATAGTGCAAGAAGCGATCAGCAACGTGTGCCGCCATTCAGGCGCGAGTCACGTGAGACTGAGGTTGTCGATCGAAGCCAACGATGATCTAGCGATCAAGCTTCAAGACAACGGCCGCGGGTTTGATGTGAATAAGCTCGCAAAGAAGGGAAGAGGGCTAACTAACATTCGCTCGCGCGCGAGTCTTATCGAAGCAAACGTCCAATGGAGCGCGCGCCTCGCCGGCGGCACGGTGTTCACTCTTCGAAAGATGCCGATGCGAGCTCCGGCGGAGCGACCTGTCTATAGAAAAGCGACCGATTAGTTTTGGTAGCTTCGTAGGAGCGTCCTTTGGGCGTTTGATCGACTCCTACGAACAGGTCGCTCTTATGGAGCTACAAGGTTGTTCGCCACTCGCGTTTTTATAGACAGGTCGCTCCTACCGGAGCTACCTACGAATAATGAAGCGGTGGTCGCGTTCGAGAACGATCCAATGGTTGGGATGTTATCGCTCTTCTGACTCCTCAGATTCAGACTCGCACTCAGCAAGTGTCGCGCGAGCCCGCTCAAGAACGGGATGGCCAAGCCGAGTGAAGATCTCCACCGCGCGCTGAGCGTAGGGCAACGCTTCGCGACGCTTCCCCTGCCGCACCAGAGCCATGGCTAGACGGTCGCAGTCTAAACCAATCAGTTCCTGGCGACCAACTTGTTCAGACAATGTTAGCGCCTCACGAGTCAGGGTCTCCGCTCCAGGCCAGTCTTCGCGGTCAAGCGCCAACAATGCGAGATTTCCGGTATAGATAGCAACGCCCTCAGGATAGGCGATTGCGCGCCCAATACGGAGCGCCTCGACATAGTCCAGCTCCGAAGCGTCGAGATCGCCGGAGAGCCGCTCTGCGTCAGCTAGGTCATTTAGGGCAATGGCGACATCCTCGCTCTCTTCTGACTCACTGCGGACCAGATCGAGCGACTCGCGAAATGAGGTGATGGCGGCAGCATAGTCCTTCTTCAATTTGTGACCCATGCCAATCAGACCGATAGCGGTTGCGCGCTCGCGAGTGCCAGCTTGCGCGGTTTTCCAGTGCGTTGTCGCGCGTTCGGCGCAAGTCAGCGTCGCGTCGGCGTTATCTCGCAAAGAGTGAACCCAGCCCGCCTGATATGCACACCAGCCGGCATGGTAGTAATCGCCAGCCGCAAGAGCCTTGCCTTCCGCCTGCTCATTCAGAGATAGCGATTCATCCCAGCGGCCAGTGAAATCAAAGAACCTGTAGAGCGCACTGCGCACTGTCTGGAGCCGGGCATTCTCGCCGTCAACAAACAGCGGTAAAGCCGCAGCCACCGCGGGCCACACGGCGTCCAACACCGGAAAGCGTTCGTGGTTTTGATATCCGTTGTGTGTGATTAGCGCATAGGCGCGCTCCTCCAAACGCGTCCCGGTTTCCGAGACGACCTTCGATCGTTTGCGTCTCATGAATTCAGCGACCATCGGCATCAACGCGAATACCGTCTCCTGCTGATCCGGTAGTACGACCGATCGGTTGGCGAGTGTGCGCAACGCAATCGAGATCGGCTCTGCGGGGAGACCTGAAACGTCTACGATGTGCTCTACCTTCGCAGGCAGCGTGAAATGAGTCAGTGCTGCGAGGACGCTGGTCTCTTCCGTACTGAAGTTCTCCGCAAGTTCGCCGAAGATGAACTCGAGCGGATCATTGTCCGCCGGGCAACTGCGAAGGAAGCTCAAAGCGTCAGCGAACGTGCGACAGCTTCCGCGCCCGATCTGCCCCGCCACCCATCTCAACAGCAGAGGCTTCCCGCCCGTCTGGTTATAAAGCGCAAGCCGCTCAGCTTCGTTCGTCTTTTCGAGCAGCGGATTGTGACGCGCGAGATCTGCAAGCATTTCGAGCGCGGCGGCCTCGTCGAGTTGTTCAAGCATCAACTCATCGGAGCTTGTGCCGATTCGAATACGGCTCGTGAGTATTGCCTTGCACCCTTGCGGTAACCGCTTGACGAAAGTAAAGAGCTGATCACGATCGCCCTTTGTCAGTGACTCGAGATTATCGAGGATCAAGAGGGTGTGAGTATCACGCAACGCGTCGAGCAGTAACCTAATGCGCTGGTCTTCGGGCGATTTCGTGATGTCCGCCTGTCCCAATTCGCGAGCCAGCTCATTCAACATTTCGAGAAACCCGGGAAGGATGAACGGTCCCAGCTCACGCAGGCCATCATCATCCAGCTCGCGAGGCTTGACCGAGAGAAAGATAATCCGCTTGAACGAATCGGGAGCACAGTCATACGCAGCGCGAACAGCGAGCGATGTCTTACCCATTCCTCCCGGCCCGTCGATGAGCGCGCCCCATGTGCGCGACTCGGGATCGAGCGCCTCGCGAATGACGTCGAGTTCTTTCTCGCGGCCAAAGAATGATTGCAGTCGCGGGAGATTGTTCGGGATTGAAGATTTTAGAACAGGCGGACTCGTTTTCGCGGATTTGGAATAATGATGCTTGACCCTACCCTCGTTAAGAGCGAGGCGTTCGAGGATTATCGTTGCGGCTTGCGCCGGCGTTTTCTGGTCGAACTCTATGAAGCCCGCATCGGAATAGAGTCCGTCCACCGTCGCGTGATCGAATCTTCCAAGCAGTACCTCCTGCTCTCGGCGTTGCTTCAGCAAATCGAAGATCGCGTCCCACTCGAGACCGGTCCATTCTTTTTGAGAATAGGCCCCGCAAATCACGACTGCGATGAGCGCGGACTCTTCATTGTAGAGCTTCGGCAGATAACGCCCGAGCCGCGCTCGAGCGAATTCCGCCTCGTGAAACTTGTCGTACAAGATCGCCTCTTCGCCAAACTGTTTCGCAAGAATATTCGCGACTTGCGAGACGAAGTCTCGCTTCTCGCCAGCGAATGAGAATGCGATGCGAAAGCGTTTGGGGCTCATATGCGGGCCTGCTCCTGTCAGTTTGTTTACAACTGGGTGCATCTCCGAATCGGATAAGACTGAGAGCAAGGTGAATGTTACAGTCGCTCCGAAGGCTAGTTCAAGCCGTTAAGCCTAAGACGCAGACGACAAAAGTAATCTCGACGGTACGACCTGATACTGCGATTGTTGGAGTTGGATAGGAATCAGGATCGCGGCGCCGCTCGGTGGTGACCAGAATGCTTAACATTCGATTCTTGCTGTTATAATCTGATTCGACGATCTAACTGGAGGTTATAGTGACCGCATACAAAAAATACGTCACCATCAAAGACCCGAATAGCCTCGTACTAACCGATTTACCATTCAAAGAAGGTCAGGTGGTAGAGGTCGTCGTGATCGCCCAGGACAACGGCGAGTCCGAAGAGAGAGTTCGCGACTTGGCAGCTTTGCTGAAAGAGACGCAGGCTCTACCACAAGCACAGACGATCAGCGAGGATGAAATCGCTGCTGAAATAGAAGCCTATCGAGCCGGGCGATGAAGGTCCTTATCGATACCAATTTGCTGGTCTCCGCCGCCTTGAGAAACAAAGACCCTGAGGCTGTGATTCTCTTCGTCGCTTCAAAGCCGGACATTGAGTGGGTAGTTTCTGCCCGGATTATGGCTGAATACAAAGAAGTGCTTGCGAGGCAGAAATTCGGGCTTTCACAAGCACTTCTTCTCGAGTGGTTTCACTTGCTCGATGAACTGACAATATTAATCGATGTTGACATCGAACTCGATTTTCCTCGTGACCGCGAAGATGCCAAGTTCCTGGCCTGTGCGTTGGTCAGCGACGCTGCGTTCCTGGTGACGGGCGACCGAGATTTTTCCCAGGCCGAAAAACTTGTTAACACGACGATTATTTCGGTTTCGTTATTCAAGAAGCTGGTGTGCGATGCTGCACCCTGAGCTACGTGGAGTGTCGGCCTACCTAACGCTAACCAACTGTCTTGCAATTTCATCAAGTGCGAGTTCCGCCTTAGCTTCTATCTCTTCCTTCGTCTGATCCTGAATCGGATGTGCTACATACACCGCATCGAAGTCCGATCTGCCGAGCGCACTCGCCTGAGCGCGAGCCGCTGTCTTGAACTCAGTTGTGGCCACTGGCACGGCCGGAATTCCGAAACTCTCGAGCTTTGTAGAGTCGTGCAAACTGCACGTTGTGCACGAGCCTCAATCGGCGAGCGCTTCGATAACCGCGTCACACTTCGCGTCGATCAGTTTTTCAATCACCGAGTCGGGCGCGGGTTTGGTGAATGTAGGCTTCATCGCACGGACGACTGAAGCCACAGAGTAGCGCTGCTTCAACAAGAGCTCGAGATGATTGAGGAAGATGCTGCCGCCCGGCTTGCTGATGTCGAGCAGACCGATGGTTTTGCCGGCGAGGGTGCCCAGTCTCGGCGCCGGCTTCGAAACTACGCGTGGAGTCTCGTCGAGCGGGTTCACGAGTGTTATTGGCATTATGTCTCCCGTCGTAATTTCCGATTGTCGATTTCCGATTGCAGATTTACCGCAATCAAATCGGCAATCGGCAATCAACGATCACCAATTCTCAATCGGATACGTCACCATCTGACTGCCTCGCGGGCCGGCGGCCCAGCTTCCGATCACCGCGGAAAACTTTCCCGCGGTTCCTCCGGCAACTACCAGCTTGATGGCCGATGGATCCAGAAACTTCAAATAGCACGGCTCGCCGTCGATCGTCGCTTGTTTGTAGAGCTTCACGTACGGAACGCCTTCACCGAAGCCGTCTTCGTAGTGTCGAAGCGGGATGCCCGTGTTCTCATAAAGAAAATCGCGAACGGTTGTTTCCGTGAAGCCGTCGCGGTGAAGCGTCTTCACGTGTTCGGGGCAAAGCACGACCATCGCCTCGAACCCGGCGCAAACGCGATAAGACCAAACCGTCGCAAGCGCTCGGCTGATCGCTTTCAAGACTTGTTTTCCGTCACGCGCCGTGTGCTCGCTGACGCCGTGAGGAGGCTCCGCGGCGAAGAGCGAGACAGTGCTTTGTTCGGGCTTGAAACCCATCTCGACGTGCAGCGGCTCCCATGGATTTTCTTCTTGATTTTCGGCGATGCAGTAAGAGAACTTGCCCGGGTTTCCAAGCGTCGACATATCGATCTCGCCCGGCCGCGCTCCTCCGAGGTTCGTGAGTATCAACTGAAGCGCACGACCGAGTGTGCTGTTTGCGCGAGCAACATTACTGAAGACATTGCTCGCGCCTGCGAACCCAAGTTCATCGCGGACCGGCCCGTTGACGATTACCAGCGGCGCCGCAAAGTGAGTTGTCGCTTGCACACTATGAATGTTGAAGCGCTCATCGCAGACCGCTCGCACGAGTGGGATCAGCACTCGCATCATCTCGGGCTTGCAACCGGCCATTACCGCGTTGGCCGCGATCTTTTCGACGGTCGCGGCGCCGTAGTTCGGCGGCATCAGCGCGATTACTTCATCAGGAGCTAGCGACGTGGCAGCGAGCATTCGGTCTACTCTTTCAACAGCCGGGGGAATAACCGGCAGCGGATCGCCGAACGACAAGCAGAATTCGAAGGGATCAACCGAGTCGTCCAGCTCGATTCGCGATGCACGCGAAGCTTGCTTGATGTAAGGGTTCACAGTTTCCGCAAGCTCGCCTTCATCGGCCGGTTCAAGATGACGCGACGCGCATCCGAATTTAGTTTCAGGCGCCCCGTCGAAGGGCTCGGCGATGATGAACGGCGCGCCCGCCATCATTGACGCGATTTCATTCAAGGCATGCTTGTCGAAACCGCTGACGCACTTAACAATTCGCCCGTCTGCGCCGATGAGAAACAATGTCGGCACGGCGACGGGATCGTAGAGCTTCGTTACCGAAAGGGTTCGATCAACTGCAATTGGAAACTCTATCGAAGCCTGGTCGATCAAATGACGAGTGGAGCCTTCAGCGTCCTGTGATATTCCAAGAATGGCTGACGATTCTCCAAGCTCTCGGGCGAGGCGATTGATGTACGGGATTGTTAGCAGACAAGTTGGGCAATCGGTTTCAAAGAACATGATCAGCCGCGGTTCGGATTGCGAACCACGCTCATGCCGAGTCTCTGTTCCGTCCAGAGCTCTAAGAGAGAAATCTGGAGCCTCGTTTCCGATTTCAAGCACGGCGCTTAGTTAACCATGCCTGCGCAACTGACGCGAGCTAAATTCGGCGGAGCAGAAGATCCGGAGGCGGGCACTACTTTTTAGTTGGCCGGGAAGGAAAGGCTGGCGATTGATTGAGTCGCCAGCCTTGCGAACTACGGTTAACGACCGGAAGTTGCGCTCTTCGCGTCGCGCATTTGCTTCACGCGGTCGTGAGTTTTTTGAATTACCTGAAGCTGACGTTCGATGACCGTGAGGATGTTGCTCGGGAGAGTTTTTTCCTTGAGCGCATCTCGGAACGCGCTCACCGCCGAGTCTTCACCTCGTTCGCATTCGCTGAGAATCGCGTGGTCATCCTTGCCCGTGAGCGTGCCCTTTATGTCCATCCAGACGCGATGGATTGCGCCTGCGGTCGAGCCTGACTTTTCGGTCTCGCCTCCAAGCCTGCGAACTTCGATTTGAAGCTCCTGAATGCATTGAGCGCGTTCAGTGGCTGCGTCGTTGAAGAAAGATTTGAGCTCTGGGTTCTTGACGTTTTGAGCCGCTTCCTTGAATCCATCCAACCCGTCGCGGCATGTTTCTATAAGATCATTGAGTACGCTTACGACCTTCTTGTTGTCCATCTGTGTGCTTCCTCCCTTTGTTCGATCTGAGTTCGGAGGACTCACACTCACGGTCCACTCTATTGAATACAGTATGTCGAAGCTGGCGACGAAGTGTCAAACGCGGTGAACTTTTTGCAGTGGGGTCATAATGTGTTACTCGCTGACAATCGCGTTGCTCCCTCTGTGTACTCGGCGCCCTCTGCGGTTGAGTACCAGCGTAGATCAAGAAAACCGCAGATGGCGCCAAGGACGCAGAGTTACTGCTTTTGCGACAACACACTAATACATCACTACCTAACTTTTTGTTGGCCAAGGCTCGCAGCCGTATGGTAAGGTTTTGTTGGATAGCCTCAGAGTTTCCTACCAACAAATACTTCGTCGCAGACCATGCTTCGCAGATCTGAGACAATGTTTAGAACGAGCAAGGGATAGGGTGAACAATATAAATGACAGAGGCTGGTGCACTGAAAAAGGAAATCTCCGAGTTGAATAAGCAAATAGAAGAGCAGTTAGAGATTCTCAGGAAACAACGACTGAAGCTGCGGGATTTGCGTCACCTTCGAGATCTGAAGGCGGAACTACTTAACAAACTCGAGCGCGGCAATACTTAATCGAGCTACTTCGAGTTAGTCGCATTACCCTTGAGACGGAGCAGACCATTAACGGCCTGCGTCAGCGAATCAAACCGGGCGGGTTTCCGCATGGTATGACTCGCTCCGGCAGCGATAGCCTTCTTCATCGAACGACGATCGCTGGCGGAGACGACGATGATTGGCAACGCGCTGAAGCCGTCCAGCGCGCGTAAACGTTTTATCATCTCAATCCCATCGAGTTCAGGCATTTCGATGTCCGTGAGTACAAGATCTACCTGCTCGGACTGAATCACATCGAGCCCGGCGAGACCATTTTCGGCCGTGACGACGTTGAACCCCTCGAAGCGCAGCAGGATGCCCAGGACTTCGCGAGCATCGAAATCATCTTCAACAATGAGGACGGTTGCAGGCACGACCGACAGCCTCGCTTTCGATCTCTCACAAGCGTCGTCTAGTTGTGCTGCACGTGGTGATCCACAAAACCATTCTACCGCATGACATTTTTGATGTCGAAGGCGACGCAGTTCTGGCGAACACGGAGTGCACCAGACGATCATCCGCCGGGTCTTCGGGGAGGCCTTGAGGGTTTGGGATAAACGGCTACGCTCACGTTACCATCCCTGTCTATTGCCTGAACGCCAAAGATGTAATTGTCTTTTGAAAAATTTTTAACCGTGTACGACGTGACATTTCCCACGTCTTGTGTGTGCTGCCAGAATGGAGCCGTGGTTTCTCTCCATACAATTTGGTAGCCGGCAAGATCCGGTTCCTTGTTCGCATCCCACTTCAGCGTTGTATTGTTTTCGAGTTTGACCGTCTCAATTTGGACATTCGAGGGAGCCGCCGGAGCGAGCGCAAGACTCGCAAGCGCGGTTGCATTCACCCTCGCGACTTGCGCGATGTAGCTGAAGTCGTCGAACTCGGGCAAGTCTCCGTACTTTATACCGTTTTCCACTCTGATCTTTTGGTGCTGATGTTTGTAATTCTCATTGGGCTCGGTCATTCTCACCGCTGAAAAGCCGCGATCCAAAAATGCGGAATGGTCTCCGCCGCGAAGGTATCGGTCTTTGCGATAGACCAGAGTCACGTTGAAACCGCTCACATAACGCTCGCCGGCTTCTTTGATGTAGCGGCCGAGCTGTCTTACGGGAAGATCATTCTCACCGCCCGTCTGCAGCAATGTTCTGAGCTCGGGCGAAATTTCTTTTTCAGGAGGCACTCCTTCAGCAAACAACCTGACGTGAGTGTTGTCGATGTGTCCGTCTTCTGCGTGCGAGCTTCCGATAATGTCGTTAGTAATCATCGCGGCAACGTTCAAGTTTTTCTTCTTCGCCATCTCCGCCCAATGCGCAGCGCCAAGCAGTCCCTGTTCTTCGCCGGCAACGGTCATGAAGACAAGAGTCGCATCGAACTTGTACTTCGACATAACGCGAGCCATCTCCATCACCGCAGCCGTCCCCGAAGCGTCGTCATTCGCGCCGGGCGCGTCGCTCGTCGCGTCGAGCGCATCCTGCGCGCACACACACGAATCATAATGACCGCTGACAACATAAATTCTGTCTTTGGATTCAGCTTGAGATCCCGGCAGAGTCGCGACTACGTTGACAAGCTGGGCGGGCTTGGGTACGCGTTGAACCGGCTGTTGCGTGAACTCATCGAACTCAACTTGCAATCGTCCGCCGCTCTCGCGACTGTAGCGATCGAATTCCGATTTGATCCACCGACGAGCAGCGCCAATTCCGCGCGAGTCGCTCTCGGTTTCAGACAAGGTGTGCCGAGTGCCGAAACCAACGAGCTTTCTGATCGTTGCCTCGATGTTCGCAGCTGAGATCTCTCGCAGTATTTTTTGAATCTGTGGATTGAGAGCGTGGCCGGATTTGCTCTTCGCTGAAGCACGAGAAGACTTCGTTTGTGCGTTCGGCTGAGAAAGTGGATACAACAGGATCGAGGCGAGCACTAACGCGAGCACTTTTTGCATGAGGTTCTCAGTTGCGAGCCATTGAATTGTGAATGGTGCCCCCGGCGCGATTCCAACGCGCGACCTTCCGCTTAGGAGGACTTATGTGCGGCCAATTCGGCGCGCCCTTTGCTTCAATCACTTACCGCACTCGATTGTCCACAAACAATTCGGTGGCGGAAGGTTTAACTGAAGTAGTATCTCATGTCTGTCAATGGCCCCTGAGATATTTCGTGCACTGAAAAGCCGTCTACGAATCCACAAATCTTGTCATTCAGGCTTTTTGAGAGACAGTTACTCGCGCCCGCGCTCATGTCTCTCTTTTTTTGGCGGCGTCCTAATTTGAAATCCAGGACACCACCCTTCTTTTCTTGCGTTCCTAAGAATCGTCAATTAACATAAACGTGACTTTGGCAGAATCCCGTCTTTCAAGGTGAGCAAGTCATGCCCTGAAATAGTTCTAAGCGGGAAGCCCCCTAAGAAACTGAGTTATCGAGTCCTCAGCTTTAGCCATCAGACACAACCAGGGCTTCCCAGAAGGAGTGTCGATGGCCAGTAAGTACGTTCGAGTCAGTAAGCCAAAATACTATATCCTCACAATCCTCGAGTATATCTTGTTGGGTTTGACTGCAATCGCATTAGTGGCTTTTGCTGTGGCTAAGACTTGGGGATTCATTCAGGCGCTGTTTACAAAATGAGTCCTCTCGCTTCCGAGAGAGCCATTTTTAATTCGTCAATTATGTTGACTCGGCCCATGCCTAAAGCCTCGCTGCCTGCATTCGGATGGCGTGACGTGAAAGTGGTTTCTGAAACATCGTATAAAGTTGTTCTTACTGTTATAACCCACTTTTCCCATAATCTCCTTGATGCTAAGAAATGTAGTTGTTAGAAGCTGGCTCGCTTTTTCCATTCTCAAGTTGGTGAGATACTGGCCCGGCGCGACTCCGGTTTCAGCTTTGAAAAGTCGTGCGAAATGCGAGCTCGAAAAATGCGCAGAACGGGCTATCTCGTTATTGTCAATGCTTCGATGAAGATTGGCGCTCATGAAGTCAATTGCCACTTGTATTCTTGCGTTGCCAATCAGGTTCGCCACTGGCGTACTTACAGTATTTTCAGGTAATCTTTCGAGCTTGTAGACAGGACCGAGTTGCGCCTCCTGGCAAGGCTTGACGCAACCCAGCCCCAGACTGAGCTTGCCAAGGCAATCCGCCGAAGGTCCTCCAAAGCCCCGATCTTTAAAAAAAGCTGATTAGCCTCCTGGTGTGCATTTTGCTTGAGATTATCCCCTCATCCAAAACGAGTTTTTGTGATCCTAGATTCTTAAGTTATCCACAACCCATCTTTTCCAAAATCTAAGAGTCGTTAACCATCAAGTGCGCAAGCTCAGAAAACAAGTTGGCCACTCTTACCGAGCCGCCTGACTTGCGGGGTAATCACTGAATCCTTTTCTTTCCGTGAATATCTAGATTTGATTCCTACTGCATATCAGAAGGAAAAGTGGCGCCTATGCATCATCCGGGGAGTCGATTCCCGAGAAGTAACAAGCGCACCCTTCACTACTTAGTTGGAGTGGACTAGATTATCGCCGTGTTGACCTGAAGCGAAATTTATGCGTGCCTATTTTACATCCGCGAAGACTACGATTTGGAGATCTATTGGTCCTGTTACTTTGGTGGTAAAGTCAACGACCACTCGCTTTGGTGCGGCGCTATCGGTATGCAGTCTGACAGTATGAAGGTAAGGGAAAAACTCTATTTCATCATAAAGAGACCACCAGAAGGCAGACACGGGTCCAGTAAAGTCTACGTCCGCGTGTTCACTTTGTCCCTTTCCATCTTTATTGAGAAGAATTCGCACCGGTTGTTGTTCAATTGACATTAGCGTCTCTCCTTTTGGGTTTAGCGGTTTCTACGTGAAGAGTCGCCACTATACGCTCGGTTCCGTAGTATTGGCAACAAAAATTTGTATTCTACGTTGTTTTTCTTTGGGGTGGATTTAGATTTCTTGACTTCCTCAAACAGGAAGCCTCCCAGCCCGTACAATGGATCAAGAACTCCTGACACGGAGGACCGCTAATCATCACGTCTCCGGTTCTTATACCTATCAATTCCAATCGCGATGCCCGCCAGCGAGCAGATCCCGGCCACTACCGGAGGCAGATACCTCAGTGCTTCCGGGAACCTATTACCGACATAGATGGTCAGCCCCACAATCGCTCCCAGCCCCAGGACGAACTTAATAAAGCCAATCCATATCTTGAGTTCGGCAATATGTGATTCCGTCTGGAGCCATTCACCGAAATGCTTTTCAGGTACATTCACTCTTGGGTTGGGTGTCATCATGTCTCTCCTCCCTGGCAATGCTCATTCATACGATGGAGTTAGCCTTAATTATGTTCATCAGGAGGAAAACAAGGAGTGGGATTATTAAGGGCCAATCTGTTATCAAAGTCAACTGCAAAATTGATCAAGAATTGAAGTGCATCGCACCTTTCTAGTCTCTATAAGCACAAGAAAATGTGGTTTCAAGTTGACATTTTCCAATCTGTTGTGTTTATAGCAAGCTTGTCTTTTTCTAGACACAAAAGAAAAAATACCATCTAGCTTTTATATACTTCATAAGAAGAGATTTTTTTGAGTATTCTTTTTGGGCCGAAACTATTTGGACAGACTTTTTGGGCAAAAACCACTCCTTGTGGATAGGTGCCAACAATTACGGGAAAGATTCTTATCCCTACCCCATTGCCTACCAATCAACTGAGGAACTCTTGAAATAGCTTGTCCATCCTTCCTCTAGGCGCAAGAGATTTTTCATACACCGCCAGGTTATGAAAGGGAGTAGATGATTGAATTAAAGGAATGGTGCCCCCGGCGCGATTCCAACGCGCGACCTTCCGCTTAGGAGGCGGACGCTCTATGCAACTGAGCTACGGGAGCACATCGGTCTTAAACTAACAGATGCCCTTTTCGCGTGTCCACGAGCGAGCAATTACTCGTCGTACTTGAGAAGCGAAGAAATCTTGTAGCCATTGAATCGCTCGCGGCCCTTCAGGAAGGTTAGCTCGACAACAAACGCCAGACCCGCGACTTCTCCTCCCAGTCTTTCAACCAGATCGACTACCGCGCGAGCCGTGCCTCCCGTTGCCAACAAGTCGTCGGCAATGATCACGCGATGGCCTTCGCCGATCGCGTCCTTATGAATCTCAAGCGTGTCAGTGCCGTATTCCAGATCGTAGGAGATCGATTCAATTGCGGCCGGAAGCTTTCGCGGCTTGCGCACAGGCACGAAGCCCGCTTTCAAACGATACGCGAGCGCCGGCGCGAAGATGAATCCGCGCGCTTCGATGCCAATGACGGTATCGATATTCGGATCGTCTATGAATTCAACCAGACGATCGATGGTTGTGCGCAGACCGTAAGGATTCTTGAGCAGCGTCGTTATATCGTAGAACTGGATTCCCGGTTTCGGAAAGTCGGGAACTGTTCGGATCATTTCTTTCAGGTTGTCCACAAATCGCCTCCGCCAAGCTCCTGGAAGTTAGCTGCGATCCACACAAAGTTGTTGTTATGAGCGGGGTGTTAGGATCGGCTTGAATACTGCTTCAAGCTGACGCTCGATTCGATCAAGTCGCTGTTGAATACCAGCCAGTCGTCCGTCAAATCGCTTTTCTAACTGATCAACGAGTCTCTCTGTTGCACGCTGGTTGAGCCACGACGCGCCGAAGATAGAAACGACCAACGCGAGAATTGCTATTGCCCCTGAAATAAAAGCCACGTTGGGACTCAACTTATTTTCACCTTCTTCGAGGTTTTGATTGAAAGCAGTCTACCAGACTTTCCGGCCTTTCGCATATAAACTCTACGACCTTGCGTTCCCTAAGGGTCAATACATCAGTATAGCAGCGATCATTACACAACATCGAAATCAAAACGCAACATCAAAACCTGAGTATCCGGTCAGCGGCATCTCTGTTTCAACGACCAGATCAACGAGTCCGTACGAAGGACCGCGTTCCAGAGCGGTTCGAAACTCAGAGACTCCGTAAAGGGAGCCTTCGGCGATTGCCTCGACGGTACCGTCGGCGAGGTTGCGAACTCTTCCAGTCACTCCCATTCGTCGAGCTTCTCGAATCGCGTAATAGCGAAAGCCGACTCCCTGAACGTGTCCTTTGACGATGAATCGCCGAGCTACCATTGAGGAAAGTGAATCGTGAATCGTGAATCGTGAATCGTTGAATCGTTGAATCGTTGAATCGTTGAATCGTTGAATCGTTGAATCGTTGAATCGTGAATCGTGATTGTGAATCGTGAATCGTTGAATCGTTGAATCGTGATCGTGAACTATTCACGATTTACTATTCACGATTTACGATTCACCATTCACGATTAACAAGAAATGGTCGGGGCGATTGGATTCGAACCAACGACCTCTCGGTCCCGAACCGAGCGCTCTACCAGGCTGAGCCACGCCCCGTTTTGAAGGCTTATCTTAGCCGGGTGATTGATCGATTGTCAAAGCTGAGTCACGCGCGCGTCCCTGCGATTCGGTCAGCATCTCGATGAACTTTCGCGCGGCCGCGCTGAAGATTTTTCCTTTGCGGTGAATGATCGCGATCGGACGAGCAAAGCTCTCCGTGAAATTCACTGCGCGAAGCGTGCCCGCTCGAACCTCATTCAGAACCGTTGCTCTTGGAACGATAGTGACGCCGAGGTCGGCTTCGACGGATTGCTTGACCGTTTCGATGTTGTCCAGCTCCATTACGTACTGCACGGTGATACCTCGGTCTCGAAGTATCTTGTCCACCGCCTTCCGAGTCGGGATGTCGCGTTCAAATCCGATGAGCCGCTGTCCATCCAGGCTCGAAATGTCGATTCGCTTTTTCCCCGCCAGTTCATGGTCCGGACTGCACACCAACACGAGCGGGTCGTTTCCGAACGGGATGATCTCGATCTGAGGTCTTGGGGTTGGATACGCAACTATACCGATGTCGATTACATGATTGATCACATCTTCATAAACTTTGTTGGGACGACTGTATTCGATATGAACGTTGACTTGCGGAAAAGACTTGATGAAGCGCTTGAGCACCGGAGAAAGCTCGTGTATGCCGACAGAATAAATTGTGCCAACTCTCACCTGGCCGCTGATGATGTTTCCAAGCCCCTTCATCTCTTCGGTGAGCGAATTGAAGCGATCCATTATCTCGCGGCATCCCTGATAAAAAGTCATGCCCGCCGAAGTGGGAACGACGCTTCCGCCGCGGCTCCGCTCGACCAACCTCTTGTTGAACTTGTCCTCGAGAGCTCGAATCTGCTGACTTACTGCCGATTGCGAGATGAAATTCTTCTGCGCCGCCTTCGAAAAACTGCGCGTGTCGATCAAGTCGCAGTAAACTTTCAGTGACTCAATATGCACAACCCCGCCTTATTAACGCCGAGTGAGATCTTAGCTCGTACTTATAGCATGACTCGACAGCCGGGTTTAATAGCAAGACAGTGAGGAAGACGAGTGTGATTAAGAGTGGGACTTCGCAGAAGGCGGGCTCTTGACATTCAACCCACGGACTCGTGTACGCGAGTCTGGTTCTCATTAACACCCCACGTTCAGTGGGGTGCTGGGCGCCGACAGGAATCTCGAACCGTTTTAACGGTTTATTCGACCGACCCAAAAAACTGTTGAAACAGTTGGGACCAATCGAAGTCCACTCCAACACCTCAATGAATTGAGGTGTTAATGAGAAGGACAGGTTTTCATCCAAAACTAAGTCCCACTTTTTAGTCACACCCGAGGAAGAGTAGTCGCCGGTACGATTCGTTGAAACGCACTTCCCGCGTCTCTACAATGCTCGAATGGTTGAGAACTCGTCTACGCGAACGGCCGGCTACATCGAGTTGCTTCGCGGGAACCAGGACTTCCGCCGTTTGTTCGTGGGAGGACTCGTTTCGCAAACCGGAGACTGGTTCAACTCAGTAGCCTTGTTCACGCTGCTTCTATCGCTCACCGGATCCGGGGAAGCGGTCGGTTACATTCTGATCATCAAGCTGCTGCCTTCTTTCTTCGTAGGACCGCTGGCCGGTGTCGTCGCGGATCGATTCAACCGAAAGACAATCATGATCGTCGCGGATGTGGTCCGCGGCTTTTTGGTGCTCGGCTTTTTATTCGTACGTCGACCCGACCAAACGTGGATAGCTTACGCGATCGCGGCAGCAGAAGTTGTGGTCTCGACCTTCTTCGATCCCGCAAGATCAGCCGCAATCCCGAGCATAGTCTCTCGCGATGAATTGATTTCTGCGAATGCGCTCTCGAGCGCATCGTGGTCGGTTACCCTGGCGGTTGGCGCGGCGCTCGGAGGGCTGGTAACCGATGTGTTTGGCCGGAACACAGCGTTTGTTGTTGATTCGATCTCATTCTTCATTTCCGCGGCTTACATATTTTCTATCCGTCTCAAGTCCCCATCGAGACAAGAACGCACTCGGCGTTTGTCGATTGCCGACGCAACGGGGGTCACCGATCTCGTCGAAGGCGCTCGGTATTTGAGATCGAATCCTCGAGTAGTAGCTCTTCTGTTGGTCAAGAGCGGCTGGGGTCTTGGCGGCGGAGTGTTGCTGCTGCTTACGATCTACGGCAAACAAATTTTTCCGATAGGCCGAGACGGCGCAGCTTCGATAGGACTGTTATACGGAGCGCGAGGTTTTGGCGCGTTGATTGGCCCGTTGATCGCGGGAAAGATTACCAGCGGCGAGCCTCGAACGATGCGACGGGCAATCACGGTCGCGTTTTTTGTTTCGGCAGCCTTCTATCTGTTGTTCGCTCATTCCCCGGTGTTCGTCATTGCTTTGATATGTGTGCTGGGGGCGCACTCCGGCGGCAGCATTCAGTGGGTTTTTTCGACGACGCTTTTACAGATGTCGGTTCCCGATAGATTTCTTGGGCGAGTATTCGCGCTCGAGATGGCGCTGTTGACCTTGACTATGTCTGCGTCGGTTTACCTAACCGGTCTCGGTGTCGATTCTCCAGCGTTGAGCGCCCGATCAACGACTACTTTTTTGGGGCTCGCGTTTATGATTCCAGGATTTGCGTGGTGGATATTACAAAGATGGATGGACGATCGTAAGAAGACTTTTCCCGAGACGGCAAACTCCGAGGTAGAACCCGCGACCGAGAGTTCATTCCCGCCGGTGTGAGTTTCAACAACGGCTGCGACGCCTGCAGTGGCGTATTGACGAGATGAGCAAGCCAATGGTATTTATTTTTTTGCCGATGAAAAGGTTTTAATTCCAACCCAGCCTGTTCCTCGCGCCGCGCAAATCATTGCTCGACGCCAGCGAATGGAATGACGTGCCGGTGAAATCGCTTGAAGCGACAGAACCGAAAGCGTCCGTTCTTCGTTTCCGTTCACAGTCCTCAATAACGCTCGAAGGCAACTGCATGGAAGCTCGAAAACAAGAAGCAGTCGATGTTGCGTACTTGCCCGCCGGTTCGCAATCCGGCGGAAGGCTCGGTCGTTGGATAGCTTTTCTTCGCGAAGCGGTCGTCGGCTCGACACAGGATTTTACTGAAGGCTCAATCAAACGAGCGATCTTTTTGCTGGCCGTGCCGATGGTCCTGGAGATGATGATGGAGTCGTTGTTCGGCATCATCAACGTCTTCTGGGTAGCGCACCTGGGCGCTGAAGCGACCGCTACAGTCGGCATAACAGAATCGATGCTGACGATGGTTTTTGCGATTGCGCTTGGCTTGAGCATGGCCACGACCGCTACCGTTGCGCGACGCATAGGTGAAAAGGATCACCACGGCGCTTCGGTGGCGGCGGTTCAGTCGATTATTCTCGGAGTAGTCGCGTCGATTCCGGTTGCCGTGATCGCAATCACATTCGCGCCGCAGATGTTTCGGCTGATGGGAGCTTCCTCGGGCGTGATCGAGAGCGGATCAGGCTACGCCCGGGTTATTCTCGGCGGCAATGTCGTGATCATGGAGTTGTTCCTGATCAACGCCGTATTTCGCGGAGCCGGCGACGCTTCGATCGCTATGCGAGTTCTCTGGATCGCCAACGCGATCAACATAGTTCTCGACCCGTGCTTGATTTTCGGACTTGGCCCGTTTCCGAAACTTGGCGTGACCGGCTCGGCCATAGCGACCACTATCGGGCGAGGCACCGGTGTTTTGTTTCAGCTCTGGTTTTTGTTCGGCGCGAAGGCGCGGGTGAAGATCAACTGGCATACGGCTCGGCTTAACATCGAAGTTATGCTTCGAATGGTGCGGATCTCGCTCGGTGGAATGTTTCAGTTTCTGGTCGCGACTGCGAGTTGGGTCGGCCTCATGCGAATGGTCGCGGTGTTCGGCGACCAGGCGTTAGCCGGCTACACGGTTGCGTTGCGGATCATCATCTTTGCATTGTTGCCATCGTGGGGCATGAGCAATGCCGCGGCGACGCTTGTAGGGCAGAACCTCGGGGCCGCGAAGCCTGAGCGCGCCGAGCGGTCTGTTTGGGTGACAGGCTTCAGCAACATGTGCTTTCTGGGTCTGGTCGCGATCACCTTCATCACGTTCGCCGAGAAGCTGATCGGAATTTTCACGACCGATCCGGCGGTCGTGCCTTACGGAGTCGCCGCATTGCGATTCATAAGCTACGGCTACATCTTCTATGCGTACGGAATGGTGATGGTGCAATCGTTCAACGGAGCGGGCGACACAAACACTCCGACTCTGATCAATCTGTGTTGCTATTGGCTGGTTCAGATCCCACTCGCATACACGCTCGCGATCCCTTTGGAGTTCGGAGCGAAAGGCGTGTTCGTTGCGATAACCTTCGCCGAGTCGCTCCTCGCGGTTGTATCCGTAATTATTTTCCGGCGAGGTCGTTGGAAGACTCGCAAGGTTTGAAGCTTGCGGCGATTCAGCTTCGTGACCGCGCCGTGATCTTGTGATAAGTTCTCTCGCGCTGTTGCTTTTCATTCCTTTCGGAGGCCCAAATGCCGAACTCAGATAAGCCGAATACCAACGTCAAGCAAGTGTCTTCAGCATCGAAAGTATCGAGGCGCGAAATGCTGAAGCTGACCGCCGCGGGCGCGGCCGGACTGACTTTTCTTCAAAGGCGAACTGAAGCGCGAACGCTCGGCAGAGAGAGTTTTCTCGATCTGAACGCAGTCGAGCGAATTGCCGATCGAGATACATCAGCGCTTAAGCCTCCGCTGTTGATTGATCTTCAGACGCACGTTTGGTGGCGAGCCGGCGGAATCGGCAAGATGACACAACGAGGCGAAGGCTTCTTGAAAGCATTGGCCGGGGCTCGCGCTTCGGTGATCGGCAAACCTGTTCCGGTTGCCGATATGGGTCGCGTGATGTTCTTCGACGACATCTTTATGCAGAGCGAAACCGACATCGCGTTCCTGAACAGCTTCGGCATGCGAGCGGCATTTGATGGAGTCGATCTTTTTCCGCCGCGTGAAGCGGCGATGATTCGCTCGATGGCGCCGGCTCGAATCAGAGTGCTTGGATGCGTCGATCCGCCGGACGGCAAATCGGCGGTTGAATCGCTGATCTATCAGTGCGAGACCATAAAAATTGACGGCTTGAAGCTTTATCCGCCCGGACCTGACACTCGCGGCTGGCGAATGGATGATGAGAAGAACACCTATCCAATCTATGAGGTGCTGCGCAAACACGGAGTGAAGAACGTTACAGTTCACAAAGGCCTGCCGGGTTTGTTCCTCGAAGAATACTGTCATACGGACGATCTGGCGCGCGCGGCTGCCGACTTTCCGGATTTGAACTTCATCGCGTTCCATTGTTCGTATCCGTGGGACGCAGAGCTTGCAGAGCACGGCCGGAAGGCGAAGGTCAAAAACATCTATGCCGAAATGGGCGGAATGGCGCGCCTGCTGGTCCAGGATCCCGAGCGATTCGCCACGATGATGGGAACTCTAATCGACGGTTTGGGAGCCGATCACGTTTTGTGGGGAACTGACACGCCGGTTATCGGACCGCCTCACTGGCAGATTCAGAGTTTTCAGGGATTCCAGATTCCCGACGAGATGATTGAGAAGAAAAAATATCAGCAACTCACCACCGAGGTGAAAAACAAGATCCTCGGAGGGAACGTAGCTCGTCTTTTCAACATCGATGTGAAAGCCGCTCGACGAGCCATTGAAGGTGATGTGCTTTACAAATTAAGAGAAGACGGGAATCCACTGCCGGTGGTCGTGGATATCAACAAGCTTCGGAAACCGTGACGTCTTATAGCGTGTCATAAGCCGCGTCCGCTTCGTTGTCCCATACTAGTCGAAACGCTTCTTCCGAGAGTCCGGCTGCGGCCTGAGTCAAGCGTGATTCTTCATCTCGACGCTTGAGGAAGTCCACAAACACTTCTACCTCGGTTTGTTTATCGGGCGGTAGCTGGCGGATCTTCTCGATGAGTTCTTGCTCTTGCATGTTTCACTCTCCGGTTCAACAACTCTATCTAGAAGGGTGTCGCCGGGCAAGCTTCCAGATGGAGACCACCACCCGAATGTTGCGGAACTGAGGTTGGACTCAGATTTCAAGCTAAAAACCTGTAAAGGCATTCATAAATTCCTTGACATGAAAACGCGGTTTACATACGATACAAGCGCTCGAGATTTATCGACGTATCAGCCTTACCCAAAGGAGACGGACTCGTGGCAAGGAAGCTCACCCTCCCCCTTCTCGTCGCGGTTTGTTTGATCGCGCTCGCCGTCACTCGGTCGAGTAGCGCCAACTCAAACGACAAACAAGTAACCTTTAACCGTGACGTAGCGCCAATCTTCTTCAAGAGCTGCGCCGAATGTCATCGTCCCGGCGAAGCTGCGCCGATGTCGCTGCTGACTTACAAGGATGCGCGGCCGTGGGCTCGCTCGATCAAGGAAAAAGTCGTTACGAAACAGATGCCGCCCTGGCATGCTGATCCTCACTTCCAGCAGTTTTCAAACGACCGCCGCTTGACCTCGGCTCAAATAGACACCATTACAGCCTGGGTCGACCAGGGCGCGAAGGAAGGCGAGGCGAAAGATCTTCCTCCGGCGCCGAACTTCGTTGAGGGTTGGACCATTGGCAAGCCCGACATTGTTCTGCAAATGCCTGATGAGTTCACGCTCGAAGCGTCCGGCCCCGACGAGTATCAATACTTCGAGATACCTACCAACTTCAAAGAAGACGTTTACGTTCAGATGGCTGAAGCGCGGCCAGGCAATCGCAAGATTGTTCATCACATCATTGCGTTCGTTTCTCCTCCGTCGAAGGATGGCAAGAAGCAGCTCACCAAAGAAGAAATTGAAAAGTATCAGCAAGAGGCCGAAAAAAAATCTATGTTTCACCGAGAAGGCTTCCTGATGCGAATGAAGCCGGGAATGCCGGTCTACGACGATGGATGCTCGTTGCCGAACGGCGGGAACGGAGAGACGGCGGATGTGACAAAGGAATCGGGCGGTCTCGACTTGCTTGTTGGATTCGCACCAGGAATGAACGCCGGTGTAATGGAGCCGGGAACAGTGAAGCGAATTCCGGCGGGTTCAAAGCTTCTCCTGCAAATGCACTATTCGAAGACCACGGGCAAGGTCGAGAAGGACCGTTCGTCAATTGCATTGATCCTTGCGAAAACTCCGCCCGACAAGCATCAATACACGCGGGGGATCGCAAACACTTACTTCTTGATTCCCGCGGGCGCGGAGAATCATAAAGTCACATCGTGCTGGACTACTAAAGACGATATTCATCTGCTGACGCTCATGCCTCACATGCACCTGCGCGGGAAAGCAATGCGCTTCGAAGCGTTCTATCCAAACGGACGATCGGAAGTGCTGCTCGATGTTCCGACTTACAGCTTCTCGTGGCAAACCGTTTATTACTTGAAGAAGCCGATTGCGTTACCGAAGGAGACCCGGATCGTTGTGACTGCTGCGTTCGACAACTCACCCAGGAACAAGTACAACCCAGATCCAACGAAAGCCGTGCGGTTCGGCGATCCGACCTACGACGACATGATGATCGGTTGGATTAATTACACGGTTGATAAAGAGCACTTGAGAAATGAGACGGCTTCCAACAGCCGTTCGGCAAAACAATAATCGGCTGGCGAACAAATCGCCGCCCTAAAGAAACAGAGGAAAACAAAAATGAAAAGGGTACTGTCGATTTCGGTTGCCTTTGCGGTCGTCAGTCTGGCGCTCTTCGCAACGACAAGCGCTAACTCGGGCGCAAAGAAAGAGGTGACTTTCAACCGCGACATCGCGCCGATTTTTTATCAGAACTGCGCCGAGTGTCATCGCGCGAATGACATAGCTCCGATGCCGTTGATGACTTATAAAGAAGTCCGGCCGTGGGCGCGCTCGATAAAAGAAAAAGTTCTTACGCGAGAGATGCCGCCGTGGAGTCCCGATTCAAAATACGGCGAATACACGAACGATCATCGCCTCGCTCAGAAAGACATTGACACGATCGTCGCCTGGGTCGATCAAGGTGCGAAAGAGGGCGATGCGAAAGATCTCATTACTGTGCCCGAATTCACTTCGACCGGCGGCTGGCGGCTGGGCAAGCCTGATGCAGTATTTGATATCGGTCAGGAGTTCACCGTGACGGCGGGGATGCCGGACACGATTCAAACCTTCATCGTGCCGACCAACTTCAAGGAAGACAGATGGGTCACCGCTGCGGAGATACTTCCCGGCAATCGCAAGGTCGTTCATCACGTGATCGCGTTTATTCAGACGCCGGAGATGATCGAGCAATTCAAGAAGGGGCAGGGAAGAGCTCGCGCGCTGTTGCAGAGCGACGTCTTTTATCGCGACGGCACACTGCTCAAAGTGAAGGCCGACGCGCCGGTGTACGACGATGGTTGCAGCGCGCCCAATGGAGGCTCGGCTTTCAAGCGGCCGAGTGCCAGCGAAGGCGGCGACGCATTCGGTATATTCCTGGCGGGCTACGCGCCGGGCAAAGGCATTGACGTTTTTCCGGCGGGCACTGCCAAGAAGGTCCCGGCCGGCTCGATGCTCGTGTTCCAAATGCACTATTCAAGCTACGGCGGTAAGTTTGACGGCGCTCAAGGCGATCGCACGCGCCTCGGCCTGCACTTCACTACCAAACCGCCTGAGCGTTCACTGAACACGCTTGGAATTCAGAACCATTACTTCAAGCTTCCGGCTGGTGATGGTAATCACGAAGTGACGGCTTGTTACACTTTCGACGCGGACGTTCACCTGACGAGCTATATGCCTCACATGCATCTTCGTGGAAAAGACATGAAGTACGACGTCATTTATCCGGATGGGCGGCAGGAGACATTGCTTTGGGTGCCGAAGTTCAGCTTCAACTGGCAGACGATGTATTATTTGAGTAAGCCGGTTGCGATTCCGAAAGGCACCAGGATGATTGTCACCGCGCACTTCGACAACTCGACTAAGAACAAATATAACCCGGACCCGGCGAAGACGATTCGCTGGGGCGATCCGACGTACGAAGAAATGATGATTGGCTGGATGGAGTATTATGTCGACTCCCAATCAAGGACGCCGAGGCCCGAGCCTGCGGCGACTTCAACGCAAAGGTAGTTTGAATCAAAGCTGTTACTGATAAAGCAGCAGGAGGACAAATGAAGAAGACAGTTTTAGTGACTGTGGCTCTGGGTTGCCTGTCGGCGCTTTGTTTTGTTTTTTCGCCGGTAAGCCGAGCCGCAGGCTCAGGGTCCGCGAAGGAAGTGACGTTCTCGCGCGATGTCGCTCCGATCTTTTATAAGAACTGCGCTGAGTGTCATCGAGCGAAGGACATCGCTCCGATGTCGTTGCTGACTTATAAGGAATCCCGGCCGTGGGCACGTTCAATCAAAGAGAAGGTTATCAATCGCGAGATGCCGCCGTGGAGTCCCGATCCCAAGTACGGTGAGTTCACAAACGATCATCGGCTTGCACAAAAGGACATCGATACGATCGTGGCGTGGGTCGACCAGGGCGCAAAAGAAGGCAATTCAAAGGACCTTCCCGCTAAGCCCCAGTTCCTGCAGGAGGGCGGTTGGGAGATTGGTACTCCCGATGTCGTGCTCGAGATGGGTGAAGAGTACACCATCAATCCCAACGACCCGGACAACTACATAAACTTCTTCATCCCCACGAACTTCAAAGAAGATATGTGGGTCCAGGCGGCCGAGATTCATCCGACAAATAGAAAAATAGTTCACCACGTCATTGCTTTCATTCAGACTCCGCAGATGATGGCGAAGCGTCTTGAGTCGGCAAAGCAGAACGGCGGCAAGATTGGAGTCCGCTCGGCTAACAGCCCTCTGTTTTATCTGGATGGAACGCTGCGTCGAGTGCGAATGGATGCGCCGGTTGTTGACAACGCTTGCGAGCAGGGAACTCAAGCCGGTGGCCGGCGAGTCGGAGGAGGGGGCAGCGGCGGCGCTGAAAATGAGGGCGCACTTCTGGCCGGATACGCTCCGGGAATGGGTAATACCGTCTATCCTCCCGGAGTCGCAAAGAAAATTCCAGCCGGGTCGACGCTGATGTTTCAGGTGCACTATTCCGCTTTTCGCGGTGCGCTCGAAGGACCAGAAAAGGACCGCACCAAGATTGGGCTGATATTCGCAAAGCAACCTCCCGAGAAGATGGTGATCACCAGCGCAGCGGCGAATATAATGTTCAAAATTCCGGCCGGTGATGATAATCACGAGGTGGTGGCTTGTCAGACTGTGCCGGCGGACGTTCAGGTCGTGAACTACATGCCGCACATGCATCTTCGCGGCAAAGACATGAAGTACGAAGTTGTGTATACCGACGGACGCCGTGAGACTTTACTGTGGGTGCCCAAGTTCAGCTTCAATTGGCAATCGGTTTACTGGCTGAAAAAACCGGTAATGATACCGAAGGGCTCGAAGCTTATTGTCACCGCTCACTACGACAATTCAACTAAGAATAAGTACAATCCCGATCCAAAGAAGGACGTTCGCTGGGGCGATCCGACTTACGATGAGATGATGATCGGGTGGTTGGATGTGATGATTGACAACCCGGCGAAAGCCGTGAAGCCCGACGCCGCAAGAGCGGGCAGTCAATAGTTGCAACAAACAATTGGGGTTTTAATGGCGCCGATCACGTGAGACTCTCTTCGTGATCGGCGCTTTAGGTTTTTGCTCGACCGTGTTGCTACTTTGCCTCGCGAGGCTCGCCCGTCGGACCAAACACATATTGTCCTTCGTCGGCATCCCACGGCCTGCTCACTGTCACGACATCGATGTACCGGCCCAAACGACTTCTCAAGTCCGCGGCTTTGTCAGGCATCCGGTCGTAAAGGTTCCGAACCTCTCGCGGATCATTTGTGAGGTCGTACAATTCGAAACTGTAGTAGTCCCGATTGTAAATAAGCTTGAATCCATCCTGAGTGATGATCATGTACTTCTTCAGTTCTGGGTCTACGTTTTGATCGGGCCTCACGAACGGTGAGACCTCTTGAGTAGTCTGCTCGCCGTAGATGGGCGGATGCTCGAATGGTTGGCCGCGCATCAATGGAACCAGGCTCACGCCGGCGCATTCTTTCGGATAATCCAGGCCGACCGCATTCAAAATAGTAGGCCCAAGATCGATTGTGCTCACATAGTCTCTAATCACTCGCGGCGCGGCGCTCGGGAAATGAATGATCAACGGAACATGTGTCTGCTCGTTGTAGAGTTGCGACGAATGCTTATAGATGCCGCGCTCTCCGAGGGACTCACCGTGATCGGCCATAATGACAATCATCGTCTCATCGAATCGCCCCGATTCATCGAGCCAGTCAAACAAGCGGCCCAGGTGAAAATCAACGTAAGAGACCTCACCGTCGTACAGATCGATTGTCGAAGTGCCGTAGCTAATCTCATCGTGCGGACGATAGGGTCTGTGAGTATCGGTCGAGTAGAGGTACGCGCAGAATGGCTGAGTCTTCGGCGTGCTGCCCAGCAACGCGATCGCGGCATCGATGGTCTCCTTGAAGGTGCCGCCTCGTGCGCTTTCGACAACCTTCATCCCTTTTATGTGACGGCGAAGAGTCGCGATGCGACGAGGGAAGAGCAGCGCGTCGTAGCCGTTGCGCGCCAGAATCTCGGGCCACGTTTCCAGATGCGCGTCCCAATAATTGCCTTGTGTGAATTTTGGAAGCGCTTCAAAAGTATTTGGCGCGGGAGTGAATGCGTTTTCAAAGAAGGACGACCGCGCCGCAAGCTTGTCGAGATTCGGACTCGTCTTTCTGTTGTAGCCGTAAGCGCTCAGATGATCCGCCCTCATCGCGTCGACGAAAACATAGATCACATTGAATCGCCGTGCAGTCGAGTCCGGCGCTTGACGGAGGGAGCTGAACTGACGATGCCAGTCGTTGAGACCCTGTGTCGTAAGCGGCCCGCCGATGCAATTGTGATCGATGCCGTCGTCCAAAACTTCTCGATGTCCCGGATTAATATCCCCGCGTCGATCATCGCAATCCCCGCCTCCAAGCATCGCCGAGTAGCCATCTCGATCAAAGTCGAGCACCCACTGCGCGAGTTTGAAGTACTGTTTGGCTTGCGTAGTGCGATAGAACAGCAGCGTCTTCAGGTTTTGATCCCTATCGAACCGCGCGAAGGTGAAAACGACCAGTCCGATCAGAACGATTGCTATTACAATCTTCGTCAGTGTTTTAATCCGAGACTTACGCCTTCGCTCGACTAAGTGGTTTGGCCGCCCTGAAAACAATGTCGCAATCAGCGACATGCTTAATGCTGTGTCGAACAAGAACATCGAACGGTGAATAGAGGTCGCATACAACTGCGGCTCGAAACGCGAATCAACGTAGTGCGCGCAGGCAATCAGTACTATCACGACGGCGATCCAAGCCGTGCACACAACCGGACGCGAAATGCGCAGCGAGCGTGTCATCATCCACAGAAGCGAACAACCAACAACGAACGCCATCAGCATCAGGTATGAAGTCGCTCGCTCGTGATTCAAAAGCGGAACGGTCAAGAAATCGAACTTCTCGGCCTCGCGAATGATCTCGAGAACATACCCGTGGACCTCCGGCTGTTGATTGAGAACAATCGCGGCAAAAGCACAGACGATTGCCGCGGCCGCTTGCCTGTGAAACGCCTTCGGTGAACGGAATCCAGCAAGGATGGTCTGCACGGAACCTTTCAGAGCCGAGCCAGCAAGGACGCTGACTCCAACGAGCAGCCCAATTAATAAACCTCCAACGATGTTGAGGCTGGAATATGTGGCAAAGGTAGCTCTCTCGATTAAGGATTGGAACTCAGGAGTAAGTCTGAAATTCACATCGATGAGCTCTACTAAGCTCAGCAGCAAAGCAGAGACTCCGCCCAAGAGTGCGTAGCTCCACAGCGAGCGAAAGGACGCGTGGGCTGTTTCGCTGCTCGCCTTTCTCACGTCATGATCTTCTTCTATTGCTCGTGTCCTGTCTGAGCGAGGCGGATCTATTGGGCTGGACAATCTTTATAAGACCTCTGAAGTGGAATCGGATGCTCATCGTAATGAGACAGTTCGGAGAGTGTCAAAGCGGAAGTACCATTGGGCTTTGATGGTGCAGGAGCAGCGCGTCTCACCCTCGGCTGACCACAGGAACTTCGCTCGAAGCCACAGTGTCCTCGGCCTCTTTTAGAATACGTTTCTCAACGCTTGCTCCCAGCATGGGCCGACGCAGAGACTCTGGTGCTATTCCTGCCTTGAGCGCCGCTAGCACACCAGCAGCCTCCCAGTAGTTGTCTACAACATGCAATTGACCAGCGGCCCACGGGAGAGCTGTCAGATCGTTGCTCATGATGTTCCGATTCTCGCGAACTGCTATCACTCTGATGCCCTGTTCCAATGCAGCCAGTGTGGGGAGCCCGATACATCCATCAGGAACTACCAGACAGGATATGTCCTGCGCCGTGATTACGCTGCGGTGACTCATTGACACAATGTCAGTCACAATTTTCGGGCTCCGCAGTAGTCCCTTCAGAACGCAGTTCAGAAATGTCTCCGATACGGCCTCCGCCGCCATTCTGGGATCGACTACACCCGTATCCATGTGTGCGATTTCCTTCGACTCCAGCATCGGGGCGTGCGCTGATGGAACATCGTATAACGTCGATACTGCGTGCGTGAGCATTGCTTCCACGCCACCCCACGGATTGATCATCGAACCTTTGCTCAAGAAATAGTCCAGGTGGAAGTTCGGAGGGACTCCAACAACTGAGGACAGCGCAACTGCGTCATATTCATCGCGATATTCATCGAGTACTTCGAGCAAACCTTCTAACTGCTCCACACTACCAGCGGCCGTACCTGATGAGGCCGTGTATCCGGACGATAGCTTTATCGGTGGATCCAGTTGTACGACCCGGTTACACTGCAACCCATACGCTGCTCTTGCCGCGTTAACCGAATTGATCGCAGCGCTCACGAACTCCGAATCTGGATGAGCATCAATCACTGTCAGGATCCGGTTTGACCTCACCCGTGCAAGACCGACTGTCCCCATCAGCAGGCGAGAGAGCACGCTGCCTTCAACGTAGAGAGCGTTCTCTGGCATCTCGTTTATGTCAGAGGCGTTCAGAACATTTGGATGGGTGATCAAGTTGTCGCACAAAACAGCTAGCGTCCGCGCCACGGGCGTCGCGTCTCCGGCATGCCCACCGATCTCTGCACCGATTCCCGTAGGAACGATCAATACAATGTTGAATTGGTCCGTAGCCTCAACGCCTCTGTGGGCAAACTGAAACACAGACTCGGGCTGGAAGCCACTGGTTTCGTCAATACCACGCAGCACGCCTACTTCGCAATGATAGGTGCTTGAGTCGCTCTGTGTGATGGCGAACCGCACGGGAAATAGCTTCTCATCCAGGCACTCGCGAAGAGCCCGGGATAAATACGCCAGCACGCTCCCGCTTTCGCGCCTCGTTGGAATCTCAATTCTTTGCTGTAGCAGTAACACGTGTCTCAACTCCACATCTAGACGCGAAGTCTTCGTATGAAAAACGCTTCTTCATAACAAGTTCTCCGCTTTCCGTCAACGAATAAATTGTTGGGAGATTCACTCCGTTAAACATGTGCGCCTTCACAAGAGTGTATGCTCCCACATTCGAGAATATCACCTGGGAGCCGATTTCAAGATGCTCGTCGAAACGGTACTCACCAAACACGTCCCCCGAAAGACAAGTGCAGCCCGCCAAAATGTACTCGAACTCGCCCTCGCCGTGGTGGCCGATTACGTCAGGCTCAAACTGGTATTCGAAGACCTCAGGCATGTGGTTCACGCTAGTATCGAGAATAGCCACCTTCTTGGCGCCACTCTCAACAATGTCCAGGATTGTTGATACCAAATATGCCGCATCTCGAACGATGTAAGCACCCGGTTCAACAAAAACCTTTACAGCATATTTGGTCGTGAGGAGTCGGATTGCGTCCTTGAACGGTTCGAGACTTTCAGACTCCCGATAAAGATACCCGCCACCGATGTTGACCCATTTGAGCTGTCTTAACAGTCCGCCCACGCGATCGCTTAAACGCTCCACAGTCTCAAGCAATTCGGAAAGCTCATCTGAGTCGCAATTGCTGTGAAAATGTATGCCTTCAATGTGCTCAAGGGAAGCCAAGTCGCTTTCTACAATCCTTTCAAGTGCATCGATTGGGATTCCAAGCTTGGAATTCTTTCTACAGGGGGCATATCGCTCGTCATCCACGAATTCGAGCATGGGATTCACACGCAGCCCGCAACTCGTTCTTCCCGCAAGACGTTCTTTGAATCTATACCACTGGCCCAGGGAATTGATTGTTACGAAGTCGCAGAGTCCTGCGATCTGAGCGATCTCGTTATGTCGCAGCGCTGGGGCTGCGAAGTGGACCGTTCCGCTGTGTCGCATGATGTCTCGAGCGAGGGTCGCCTCAAACAACGAACTCGCCGCGAAGCCGTCAAGGAGGTCAGCAACGCTTTTCAAGCCCTCCGAGACAGAGAAAGCCTTCATTGCAAACAAGAGCTGCCAGGACAATGGATGGGACTCGCGCTTAAGCCAGTTGATACTATTCAACATTCTCCCCGGCTCATACACGAAGGCCGGGGTTTCTATGCTGCCGAGTCTCTGCCAGATCTCTGTTTTCTCCATGATGTGACTAGCCAAACGAAAGATCCCTGAGATATGTGAAGAATGAGCCATGCTCGCCCTGACATTTCCTTGACAGAATCTGTTTTGCAACTCTCCTGCGCGAGGCGTCCGTGCTCAGCTGGATATCATGAACAAGCCCGATGAAATCAGTTAACAATCCCTGGCGAGTCTCAAGGAGCCCCTCCCGATTGAGCTTGGCGTGCTGTATGGTCGTGTCGCCACGTTTGGTCTTCTCAGTGCGATACACTGCATAGTAACTAAGGTGGTCGTCAACCTTGTCATCGACCGCATCGAGGATTGGATTCTTGCGGTCCCACTTTTCTCCCTTAGCGTCATTGCATTGAATGCATGCCCAGTGAAGATTGTCCCAAGCGAACGCTGTGCGGGGAAATCGGCGCTTAGGCCGTCTGTGCTCGATATGGGGATAGTCGACGACTCCAATTCTCGATTCACAATAGCAACATAAATGTTGGTACATCGCTGCTAGAGTGGCCTGAACGTCAGGCTTCTTGTACCTGTCGTAGTAGCGTACTGGAACCCGTCGCTTCGCGCCCTTCGCCTTCTTAGCACGTCTTATCTCTGAGAGAAGCTCTTTGGTCCACTTCTTCGCGTTGTTCTTAAGCGAGTTTGGAGAAGCAGGGCGAGTCCGGTTTCTCACTTGTATACCTTCCTGTCGCGAGGCCTAAGAAACTCGCGAAGCCCCTTCATCTCCGCGGTTAAAAGTGCCGAATCACCTTCAGGCAAATGGTTCTGGAAACTTCTCTTGAGCCTTCTAAACTTCGCCTTTTCCGACTGGGTTGCCTTCTTTTCAAGAATACGCAAATAGAGGCGACGATATTCGTCTATGCGTGTGTCGACCGATGCTGATCGCGACGAGCTTCGAAGGCCCATCACAATCCGATAGATGTCTTCTGCTCGCCAGCCCATGGTGCTCAAAGTGTCATGTCGCCCATCCCTTAAACGGTGTATGGGTATTTCGCCTGAGCCGGACATTACAAGTGGGGAATGTGTTGTAGCAATAACCTGAAGTTCCGGGAATTGTTTGCATAGAGAGTTCATAATCGTAATTTGCCATCGAGGGTGCAAATGTTGTTCAACCTCATCAATCAACACGATGCCAGCGGGTTTGATTGCAGACTTCCTTTTCCCGGAGGGATACAAGAACCACCAGGAGAGCAGATCAAGTGTCCAAGTAATTGTTGCATTGTAGCCATCACCCAACGCACCGACTCTGCCGCGGCCCCACGGCCCATCGATCTCTAGGCCTGTTCGCGTCAAATGCACTTTGTTCGGACCGTCGAGATTTAAGATCCTCGCGAGCAGCAGCTTTATTTCCTTGAGACGACCCTGTCTCGCTTCCTCACGCTTTCGAAGGCCCCCTTGAGCCCTATCACCATCATGATCAACGAACCTCCGCACAACTAGCTCTGGATTTTGAAGGAATACGCTATATTTGAACAGAGGATAAACAGCGTCCACGGCAAGATAGTCCTCATAGTCTTCGGCTCCTATCGTCCTAATTCCGGCGCCATAAGCAGTGACAAAAATTTGGTCCCAGGGAAAGTTCTCTTGATGCTTCTTTATCTTCCCTCGCCCTCTCACGTACTCAAAAACCTTTTGCGTTACCCTCTCAAATGCTTTCAAGCTGTCTATGGTGGTCTCTATGAGGTAGCCTTTTCCTAATGCTCCACTAAGCCAGACCCTGATAGTTGCGGTTTTCTTGCCACGCCGAACCAAATTACCGAACAACTCGCGATGAAGTGCTGAAGCGCTCGATTCGTCACAGAGGCCTATTGCTATGCTTCTTAGAAGTGTTGATTTGCCGTCACCATTGTCTCCAACGATCAAGGCTGAAGACCATGGCTTCCCGAAGTCCAGTTCCAGACTCTCGAAACACCGCACGTTTTCCAATTCGACTCGAGTTATATACACGGTTCCTTCGGCCTTTGCGCTCGTTCTTTTCTGCTTACCGAATAGCTGAGGAATTGCCTTGCCTGACCAGATGCAAGTGTGAAAAATACACTCTTAGCCCATGGGGTTGCAAGACGGTTTGCGTTTCACTACACATTTCTGAAGCTCAATCCGTAAATGAGGTCCGAATGATGAAGCAACACCTTGCCGAAATGATGCTCGACTTAAAACTTAGGGGTCGTATAGACGCATTGCGAAGAAAACGTCCATTTTCCGAAGACATCGAAGCGACGCACTCAATACTATTCAACTCGCGTTATAACAAGCGGAAGAAGATTGCCGCATATCGTCGTTGGTTGGAAACAAACCAGCCATGCGTATTCGGACGGGTAGCAGCGAAGAATCAGAATGTTTTCATCTGCTTACTTGAGGAGCAAGACATCTTGAGAATGAAACGGGGCGATGCCGACCTTCGGGAGACGATCCAAGACTATCGGCAAGTCTGGAAAAGATATGCCCTAGAGGGCCTCACCTCATCGTTTCTAATCGTCCTGGTTAGCAGGAGTCTGATTGATAAAGAACCCCGAGAGGGATTGAAGCAGATTTGCCGTCGCTTGCTTGAGCTCTACATGGAGGTAGACAACATCGAAGACGACGCCATTCTCAAGCAGAGAGAGTACGTGTTCTTGCGTTGCCCTGCCGAAAATAAGACGACGAAGATTCTAAAGTTCTCGACTCTTCCGAATATCTTTTGCGCTCAGGGAGACCGCCGCTGGTGGCACGATCACAGAACGCCGGGAGGCATCATGATCACGTCAAATGCTCTCGGCCATTTCGTGCAGAGTCGTATCCGCAGTTGCACTCTAGAGGACAAAGACAAGCTCTGGGCTTTAGAGAATGCTATGCGAACGATCAACAACGCGGATCGAGGAACCGGCCAAGCCAAGCGAAAGCGACTCTGCCCGGCCACTCATCTTGTTCCTCTTGGTGAGAAGGAAGAGACGCCCCTCCGAGCAAGCTTCGAGCTCAGCAAGTACTCACCGGATCACTACCAAGGTTACTTTCATACGGATCACCTCGTACCGTCCGTCTTTTTCAAGCCCGAAACCGATCTGACGAATCCTACAGTCTATGACGACCTCACATTTCGCTACATCTTCGACCCGGTGGCTGACGTGCAAGACCACGCGGAGCTAATGACTGGAGTCGAGAGTAGCTGGTATGACGTGCGGAGAAACATAGACCGGCTTCCTGACTTCGTTTACCCTGAGAAGTCCGACACCTTCACTCCAAAGCTGCGGGGCCGCCTTGCCAATTGGCTCGATACCAGATTAAAAGAACGCTTAGACTAGCCCAGACAGATGTCCGTGACTCACTTGCCACAATCACTTGGTTGAACAAACCACGCACGCCACGTATATTGAAGTTCGGCTGGTTATGAGTAATAAACTCCTGGTCATTGGACTCGATGGCGCTTCGTTTAATGTGCTCGATCCGCTCATCGAAAAAGGTTATCTGCCTAACCTTTCACGCCTGATCTCAGGAGGTTCGCGCGCTGATCTCGAGACGACTTTTCCGCCCATCACGGCTGTTGCCTGGTCCTCTTTCATGACCGGAAAGAATCCCGGCAAGCACGGCATCTTTGAGTTCGTCAGACGCGAGCGGAACTCCAAACGCGAGCTCGCCGTCAACGCTTCTTTTCGCCAGGGCCGCGCCATCTGGGACTTGCTGGGCGATGAAGGCAAGCGAGTCATCGTTCACAACTTTCCATGCACCTATCCTCCGCGCGACGTGAATGGATTGATGATTTCCGACTTCATGACTCCGCCCGGGCGGCGAGACTTCACTTATCCCGAGTCGCTCCTTTCCGAGATTGAAGCCGTGTTC